>Ga0163153_10001800_pt1 | contig 33061 bp, 30 predicted proteins | sample OliLakLV19MP6IB1_FD_148629 | JGI IMG/M metagenome (GOLD analysis project Ga0163153, IMG submission 148629) | Freshwater microbial mat bacterial communities from Lake Vanda, McMurdo Dry Valleys, Antarctica - Oligotrophic Lake LV.19.MP6.IB-1 | ecosystem: Environmental > Aquatic > Freshwater >... | reverse complement strand
ATATTTTCCAAACTAATTTACCATTAAATTAACTGAGTAATTTCTTTCAATCAAAACAATCTTATGAAAACATTAAAACTTTTTATTGTTGCTTCATTTTTATTTGTTTTTGGAAAAGCTTATTCACAGGATCTTCCCAAAGCTGTTCTGACCGTATGCGAAAATACCGATGACAACGTTAATCCCGTAAATCCTAAGACCACTGTCAAAGTCGGAGAAAAAATAGTTTACCAGATATCATTTGATAAGCCGTACAAGCTGAAAGATGAAACCGAGCCCCAGCAGTTCTTCATTGCGTGGGAAGTTTATAGGATGGATGATGAAGGAAAAGATGTTGAGCATATATCAGAGCTGAGCATGACTACCGGATCCTTGTTCAGAAGATATGGCATAGAAGAATTTCAGACCTTCCCAAAGCCGGGTAAATACAGAGTGTATGCGCTGCCATGGGATATGAGAGATATAAATGTTAAAAGCGGAAATTATAAAAACTATTTCGGAGCCGCTGAAATAGAAGTGACAGAATGAATAATATAAACCATATCAATGTAAGTCCCGACATCAGACTTGAATTGCTGAATGAAGATCATGCTGAAAAGCTGTTCATGCTTACAGATGACAACAGGGAATATTTAAAAGAGTGGCTGCCCTGGCTTGACGGGACACGTGCTCACGAGGATACGCTTGAGTTTATATTAAGTGTTAGGGAATGCAACCAGTTCATTATCAGATATAAAAATCATTTTGCCGGTATAGCAGGCACTCAGGAAATTAACATATTAAATAAAAGTGCAGAGATCGGTTACTGGCTGGCGGAAAAATTTACAGGTAAGGGAATAATGACCTCAGCTTGTGAAGCAATAATTGATCATTGTTTTACTGCATTAGAAATAAATCGTATCGCTATAAAATGTGCAACCGGTAATTATAAAAGCCAGAGAATTCCTGAAAGATTACAATTTACAAAAGAAGGTATATTAAGACAGGACGGATTTCTAAATGGTGTATTCGTTGACCACATTATTTATTCCATGCTTAAAGATGAATGGAGAAAAAATTAAATTGACTGAAAGCTACGCACTCTAAAGCGTACGTTTATAAAAAAATATTATGAAGACAATTACTGCAACTAAAGCAAAGAATGAGATATCTAAACTGATTGATGAAACTGCCGAAGAGGGAAAGCCCATTCAGATTACCGGAAAAAGAACCAATGCGGTATTAATATCTGAAGATGATTGGAATGCAATACAGGAAACTCTCTATTTACTTTCGATTCCCGGTATGAGAGAATCAATTATTAAGGAAAATAAAGAACCAATAGAAAAATGTTTGAATAAATTAACATGGTGAAATTTAAAAAATGAATAAAAGACAAGAGAAACAAAAATCGGAAGAGAAAGCCATTCTAACTAGATTTATACAAGAATATGTAAAGCAGATTGATAGCAATTTCGAACTTCGAATTTTAGAAAATGAAGAAGCAAAATTATCTTATCCAAAATACAATGGAGAAAATCCAGATTTTGTTGTCCAATTTAGTAAAGAACATATAGGGGTTGAGCTTTTCCAATTATCTAAAACAGTATTTGCATCTAACTATATAAATTTGACAGGAATAGAAGCCCAGAACATGGGTCAACTTCATTCTAAAACACAGGTTCAAAAAAATAATGATTTGTTGGAAACAGAAGAATTGGCGTCGGTAGCTATTGAAAGAATAAATGGTAAAGTCGAAAAAGCTGAAAATTATATTAACCTTCCAATATGGCTGGTTGGTTATGTTCCGATAACTTATAATTCAAGAATGGTTCTTTCGGTAATAGAAGATAATATTACTAAAGAAGTAAAGGAGTACATAAATTCGAAAATTGAAATGAATGACAGAATTGCAAAAATTTGGTTAGCAGAATTCAGAAGTGAATCCCATCTATTCGAAATAAAGTAAGCTGCTTTACATATACTCTATCTTCACATTATCCGTCAAAGGATGTGACTGACATGTTAGAATGTAGCCCTCTTCGATCTCAGCATCAGAAAGTCCTTCACGCTCATCCATCCTTACCTTTCCTGAATAAAGCTTTGCGCGGCATGTTGTGCATATACCGCTTTTGCATGAAAATGGCGGATCAAGATCCGCGTTCATAGCTGCATCAAGTATTGCAATCTCCGGCGGAACATTTACTTTGTAAACATTCCCGTCAAGAATAATTTCCACTTCCCTTTCCTTCACAACATCGTCCTCTTCCCCTGTTGGGACATATTCCTCCCGATGCAAGGGTGCTGTAAAATATTCAATGTGAATCTTACCGGCAGGAACATTCTGGGACACAAGAGCATCTTTCACGATCTCCATCATCTCACCCGGTCCACATACAAAATATTCAGCATCATTCTTTGATCTCAAGTTATTACTCATGATTTTCATCAGGTCTGTCTTATTTATAAATCCTTCGAAGCCCGACCATTTCTCATTAGTCTCTTTTACTGTAAAAAATAATTCAAATCTATGCTTATGTTTTTTCTGAAGTTCGATCAGCTCATTTTTAAAAATAATCCCTTCATCTTTCAAGCTTCCATAATATAAAATTATCTTACTTTTCGGCTCGGCGAACAGCACAGATTTTAAAATTGAATACAAAGGCGTAATACCGCTGCCACCTCCTATAAGCAGATACTCCTTTTCATTCGAGGCATTAAGCTCTGTAAAGAATTTACCCTGCGGTGGATAAACGTCTAACATATCACCTTCGGCGAGATTATTATAAAGATAATTTGAAACTACGCCGTTCGTGATTATTTTGGAAGCGATCACATGATCAGGTTCAGTGTAGGGACTGCTGCAAAGCGAATATTCCCTCCGGTACTTTTGTCCGTCAATGTCAATTTGTATCGAAAGAAATTGTCCCTGAGTATATCGGAATGCTTCTTCAAGTTCATCGGGAATATCAAAGTAGATCGCGGCTGCATCGTCAGTGAGCTTTACTATTCTGCTGACTTTGAGTGAATGTAGTTTTAAAGACATTTATATTTGATTCGTAATGTAGTTTCGGAGTACGATAGTTTTGTTTGTAGTAATATTGACGCTCTAAGGAACGTTACCCTGATTTACATGAAACCCAGCTCAAGCTTTGCGACTTCACTCATCATCCTTTGACTCCAGGGCGGATCGAATGTAAGCTGTACTTTGCTTTCATTTACCATGGGATGTTCCCTGACTTTCTGCTCGATCTCTCCCGGCAAGATTCCTGCTACAGGACAAGACGGCGAAGTAAGTGTCATTACAATTAATACATCACCGTTAGTGGCTACCTTAATATCATAGATAAGACCAAGCTCCCAGACATCTACCGGGATTTCAGGATCATGACAAGTTTTTAGAACTTTGATCACTTCTTCTTTTATTTCTTCGGTGGAATGCTGAGACTTAACAGTTGCTGTTTCCTTTTCAGAATTTTCACTAACAATAATTTCCTGATTTGGTACATCAGGGTTGAGCTGAACCGTTTCAGCAACAGGATTCAATTCGGTATTTACTTTTTCTTCATTCATAACATTATAAAATTTTTTGATCTTAGTTAACAGATTGTCCGGCATAAGTCGTTGCGTATTTTTTCATGTAATTTATCATTGCGCTTAGTCCGTTTGCACGGTTTGGTGAAAGGTGTTCTTTCATTCCGATCTTATTTATGAAGTCAAGCTTTGCATTTACAATATCTTCAGGCTTCTGACCTGACAAGACATTTATAAGCAAAGCGATCAGTCCTTTTGTTATTATCGCGTCACTGTCGGCTTTGTACAATATCTTTCCATCTTTCATTTCTGCATTAAGCCAGACCTGCGACTGACAGCCCTTTACTTTATGCTCTTCTGTTTTATACCTTTCATCTATAAGCGGAAGATTCTTTCCCATTTCGATTATGTATTCATACTTTCCCATCCAGTCATCAAACAAGCTGAAGTCTTCTGTAATCTGCGTTTCTATTTCACTGATAGATTTCAATTTCTATAAAAATAATTTTTTAACTTTCAGAATCCCCGCACCAAGCAAATCAATTTCTTCTTTAGTATTATAAATTGCAAAAGAAGCCCTCACAGTTCCGGGAAGGTTGTATCTCTGCTCGATCAGCGGCTGTGTGCAATGAAATCCTGTCCTTACTGCAATTCCCATCTGATCAAGAATAGTCCCGGTGTCATAGGGATGCACACCATCAACAAGAAAAGATATGACGCTTACTTTATTTTTTGCCGTCCCTATGAATTTGATGCCACCGATGCCATTAAGAACATCATTGCCATAATTCAATAGCTCATTTTCATGAACGGCAATATTTTCATAACCTGTTTTATTTATAAAATCTATCGCAGCGCCAAGTCCGATCGCTCCTTCAATATTCGGAGTTCCGGCTTCGAACTTATACGGAAGTTCATTAAAGATCGTACTGTCATAAGTAACACTCTTTATCATTTCACCTCCGCTCTGATATGGAGGCATCGTATTGAGAAATTTTTCTTTTCCATAAAGCGCACCAATACCTGTCGGTCCGTACATTTTATGACCTGACATAGCAAGAAAATCACAGTCAAGCTCACGAACATCAAGCTTTATATGAGGAGCTGCCTGCGCCGCATCAAGCATTACAGCGATATTATGTGAATGAGCGATCTCGATTATTTCTTTAACAGGATTAATTGTACCGAGAGAATTGGATGCGTAAACCACTGATATCAATTTTACCTTTTCTTTAAGCATGCTTTCAAACTCATCCATTATAAGCTCACCGGATTCATTCACCGGAATGAACTTCAGCGTTGCTTTTTTCTTCTCACAAAGAAGTCTCCACGGAACAAAGTTAGAATGATGTTCCATTCCTGAAATGATGATCTCATCGCCTTCCTTTAAAATACTTTCACCGAAAGTTGCAGCAACAAGATTCACGCTTTCTGTAGTTCCGCTTGTAAAAATAATTTCTCTTGTTGAGTCTGCGTTTACAAACGAGCGAACTTTCTCACGCGCGCCTTCATAAGCGGATGTCGCTCTTTCGCTAAGCGTATGGACGCCGCGATGAACATTGCTGTTGATGGTTTCATAATAACCTGAAATGGAATTGATAACCGATAGCGGCTTTTGATTTGTCGCTGCATTATCAAAGTAAACTAATGGATTTCCGTTTATCTTCTGAGCAAGGATTGGAAATTGTTCGCGGAGTTTATTTACGTTAATCGAATTGGTGGATTTTACCTGCTCATCCATAAGAACTATTTCTTATACTTTAACTTGCTCTCCAGCATTATCTGAAGCTTATCTCTTAATCCTTTTATCTTTACCGAATCAAGAACATCACCCGCAAAAGCATTCAGCAAAATTATCCTCGCCTGCTCTCTGCCTATTCCTCTTGACTGAAGATAGAACATTTCGTTTTCATTAAGCTGACCCGTAGTAGCACCGTGACTGCACTTCACATCATCGGCAAATATCTCAAGCTGGGGCTTTGAATAAATTGTCGCGTCTTCCGATAAAAGTATATTTCCGTTTGACTGATAAGCGTTTGTCTTCTGCGCGTCTTCGCGAACCATGATCTTGCCGTTGAAAACTCCCGTCGCGCTGTCGTTGATTATTCCTTTGTAAAGTTCGTTGCTGTAACAATGCGGCATTGCGTGATCGGCAAGAGTATGATTGTCCACATGCTGCTTTCCCGATAAAAGATACAAACCGTAAAAATGACATTCCGTATTCGAGCCATTGAAAACTGAATTCAGATTATTTCTTGTAATCGCTCCGCCCCATGAGATCGTTGTATCGGAAAACATGCTGTTCTTCTCCTGCATCACCTGTGTAGTTCCTATAAAATATGCTTTGCTGTTTTCATTCTGAATTTTATAATGATGAATATTTGAATTTTCACCAAGAACGATTTCAGTCACTGAGTTTGTAAAGCTGTGCTCTTCACCGACAGATATATAATCATAAGCAATTTTTATACTCGCTCCTTCTTCAAGGACAAACAGATTTCTGGGCTGTGATAAAAAGCTTTCCTTTCTTGAATCGGAAATATTGATCACATGAACCGGCTCTTCTATAGTCTCATTTTTTTTAAGATAAATGAAAAGACCGTCAGCCGCGAAAGCTGTGTTCAATGCAGTCAGACTGCTTTTCTTGTACTCCGCATATTTTGAAAAATGCTTTTCAATAATGTCGTTGTGAAGCACGCGACCTTTCATAAAGCTGCCGATGAAACAATTCTTATTATCCGTAATTATATCCGAAAGATCTTCATCAAAGCTTCCGTTGACAAATACGAGCAGATTTACTTTCTCATCAAACAAAACTTCCTTTATTTCTTCACGAGTAATTCCTGAAGTACCCGCAGACTCCGAAGTTTTGAAATCATGTTTCAGGATATTGTTAACATTGGTATACTTCCATTCTTCAAGCTTCTTTACGGGAAAGCCGAGTTCAATGAAGGATGCGATTGCGTCCTGTCTTATTTTATGAAAATAATTTTTCGATTCACCGTTAAGGTTTGCCTCAAGCTTCTTGAAATCTTCAAGCAGCTGTAGTTTCAGATCAGTATTTTCTGTTGCGATTTTATCCATTTAGATTTAAAATTTTTATGCGTTAACTTCTTCTTTCATGTTCTCGATCCAGTCATAACCGTGTTCCTCGAGGTGGAGTGCAAGCGATTTATCACCTGACTTCACGATCCTGCCTTCATACATTACATGCACAAAATCCGGAACGATGTAATCAAGCAGTCTCTGATAATGCGTGATCACTATGAATGCATTGTCTTTGGTCTTAAGTTTATTCACACCGTTAGCCACTATTCTTAGTGCATCAATGTCCAGTCCCGAATCTGTTTCATCGAGAATTGAAAGCTTTGGATTAAGCATTGCAAGCTGGAAAATTTCATTACGTTTCTTTTCTCCGCCAGAAAATCCTACATTCACGTAACGGCTCAACATCTCCGGCTCAATGTCTACAAGCTTTGCTCTTTCCTTTATCATCTTAAGAAAATCAACGGAGCTCATCGGCTCTTCACCTTTGGATTTCCTGATCTCATTGACCGCTGTTTTCAAAAAATTTGTATTTGAAACTCCGGGAATTTCAACCGGATACTGGAACGCAAGAAAGATACCTTCTCTTGCTCTGTCTTCGGGTGAAAGCTCCTGAAGATCTTTTCCTTCAAACAGTATCTCTCCGTCCTGAACTTCATATCCTTCTCTTCCTGCAATTACTGAAGCAAGCGTACTTTTACCGGAACCGTTCGGTCCCATGATAGCATGAACTTCACCAGGATTGACCTGAAGGTTCAGACCTTTCAGTATATCCTTACCGCCTTCATCTGTTTCTACTTTTGCCTTTAGATTTTTTATTGTTAACATATTTCTTTTAATTTGTTAAAAAACTTATTTTTCAATTCTTCTTTTGTTAATTATACTTAAAAACCATTTTTCTTTCATTAATTTCACTATTACAAAACTTTAAGTCTTCGAAGTCTTAGAGGATACAAAATTAATTACTTTTTAAATAAATTATTTATTAGTTGACGGGATTGAACAAATTCTAATTTTTCCAATAATTTAATAAATGTTTTACTATCTAAATTTCTTGGTAATATCATAAACTCATAGTTTCTTCTCTTACATAATGTAGATGGATCATTTCAGGCAAATCTTCTTTTTCAAAATGACACTCTATAGCTTCCTTAATATTTTCTTTAAGTGACTTTATATCATCAGCTTCAGTATAAATTCTATAACTCAAAGCTTTGGCTTCATAGCCACCTTCGTCAGACTCTTCAATTACAAAGATTATTTCTTTAGGTTTTCTTGAATTCATTTTATAAAGTTGTAATTAATTTGACTTAATGAAAAATAATTCAAACAAATATGATCAACCCACACTTCCCTCAAGAGAAATCGCCAGCAGCTTCTGCGCTTCCACTGCGAATTCCATCGGAAGCTGATTTAAAACTTCCTTTGCATACCCATTAACTATCAAAGCTACAGCATCTTCCTGTGATATCCCTCTCTGATTGCAATAGAACATTATATCCTCGCCGATCTTTGATGTAGTCGCTTCATGCTCGACATGCGCCGATGTATTTTTTATTTCAAAATATGGAAATGTATGCGCTCCGCACTTGTCACCCATCAGCAATGAATCACATTGAGAAAAATTCCTGGCGTTATCCGCACGCTTACTTACCTGCACAAGTCCGCGGTAACTGTTATTGCTGCGTCCCGCTGAAATTCCCTTTGACACTATACGGCTTTTTGTATTTTTTCCGAGATGAAGCATCTTTGTTCCGGTATCCGCCTGCTGACAATTATTAGTCAGCGCTACGGAATAAAATTCACCGATCGAATTATCACCCTTAAGAATTACACTTGGATATTTCCAGGTTATAGATGAACCTGTTTCAACCTGCGTCCAGGAAATCTTCGAGTTATCTCCTGAACATATACCGCGTTTCGTTACAAAATTATAAATACCGCCTTTACCTTCCTTATCACCCGGATACCAGTTTTGCACAGTGGAATATTTTATCTCTGCATCTTTGAGTGCGATGAGCTCTACAACTGCAGCGTGAAGTTGATTTTCATCACGCATCGGAGCAGTACATCCTTCAAGATAGCTGACATAACTTCCTTCATCGGCAACTATCAGTGTCCGTTCAAACTGTCCTGTGTTCTCCGCATTAATTCTGAAATAAGTTGAAAGCTCCATCGGACAACGAACGCCTTTTGGAATGTAAACGAATGAACCGTCTGTAAAGACAGCGGAATTAAGAGCTGCAAAAAAATTATCCGTCTGAGGAACAACCGATCCAAGATACTTAGTGACAAGTTCCGAATGATTTTCTATAGCTTCGCTCATTGAACAAAAAATAATCCCCAGTTCACCAAGCTTTTCTTTATATGTCGTAGCGACAGAAACACTGTCCATTACTGCATCGACTGCTACACCCGCGAGCATCATTTGTTCGACCAGCGGAATTCCCAGCTTTTCATAAGTCTTCCTGATCTCGGGATCAAGATCATCAAGACTGTTGAGTTTATTTTTCTGCTTGGGAGCTGCATAATAAATTATCTCCTGATAATCGATTGGCGGATAATGAATATTAGCCCACCTGGGTTCTTTCATATCAAGCCAGAGCTTGTATGCTTTCAGCCGCCATTGAAGCATTGCTGCCGGCTCGTTTTTCTTTTTAGAGATGAGTTTAATTATATCTTCGTTAAGTCCTTTTGGAGCAAGCTCCATTTCGACATCTGTTGTAAACCCATACTTGTAATCACTCGAAGTAACTTTTTCGAGGAGCTCAACTTCGTTTCCCATGTATTATTTTGTTAAAGAAAAGGTTATTTTTTATTGTGGACTAAATTAGTCTTATTTGCTTTAAAAATAAAGGCAAAGATTCATCAATGACTAATTACAAATTATAAGTAGGGTATGGACTGTAGGATACTATTACTTGTGGCACATTTAAAAGTACTTTGTTTCGCCATAAAAAATCATTCTCAAATGTGCCACAAGTAAGAGGCTCGAAGGCTCAAGCAGGATAATATGAAGGGATGTTAACCATTACTTACTAACGCTATCCTTTTTACTTTTAGTTTTGTTATTCTTTTTTTCCAGAAACTTCTTTGTAGATTCCTGCAATTCACGGTAATACTTTTCTTTATCCGCCTGTGACAGTTTTTTTAAATTGTCTCTCTGTCCTGTCATGAATTCGACTGACTGAGATTCACTTTTATTTATTTTTGCTTTCATGCAATGTTAAGTTAAATTTCCTTAATGGTTTTACTAAGATAGTAATATATGAGTTTAACAGCAATAACTCCTAAAATTATTCTATCAAAAATCTCCCTTTAAATAATTATATTTATTCACACAAAAATTTTTAACTGAATCATTATGAATGAAGTTCTTGAAATAAAGGAAAGGAATCTGATTGTTTCACCAATGGCTGAAAATCTTATCGGCTCTGAGATTATCCATCTTGCCTGGCAGATCAATGAAAAGATAGCAAAAGGTCAGAAGATATTTAATCTTACCATTGGTGACTTTGATCCGTCGATCTTTCCAATTCCGCAGGAGCTTACAGATGAAATAAAGCATGCTTATGATGATCACCAGACAAATTATCCTCCTGCAAACGGAACACATGAACTAAGAAATGTTGTTTCTTCCTTTCTTACAAAATACGGCGGTCTCGATTATAATCAGGATGAGATACTGATCACAAGTGGTGCAAGACCGATCATTTTCGCGGTTTATAATACGGTTGTTGACGTTGGTGATGTTGTTATTTATCCTGTTCCTTCATGGAATAATAATCATTATACACATCTTACAAGAGCCAAGTCAATCACAGTGGAAACAAAACCGGAAAATAATTTTATGCCGACTGCTGAAGATCTTGAGCCGCACATAAAGAAGGCTTCACTGATTTCACTTTGCTCACCGCTTAATCCTACCGGTACTGTTTTTACAGAAGAAGAGATCAGCGATATCTGCACGCTTGTTGTAGATGAGAATAAAAGAAGAGGTGAAGATCAAAAGCCGGTTTACGTTTTGTTTGATCAGATATACTGGCTCCTGACATTAGGTAATACGAAGCATTATAATCCGGTTGTCATAAATCCTGAAATGCGTGACTACACGATTTTTGTCGACGGCATAAGTAAATCCTTTTGTGCTACAGGTGTAAGAGTAGGTTGGGGTTATGGTCCGAGAAAAATTATCGATAAAATGAAATCCATTACTTCGCACATGGGCGCGTGGGCTCCTAAAGCCGAACAGGTTGCAACCGCAAAATATCTGTCCAATGAAAAAGCTGTGAATTCTTTCATGAAATATTTTAAGAATGAAATTTCCCTTCGTGTTAATACATTCTATGAAAAGTTCATGGAGCTGAAACGTGATGGCTACAGCGTCGATATGATCGAACCGCAGGCATCGATCTTTTTAACTGTTAATATCTGTATCAAAGGATGTGTGAAAGAAGACGGAACGGAAATTCAATCCACTCAGGATATTACTGATTTCTTAATTGAAGACGCGAAGATGGCTCTTGTGCCTTTTAGTTCATTTGGAGCTCCGGCAGATTCGACCTGGTACAGAATTTCTGTCGGTACCTGTACAGTTGAACAGATCAATGAGATCATGCAGAATCTGCGTGAGGCGCTTTCAAAATTAAAATAAAATTCTACATCAAATCCCCGGCATATTATTCAATGGTTTTACAATACAGCTTACAGCATCAGTCATTCATACTTTTTGAATTAATAACCTTTTGAATAAACTTCCTAAAAAATTAATTTTAAATAATTTTACTTAATGGAAAAAATACTTGTCATTGGAGCGGCAGGACAGATCGGATCGGAATTAATATTTGAATTAAGGAAAATGTACGGCGACGGAAATGTCCATGCGACCGACATTAAGGACGCGCCGGAAGACATTAAAAAATCAGGACCCTTTCAGTTGCTCGATGTACTTGATGAAAAACGTCTGATACATTTTGTCATCCGGTATAAGATAACGCAGATATACTTACTTGCTGCTGTATTATCAGGTAATGCTGAAAGATTACCTCTCCAGGCATGGGACATTAACATGAAAAGTCTTTTGAACATTCTTGATCTTGCAAGAGAAGTCGGAATAAAAAAGATATTCTGGCCCAGCTCCATCGCTGTATTCGGTCCATCCACTACAAAAATTCAAACGCCTCAACTGACAGTCACCGAGCCTGCTACGGTTTATGGGATTAGCAAGCTTGCAGGTGAAAGATGGAGCGAGTATTATTTCAAAAGATTCAACTTAGATATCCGCAGCATTCGCTATCCCGGTTTGATCAGCTACAAAACTGAAGCGGGCGGTGGTACTACCGATTATGCAGTAGAGATATTTTATGACGCGATCGAAAGCGGTAAGTACGAATGTTTTCTTAATCCTGATACTACGCTTCCGATGATGTTCATGCCGGATGCTGTACGAGCTACCATTGAATTAATGGAAGCACCGTCTTCAAACCTTACGGTTCGTTCAAGCTACAATCTTTCGGGAATAAGTTTTGATCCGGCACAGCTTGCAGATGAAATTAAAAAACACATTCCTGACTTTCACATCACGTACAAGCCGGACTTTCGTCAGGCGATCGCTGATTCCTGGCCGCAGACCATTGATGACAGTATTGCGAGGAAGGACTGGGATTGGAAGCATAATTATGATCTTGATAAGATGACAAAAATTATGATCAAAGAAATCAAAAAAAAACTTAAATGAAAAAAATAGTATTTTTAATCGCTTTTCTATCAGTAGGATTTTTACATGCTCAGGTATCACCATCGGATTCTGGTTATATACAATTTGTAGGAAACAGAACCTTGATGTTTGTTGACTCCACCAGATCAAACCGGAATGTTTCTTCTCTTGTATATTATCCTGCAACAGCCGAAGGTAGCAATACTGCATTATTGCAGGGAAATAAGTTTCCGGTAATATCTTTCGGTCATGGCTTTACTTTAAATCCAAATTTGTATGTTTCAATTTTCCGTCATCTTGCAAGCTGGGGATTTATTGTAATTGCTCCATCAACAGAAACCGGATTCGCTCCGAACCATACGAATTTTGCAAAAGATCTTGTCTTTGTTTTAAAAGATATGAAGCGAAAAGGAAATAACAACGGTGATATATTCTATAATGTAATTGATACCAATTATACAGGAGTCTTCGGACATTCGATGGGCGGTGGCTGCAGCTTCCTTGCCGGTTCGATGGATTCATCTATTAAAGCTGTGTCATCTCTTGCTGCAGCAAATACAAATCCTTCGTCCATTACAGCAATGAAATTAATAAAAAATCCTGTGCAATTGTTATCTGGACAACGTGACAGCATTGCATCTTATTGGACACATCAGCTTCCGCATTATAAAAACGGATTTCCATTCAAACAAACTATTAATTTAAAAGGAGCCAATCATAGTTACTTCCATTCTATTGCAGGACTTGATGATCTTATTGATAATCCTGCAACTATAACCCGGTCGGAGCAGCAGCGTCTTACAAGAAAATATATAACTGCTTTTTTTAATATGTTTTTGAAAAATGATACCGGCTACCAGTCTATTTTGTATGGAGCAAAAGCAATGATGGATACTTCTGTTATAATGCAGTTTAGAAATTTTTCTTTAAAAGCCCTCATTCAAGGTTTCTATAATGAATCTTCCAATACAATGATCGGTGATACAATAAGGATTTTTTTGAGAAATGTTTCTTCACCTTATTCAATTATAGATTCTTCTGTTTCATTTTTAAATGACACCGGAAATGCTGCGTTAAATTTTCCTGCTGCAAAAAACGGAGTTAATTATTATTTGCAATTATCTCACAGAAATTCTATTGAAACATGGAGTAAAAGCGGAGGAGAAATTTTTAATATCACAAATTCGAATTTCAACTTTACTGCAACATCAACTTCTGCTTTTGGAAACAATCAGGTATTAAAGGGTTCACGATATTGTATTTATAATGGAGATGTTAACATTGACGGAGTAGTGGACGTTAGTGATTTGCTTAATACTTATAATGACGTTACTAATTTTATATTAGGATATGTTGTGACAGATATTAATGGTGAGGGTATTGTTGATGTATCTGATCTTTTGATTGTGTACAATAATTCTTCAGCATTTGTAAGCAGGATCATTCCTTGACAGATAAAATGAATATTTTGATTTTCTACTAAGTTCATTATGCTCGCAAAACTTTTGGAGTCCATACCTCTTCACAAAAAAGGTCTCATCTATATTAGCTTTGCAGCGTTGTTGTGGAGTACCGGAGGTCTGTTCATCAAAGTTATAACACTTGATGCTTATCAGATATCATTCTACAGATCGGGCATCGCAGCCATTACGATAATTATAATTTCACTTGTCAAGAAAGTTGATCTGAAGTTTGAGTTTGATACTATTTCCATACTATGCAGCCTCAGCTACGCGTTCATCTTAATTTTATTTGTGATCGCGACAAAGATGACGACTGCAGCCAACGCTATCTTCCTTCAGTTCACCGCCCCGATCTATTTATTAATACTCGAACCGATCTTCCTTAAAACGAAATTTGAGAGGAAGAATGTTATCGCTCTTGTTTTCTGCTTCGCGGGAATGATACTTTTTTTCTTCGGTAAGCTTGACCTTTCGAATATTCAGGGAAACCTGTTCGCTATCGGATCAGGTATCTGCTTCGCGCTGTTCTCACTTTTTCTTAAATGGAAAAAGCAGATTCATAAGACCGAAAGCACAATCATCTATATCATAACCGGCAACATACTCGTGTGCCTGTTCTGCCTTCCAATAATATCAGACAGACTTCTTGTTGACAGTACACAATTGATCTATCTTTTATTCATGGGGATTTTTCAGATCGGCATCAGCTATATTATTTTTAATGAAGGGATAAAATATATTTCTGCGACTGAGTCGATGATCATAGCAATGCTTGAAGCGATCCTGAATCCTATCTGGGTGTTTATCGGTGTAGGAGAAGTGCCGACTGTCTATGCGATCATTGGTTCGTTGATAATATTGCTAGCGATCGTCTGGAGGAATTTCTTTATGGGCAAGAAAGAGAAAACAATTATAGTGGAATGAGCATCATTAATTACTTATCAAAAAATAAAAAATAAATAAGTGTTCCGACAGCAGCCTGCATAAGCACGAGTGATACGACAAAATATTTATCATTCTTCCTCGAGTCATCAAGACTCAACGTACTTCCGGTATCAAGATAATCATCATACGCAGCGTTGGCTTTGTTCTTAAAGTCGATGGAGAAATAGCCTCCGGCAATTGAGGCGGCGGCAAGCGAAAGAATGGGAATGAGTGAACGCTTTGTCTTGAATTGTGTGCCGCGATTCTTGAAAACAACATCATTTACAGTTTCATTTCCTTTGGGCTGGAGCTTAATGTTGGCGCCTGTTTCAAAGTCATAGGCATTGAGATCGAAAGTGTAGTCCTTATAATTTTTTTTCTTAAACAAAACATTTCCTTTCATTTCAGTATTGCTGAAGAAACGCAGAGGTGTATCACCCAGAAGAGAATCGTTCTTATAAAAAGTCCTGGCGCCGAAAGGATCTGTGTTAAAGAAATAATAGTATCTGAAATTGGCTGTCAAAGAAGTATCACTGTTTAGAAAGATCTCGAACTTTTCATTTTCGGCATCCCAGTCCTTTAGTGATTTTGGATTGTGCACTCGTATGCTGTGAGGACCTTCCTTTACTTCGTAATTTATCAGAGGCGTCACACCTACAAACGAAGTATCAAAAAATATCCGGGCATTCGGGAAATTGGAGCTGATACTGATCTTAAATGTTTTCAGACTGTCTTTAACAATTACAGCAGTGGTATCATCAATTGTCTGAGAGTGTAAAGAGCCGGTCATCACAAAAAGAATCAGCAATGTTTTAAATATTCTATTCACCTGATCCTCCCGTTGATTTTGGACGTTCGGAATTTGAAAAGCAGTAAATATATTTCTCATCAGATGCGACGAATATATAATCCTTCCAGATTATCGCGCTTGTTTTAATTCTTCCTTCACAGCCATACTTCCACAATTGTTTTCCGTCTTCGGCATTGAGGCAATAAAAATTCCTGTCAAATGAGCCGACAAAGATCTTGTCCTTGTGCAGCAAAGGTGATGCCCAGATGGCGCCTTTGGTAACTGATGTCCATTTTAGATCTCCGTCCGCGGTCTCAAGACTGTAAACATTCCCGTCGATAGCTGAGACGATCACGTTGTCATTATAAAATGTCGGTGAAGATAAAAATTTTGTCTTAAGATCTTTCTTCCAGACCAATGTACCTGAAGTATCTATGCAATAGAAGTTCTTATCATCGGATCCGAAGTAAATATTTCCCTTCCAGGCTGAAGCGTCACTGAATATCGAAGCGTCTGTTTTGAATTTCCAGAGTTCTTTGCCGGATGAAAGTTCGTACGCGTACATATTTCCGTCGATATTCCCGGCGAGAACAATATTGCCGCTGACCGTCGGACTTGTATAAAAGGAATTATTAACAGAATTTAATTTGGAAGGTTTGGTGGACCATATAATGTTTCCGTTTAATGCGTTCAGCTTGTAAATTTTTCCGTTCAGTCCTGCAACAACAACATCTTCATTGACAAGAACGGGCGAAGATTCGATCCAGCTTATGTTACGCTGCCAATTGGATTTACCTTTACCAAGATCATAGCCAAATATCCTGCTTGTCTTATCACCAGTTGAAGTAATGACAATATTATTTCCGACGATAACCGGTGTTGAATAGGATGATTTGCCGAGTGTGGAAGTTCTGCCGATACTTTTCCCGGTAGTGATATCGACTGCATAGAATTCACCGTTGAGTGTATTTGCAAAAAGTATGGCATCGCTTGCAGATAAGCAATTCTTGGCGAGACCGCCGTCGGCATCAAATTCCCAGTACAAATTAAACGGAGGTTCAAGCAGATTTTTTGATCTTGAAATATTTGTCTTGGCAGGATCACCGCCGATATACAGCCAGTCCTCTTCTGCATTTACTTCCACGAGCTTGTTAATGCTCACAGAGCTGCATGAATAAAATGTCAGTATGATGAAAGAAAAAATTAATGATCTAAGTGGCATTGAAGACTTTTGAATTAATTTTGAGAACAAACAGAAAGATAAAAAGTTTTGAGGGTCGGCAGAGGTTATTGATCAGAACATTTGTTAATTTGAACTAAACTAATAATTTTTTAGGTAAGTTAAAAGTTGAAAGTTAAAAGTTAAAAGTTGAAAGTTGAAAGTTTGTAAAGTTTGTAAAGTTTGTAAAGGTAACCCGTAAAAAGATAAAAGAAGTCTCGGTGAATAATTTGAATCTATTTCAAGTAAACAAACTTCTTCGAATTAGTATACACGCCATCAACTTTCAAGACATAATAATAAACTCCGCTGCTTAGATTGTCAAAGGCATAGAAGACAACTTCATGAGACTTCGGCTGCTGATATTCATTTGCAAGGGTTTGTATTTCTGCGCCAATGCTATTGTAAATTTTTAATTCAACCAATGAAGGTTTTCTAAGCTCATATCTGATTCGGGTAGTCGGGTTGAAGGGATTGGGATAATTCTGAAAAAGCTTTGCGCTTACTGGTACATTTATTATTGCAGGGTCATCAACACCAACAATTCCGCTTTCATTAAATACCGCTAACCCTCCGTTTGTTGCTATCCAAAGGTTGCCGCTGGAGTCCAACGAAAGATCATTTACAGTATAGTCCGGCATTGGAGAGTTTTCCGGTCTGTAGTTTGTCATGATGCTGTCATTATAAAATTTAAATAGACCACCGCCTGGAGAGCCCGTCCACTTAACATTGCGTTTTTCGTCTATAAGCAAACAAGTACCCGGACCTGGAAAATATGTCCATACAGTATCTGAACTATTAAATTTATTTAAACCCCCTCCGAATGTTAAAATCCACTTATTTCCTTTACCGTCTATGTCAATATCACTTATATCATCATTAGTTAATCCGGAATTTGATGTATCATAATTAGTCCATGATGTATCTTCTAATTTTCCCACACCATTTCCATCAGTTCCTATCCATAGGATATCATCAACAGAACTTACACCCCTGATCCTCCTACCTGGTATACCGGAATTTTCTTCATTATAAACCGTCCAAGTTGTATCTTCAAACTTCACAAGTCCACTGAATCCTGTTCCTATCCACTTTGTATCATTTTTGTCAATGAATATTTCCCATATCCACTGAGCCGGGATTGGTGAATTGCTTGTATCATAATGATTCCAGGTTAACCCATCGAATTTAGTAATTCCAGCTGTATTAGACCCTATCCATTTCGAATTTTTTTGATCAAGAGCAATAGTCCAAGCTCCACCCACCATTCCTGAATTTGTGCTATTATAAACTGTCCAAATTATACCATCAAATTTTGTTAAACCTCCAACTCCCATCCAGATAATATTTCTTTCTAAAGAATCTTTTTCTGTTGCCAAAGCTCTTATTGAAGGAAATGGCAATCCTGAATTCTGAGGCGTATACACTCTCCACTGCGGTCCTTGTCCTTCAGCAACAGTAGCCACTAGAAATATTCCGAGTATAATATATATAAGTGTTTTCATTGAAGTAAGTTTTTACAAAACTTAAGACAATTACCTTACCCATAAAATGATAAAATAAATAAAGTGAACGAGGCATTACATATCAATGATCAATGATCAATGATCAATGATTGCTGTAAGAATCTTACTTATACTAATTTTTAAAGTCAACCGGTGTCATTTAAAGTTTAGCCACTGTGATGACTTTTTAAAGAATTGCAGTAATATCAATGTCAGTAAAACATAAATAAAAAAAAAGCGGTGAAAAATCAATTTCACCGCCTCTTAAAAACTTAAACTGATTCGTACTTAATTTCTCATATACTTTATCTCCATTGTCTTCATTTCTTTTCCATCAATGGTATAATATATTTCCATGAACTGATTGTTGTCGTCTACAATAGAATATCAAAGAAGTTTTATGCCGGCATACTATTGATAACTGTTCACGTGCGGGGATTGTGCATGAGTAATTTTCAATACTTACTATAAAAAAGCGTCAGAGCAAATACTCCAACGCTTAATATTTATTAACTAAATAACTAAAACACCAATTACTATACGAGCAGCATTCTCTTTATATTGACGTTTGACGTTTGACGTTTGACGTTACTTCACCAGCGCCATTCTCTTGGTATCCACAACATTTCCATCAACTGACAATCTGTAAAAATACATCCCGCTTGGCAGGTTGCTTCCGTCGAATGTCGCCTGATAATATCCCGCTTGTTTATTCTCGTTGACTAAAGTCATGACTTCACTGCCCAGTGCATCATAAACTTTTAACAAGACATAATTCATAATTCCTAATTCGAATTTGATAATTGTTTTTGGATTGAAGGGATTCGGGTAGTTTTGTGCAAGACCTGACTTGTCAGGAACACCGATAATAGCTTCACCTGACAGCTCATAATATTCAAAGTTGCCGTTGAAATCAATTTGTTTTAATCTGTAATTATAACATCCCGGACTGAGCCCGTGATCAGTGTATGAATATTGTGCAGGAGCATTCGAGGTACCATTGCCTTTGACAAATCCGATCTCACTCCAGCCATTATTATTTTCAAGCTTCCTTTCAATTTCAAATCCAGAATTATTTATTTCATAAAAAGTTGCCCATTCAAGTGTGACATCAGTTTTGTAAACAATTGAAGTAAATGATGCGAGCATTACCGGTAATGGATAAAAACAATCCTGTATATCCTTTCGCATAATTTTCACGGGTAAATTCATTTAACATTGAACCGAATTTAGCTAAATTATTAAAAATAATAATTTAAATTATATTGTCATGGAAACTACACACGAATCCGAAGCTCAGATACAGGACATAAAAACCACGGAAGATTTTTTACCATTAAAAAGAATTGACCATCTTGAGTTTTATGTCGGCAATGCGAAGCAGTCATCATTCTTTTATCAATATGTAATGGGATTCAAGCTTACCGGCTATTCAGGTCTTGAAACGGGAAATAAAGAGAAAGCTTCATATCTTCTTGAGCAGGGAAAAATAAGATTTGTTCTTTCATCACCGCTTACCGATGACAACTTCATCGCCGAACATCATAAGCTTCACGGCGACGGAGTCAGGGATATTGCGATCGAAGTGGATGACGCTACAAAGTCATACATTGAAACAACCAACAGAGGCGCTAAAGGAGTTCAGAAACCGACTGAACTGAAGGATGAGTTCGGTACAATGATAGTCTCGTCCATTCAGACATACGGCGACACCATCCATACATTCGTAGAGAGAAAAAATTATAAGGGGAATTTCATGCCGGGCTTTGTGAACGCGGAACACCGTTCAGTCAAAGGCATCAAGGATACAGGATTACGCGCTGTCGATCACATTGTTGGTAATGTTGAATTGGGAAGAATGAATGAATGGGTAAAATTTTACGCGCATACAATGGGATTCAATCAGCTTATTTCATTTGATGATAAGGATATTTCGACAGACTTCACAGCGTTGATGAGCAAGGTGATGCAGAACGGAACAGGTAAAATAAAATTTCCGATAAATGAACCGGCACCGGGAAAGAAGAAATCGCAGATCGAAGAGTATCTGGATTTTTATAAAACAGGCGGAGCTCAGCATATCGCGATGGCAACACCGAATCTTCTGGAAACAGTATCAGAACTGCAAAAAAGAGGATTGGAGTTTTTGAAAATTCCGACAACATATTATAAAGAGCTCGAATCAAGAGTCGGCAAGATCGATGAGGACATTTCGGATCTCGAAAGGCTCGGAGTGCTTGTGGACAGAGACGAAGACGGATACCTGCTGCAGATCTTTTCAAAGCCGGTAGAAGACAGACCTACAGTATTCTTTGAGATCATTCAGAGAAAGGGTGCACGCAGCTTCGGTAAAGGAAATTTCAAGGCGTTATTTGAAGCAATCGAAAGAGAGCAGGAGCTGAGAGGCACGCTTTAAGATTTGGGATTTCGGATTTCGGATTTCGGATTTGGAATTGTAACCAAGATGTTCGTATGTTTTACGTTTGACGTTTCACGTCTAAATATATACACAAAAAAAAATTAACCATATAAATGATATTCAACCAACGAACGCATACCTGCGGAGAGCTCCGACCTTCAAATGAAAATGAGAAAGCAATATTAAACGGCTGGGTTGCAAAGAAGCGTGATCTCGGCGGATTACTGTTTATAGATCTGCGTGACCGTTACGGAATTACCCAGTTAAAAATTTCACCCGATAAGAAAGATATTTACGATAAAGCGCTCACACTCGGAAACGAATATGTTGTTTCCGTTAGCGGTAAGATCATTAAAAGAGAAAGCATAAATAAGAACATACCGACCGGCGAAATTGAAATGGATGTTGATGAACTGGAGATCCTCAATGAATGCGAAGTTCCTCCTTTTGTTATTGAAGAAGATGTCAAAGCATCTGATGAGCTGAGATTGAAATATCGATACCTTGATATGCGGAGAAAGACTATGTCCGATATTATGATATTAAGGAACAACGTTTATCAAATAGTTCATACATACTTTGCAAAGCATAATTTTATTGAGGTTGAAACGCCGATATTAATGAAGTCTACACCTGAAGGAGCAAGGGATTATCTTGTGCCGTCGAGAGTTCATAAGGGAAAATTCTACGCGCTTCCTCAGTCACCACAGATCTATAAACAAATACTGATGGTGTCCGGACTTGACAGGTATGTTCAGATCTGCAAATGTTTTCGTGATGAAGACCTGCGGGCAGACAGGCAGCCGGAGTTTACACAGATCGATATCGAGATGAGCTTTGTCAGACAGGAGGATGTATTTGAAATACTCGAAGGCATGTTCATTGAGATCTGGAAGGAGATCAAGAACTACAATCTGAAAGTGCCTTTCAGAAAAATTACCTATGACGATGTGATAAGCACTTACGGTGTTGACAAGCCGGATCTCAGAATTAAGTCAGCAAACGGTGAGGACATAAAAATATTGAATATAACGGACATTGTTAAGAGCAGTGAGTTCAAGGTATTCAATGACGCTATCAGTGAGGGCGGGATCGTTGCCGGAATAAAGTTAGCCGGCAAGGAAGTGACACGAAAGGTAATTGACGGGTTAACCGACTTTGTAAAAAATCTCGGCTTTGGCGGACTTGGCTATCTGAAATTTAATGCAGACGGAACGGTACAGTCACCGATGACAAAATTTTTGACTGAAGAAATCATTTCATCGGTGAAAAATAATTTCAATGCAGACGGCGGCGATACGGTTTTTATACTAAGCGGGGAAAGGAAAAAAGTTCTCACTACGCTCGGAGCTTTAAGGATAAAGCTTGCTGAAGATTTTAAGCTGATAGACGAGAACGCTTATGAATTTTTATGGGTAATAGACTTTCCACTTTTTCAATACGATGAGGAAGGAAAAAGATTTGTAGCTGAGCATCATGTTTTTACAATGCCGAAAGATGAGCATCTTAAATTTCTCGACAGCAAGGATAAGGATGAAGTCGAAAGCATACGCGCGTACTGCTATGATCTTGTACTGAACGGTCATGAGATCATAAGCGGCAGCATTCGTATCCATAAGAGTGATATTCAGAAAAAAGTTTTTGATCTGATCGGGTTATCCGATGAAGAAGCAAAAATGAAATTCGGCTTTATACTGGAAGCGTTTGCTTACGGTGCGCCCCCGCACGGCGGAGCTGCTGTAGGATTTGACCGCGTGATAGCGGTTCTATGCGGATTGAAATCCATAACCGATACAATTGCTTTTCCGAAGACACTCAGAGCGTCTTCTCTGATGGATGAATGTCCGAGTGAAGTCAGCGGAGTTCAGCTTGATGATCTTGGGATACAGTTGAAAGTTAAAAGTTAAAAGTTAAAAGTTGAAAGTTAAAAGTTGAAAGTTGAAAGTTAAAAGTTGAAAGTTGAAAGTTGAAAGTTGAAAGTTAAAAGTTGAAAGTTGAAAGTTGAAAGTTAAAAGTTGAAAGTTAAAAGTTGAAAGTTGAAAGTTTGTAAAGTTTGTGATACACGAAGGATAGAATTCAGATTGAAACACGATATATCCACTAAAAAAATCGTGAGTATACCCCTATAACGCTTCTATATTCAAATTAACATATTGTAGCAGAATACTTTCTTAATTATAAATGAATTTCATAATTATCCATAAATCAAATTAAAAGGAGTAAAATATGAGAGCACTGAAATTATCACTTTTAGCAATGCTGTTTTTATTTATCTGTTTAACAAGCCCTCAAGATACATTTGCACAGCCGGGCAGAGGAGAACTGGGTAAATTGAATGCAACAGTTCTATGCTCATGCAAGGTTTACACAAACTGCTTTTGTGAAATGAATATCGATGTTTCTTTCGCCCATGAAACTGACATTGCCTTAGAACTGGATGGAATAATAGACCCCATAAAATTCAGATCAACTTATTTAAATTACTTCTTAAATTCAAAAAAACTTCAGGAAGAAACCGAAGAGGAAATATTAAGATTAAAAGAGCAGTTAAAAAATATGGAGATGCTCAAAGAAGAGATCATTAAAAGCAGAGAGGCAGTTTCAAGACGGATCATGTTTTACATGCTCGACTCTAAATCCGGCAATTCAAATGATAACAAGACAAAGTAAGATGGGCAGAAGCAACATATTCAATCCGGTGAATGACTGAATTCAAAAAAATATCTGCTGAGCAGGGAATCTCTCACAGCGCTGTCCTGTGCATACTGCAGGACAGCAGAGGGTTCATGTGGTTCGGCACGCAGAATGGGCTGAACAGATATGACGGAAGAAAATTCAGGATCTATATGAATAACGCTGATGATAAATCAAGTCTTCCGGGGAATTACATAAAGACAATATTCGAAGATAAGGATGATAACATCTGGATCGGAACACTCGGAGGAGGGTTATCAAAATTTAACCGCGAATTAAATAATTTCACAAATTATCATCCAGACAGCAATGCAACGGAGAATGAATTAATAACTTCAATATGCGAAGACAGCGATGCAAATCTATGGATAGGTTGTTTTGAAAAAGGACTGATCAAATATGACATAAGAAGAAATAAGTTTTATGATCTGAATAAGATCACCGGAAGTAAAAAAAAAATTATCGACGGTGGAATATACACGATGCTGATCGATTCGAATCAAATGCTCTGGATCGGGACCTGGAATAAGGGTATATATTTGTTTGATCTGAAAGCTGAAAAATTCATGATGTCAGTAAATGACTTCAGGGAAAATAACTTTTTCGGTGAAACAAGAATATTCTCGCTGTTCGAAGATAGTAAGAAAAATGTATGGATCGGTACCTCTGAAGGCGCCGTGGTTTTTAATAATAACCGGAGCAGTGTGAGAACATTCATTAATGATCCGGCTTCTGAGAATTCAATCAGCCAGAATCATGTATCGGCAATATGCGAAGACAAAGACAATAACATCTGGCTTGCAACAAAGAGAGCAGGACTTAACAAACTTATAATTTCCGAAAACAGAATTGAAAGATACTACTCATCAGAAAGCGATCCCGGAAGCATTAGCGGAGACGCCCTGCTGACATTGTATTGTGACGATTCAAATGTACTATGGGCTGGGACATTCGGCTACGGCGTCAGCAGGCACGATGGTCTGAAAAAGAAATTTTACTCTATAAATGATCTGACTTCACAAAACAGATCACCGAATATCAGTAATGTGATCTCCGTTCTTGCCTCTTCAGAAAATGATCTGTGGATAGGAACAATGATCGACGGGCTTTTTAAGTATGATCACAAAAACAATGCTGTGAAAAATTACAAAGGTACAGCAGCCGGTAACGGTGAGCTGAGAGGTTCAATGATAACGTGTCTTGAAAAAGACAACGTAGGCGGTATCTGGATCGGAACATCGGCAGGTGGACTGAATAAATATGATCAAGGCAAAGATGCTTTTGATTATTTCGAATACGGCAGCACTGGGGCATACCGCGTTCATTCGATCTGCAGAGATAAGTCTGAGAACATTCTATGGCTGGGAACACAGGAGCACGGACTGCTGTGCTTTGACACAGTTACAGAAAAATTTATCAACGACGGTATGAAGAGATCAAGTCCTCATCATTCAAGTGATGTGAAAGTTGTATTTGCTGATTCGTGCGGTTTGATCTGGGTGGGGACGAATAAGTCGGGACTGATAAAATATTCACCTGAAAGAAAAACCGTTGAGGTGTTTATTCATCATACTGCGGATCTGAAAAGCATAAGCGATAATACCGTAACAGTCATCTGTGAGGATAAAAGCTCTGATCTCTGGATAGGTACACTTTACGGCGGCTTGAACAAATTCAGCCGCGGCACTAACAAATTCGAAAGAATTTTCCTCGGCAATGATATGAATAATATAATCATAAGCGGTATCATTGCTGATGAAAAAAATAATTTGTGGATCAGCTCAAATCAGGGAATAATTTTTTTCAATACAGCTTTAAGAAAAGCCCGGCTTTATGATACCAGTGACGGATTGATAAATAAGGAATTTAATGACGGGGCTTACTGCAGTTCCGGTGACGGGATATTTTGTTTCGGCGGAGTGAACGGCGTGAATTATTTTAAGCCTGCAGAGATAACTAACAATCCCTACATTCCAAACATTGCTATTACTGATTTTCAGATATTTAACAAATCGGAAAACCGGTCTGATCAGAATTCTTATTTGAAAGAGGATGTAAATGAAATTTCAGAGATCAATTTATCACACAGGGAAAGCGTATTCTCATTTGAGTTCGCGGCATTAAGCTATAACAATCCTGACAAGAACGAATACGCTTACAAGATGGAGGGCTTTGATAAGGACTGGATATATTCAGGGAAAAGAAATTTTATTACTTACACAAACCTTGAGGCGGGAGATTATACTTTCCGGGTAAAAGGTTCAAATAATGACGGAGTCTGGAATGAAGAAGGTACAGGCGTCAGGATGCACATTACTCCCCCGTTCTGGAAAACGTGGTGGTTCAGATCGATGAGTGCCGCATCAGCCGCAGGAGCCGCGGGACTTTCATACAACAGGAAGCTTGTAAAAATTGAAAAGGAAAGGAGATCACAGGAAGAGTTTTCAAAAAAGCTCATTGACTCACAGGAGCAGGAAAGAAAAAAAATAGCTTCAGAGCTTCATGACACAATTGCCCATGATATCCTCATTACAAAGAATAAAGCAGTGATCGGCTTAAGGTATTCGGAAGATCCGGAAAAAATAAAAAGTATCCTGAATGAAATTTCGGATATTTCATCCGGCACGTTGAATGATGTAAGGAGCATTTCATACAATCTAAATCCACCTCAGCTTGAACGACTCGGTCTTACAAAAGCAATAAAATCAATAGTTAACAGGATCTCTCATTCGACTGATATTGAATTTTCAGTTACAGTTGAAGACATAGACAAGCTGCTTTCTCAGGAGCTTGAGATAAATGTATTCAGGATACTTCAGGAATGCTTTAACAATATACTGAAACATTCCAAAGCTACCCGTTCTGATCTGAGAATATTCAAGAACAAAGAAAGCATTACAATACTTGTTTCGGATAACGGGATCGGATTTTCAAATGAACAGCGATACGGACTTGGGTTAAAAGGAATAACAGAAAGAATTAAATTGTATAAGGGGATCCTGACAATAGAGTCGGAAGCAGGTCACGGAACAACAGTAAACATTAACATTCCATACAAACAAAATTGAGATCAGAAGATAAAATAAGAGTTGTAATAGCGGATGACCATCCCATCTTCAGGAGCGGGCTCCGTCAGATAATTGAAGAAGATAAGGGAATAGAGATAGTGGGTGAAGCAGATAACGGAGCAACCGCGTTAGACCTTATACACGAACTTAATCCCGATGTAGCAGTGCTTGACATTGACATGCCTTCGAAGACAGGGCTGGAAGTTCTGAAAGAGCTGACAGGTAAAAAACCCGCTGTAATTTTTCTGACAGTATATGCCGATGAGGACATTTATGATGAAGCTATGGAGCTTGGGATCAGCGGATATGTATTAAAGGACAGCGCCGTGAGCGACATTGTCGAAAGCATTTACAAAGTACATGAAGGTAAATATTTTATCAGCACTTCGGTTTCTAATTTTCTCCTGAGCAGAAGAGACAGGCTTAAAAAATTCGAATCGAAAGAGCCCACCATAGAGATGCTCACAAAATCCGAACGTATAATTCTAAAGCTAATCTCAGAAGGAAAAACTTCCCGAGAGATCTCAGCCATACTCGACTCAAGCTTTAAAACCATAGAGAATCACAGGACCAACATTAGCAATAAGCTCAATCTTAAAGGAGCAAACAGTCTTGTTAAGTTTGCAATTGAAAACCGATCAAATCTTTGAACAATGAACAATGAACAATGAACAATGAACAATGAACAATGAACAATGAACAATGAACAATGAAAACGTTACTTTACAAACTTCAACTTTATAAACTTTATAAACTTTATAAACTTTATAACTTTATAACTTTCAACTTTCAACTTTACAAACTTTTAACTTTTAACTCATAAGTATTGATCTCTACCGAAGACATAAAATTCGTAAGGCTGTCAATTGAAGAGGGGCTTTCACAGAGTGTTGTGGAATGCATTGTGCAGGACTACATCGGCTTAATGTGGTTCGGAACGCAGGATGGTCTCAACATGTACAATGGATACGAGTTCACTGTTTACAAAAACGATCAAAGCGATGCAAGTTCACTCATCAATAATTATGTGAAATGCCTGTTCGAGGATAGTTATAAAAATCTATGGATAGGAACACAAAACGGTCTGAGCAGATACAACAGGGAAAAAAATATTTTCATCAATTACCGGAATGATCCGGACGATGAGAGCAGCATATCTCACAACCAGCTTCGGACTATTCTGCAGGACAGCACGGGAGATCTTTGGATCGGAACTTACGGAGGAGGACTTGACAGATTTAATTACGAAACAGATATTTTCACACATTACAAAATCAAAGGAACATCGGACGATGACGTCAGAAACAACCGCGTGACAAGCCTGCATGAAAATCCGGACGGTTCAATATTGACAGGTACCTGGGGATCGGGCGTATATATTCTGGACAAAGAACAATGTGAGTTTGTCAAGTACGAATATACAGACAGTGATGATGTGAGTGACAGGAGGATAAATTCGATTTCCGGATATGAAGATAAAATATTTATCAGTACAAATAACGGATTTTACATAACCGATATTGATCTGAAAACAGCAGAGCATTTCTTTGCCGATCCTTTTAATAAAAACAGTCTGAGTGATGATCTTGTTTCACAGGTATATAAGGACAGTAAGAATAATTTATGGATCGCTACAAAAGAAGGCGGCTTGAATTTATACAACATTGAAAAAAAGGAATTTACGGACTACCGGAATAAGAAAGAAAATTTACGAAGCATAAGCAACAATTCTGTGATGTGCATTTATGAAGACAGGTCAGGGATCATCTGGTGCGGGACTTTTGGCGGAGGAGTAAATAAGATCAACAGCAGTACGAAAAAGATCAGGCATTATAAATTTGAAGGCGGGAATGAGAATTGTATCAGCAGCGATAACATCAACTGCTTTTGTGAAGACTCATCGGGTGATCTCTGGATAGGGTCGATGGACGGAGGACTTAACAAGCTAGAAAAAAAAACAGGCAGGTTTGTTTGCTACATGCACGATGCGAATGACGCGGAGAGTCTGAGCATGAATAATGTTGCCGGGATTGCTGAAGATAGGAACAAAGATCTTTGGATAGGAACATCGGGCGGCGGATTGAATAAGTTTGACAGAGTTAAAAATAAATTTTTTCATTTCAGGCATGATCCTTCGGGCAAAAATTCGTTATGCAATGATACGATATTTTCAGTTACAATTGACAAGACAGGTTTACTCTGGATAGGAACGGGGGGAGGAGGAATGGACAGCTATGATATTGAAAAAAATAAATTTGAAAATTATTCAAACGGAAATTCAGGAAAACATATTTACTCCAACCGCATCAGGACGATCTATACCGATGAAGAAAATACAGTATGGGTAGGAACAGATAACGATGGACTTTGCAAAATTGATATGAGTGGAAAAATTTCAGGTTTTAAAAATATGCCCGGGGACAGCACCAGTCTCAGCAGTAACTGCATCCTTTCAATTTGCGGAGATGATAACGGAGATCTGTGGATAGGAACAATTGATGCGGGTCTTTGTATGCTGGATAAGCAGACACAAAGTTTTGTCAGATATTCACAAAATGAAGGACTGCCTAATAATTCAATTAACGGAATTGCAGAAGATGAAAATAAGGATCTTTGGTTAAGCACAAACAATGGTATCTCGAAGCTTAATTTAGCAACAGGGAAATTCCGGAATTATGAAATGAGTGACGGATTTCAAAGCAATGAATTCAATCAGGGTGCTTATCTGAAATTAAGTACAGGTGAAGTTGCATTCGGAGGTATTAACGGATTTAATATTTTTGATCCTGATGAGATAAAGGACAACATGAATATACCTACTGTAGTAATTTCCGAATTCCAGATATTCAACAAGCCGGTTGGAATCGGTACCGGAGATTCGCCGTTGAAGAAGAATATCATAGTTGAAAAGGAGCTTACATTATCTTACCGCGAAAGTGTTTTTTCCTTTGAGATCGCAGCGCTTGATTATAACATTCCGCTTAACAATCAATACGCTTATCAGATGGAAGGATTTGATAAGGATTGGGTTTATTCGGGCAGCAGAAGATTTGTAACATATACTAATCTCAATCCGGGTGAATACATTTTCAGAGCTAGGGCATCCAATAATGATCAAATCTGGAATGAAGAAGGGACATCGCTAAAGATAAGCATTACTCCCCCGTTCTGGAAGACAGGATGGTTTAAGGTTTTGGGAGGACTGCTTCTTGCCTCCGGAGCCGGCACTGTGTATCAGAACAAGCTGAACAAGATACGGAAAGAAAAAAAGGCGCAGGAAGAATTCACAAAGCGGCTGATCGACGTTCAGGAAACGGATAGGAAGAATATTGCAGCAGAACTTCATGACAGCATCGGGCATGATCTGCTTATTACAAAAAACAAATTGCTATTGAGCGTCAAAAAACCTGATGACAAGGAGTTCATTATGAACAACATCAATGAAGTTTCCGAGATCATTACCGAAACGCTTAAAGATGTAAGAGAGATCTCATACTCGCTGCATCCTTACCAGATCGAGCGTCTCGGCTTATCCAAAGCGATACAGTCCATCATGGACAGGGTAGCAAAATCCACTGATATAGTTTTCACAAGCAGCATTGATGATATTGATAAAGTTCTCGCACCGGATGCAGAGATCAATTTATATAGGATCATACAGGAATGCGTGAATAATATTGTAAAGCATTCAAAAGCAGATGAAGTCATACTGAGCATTAACAAAGGTGATGATGAGTTATCAATACTGATCTCGGATAACGGTGTCGGCTTTGATACCGAGAAAGTAAAAGCTGACGCGGGAAAGCATGGATTCGGATTAAAAGGAATGTCGGAACGAATCAAATTATTTGAAGGAAAACTCTCCATAAAATCCTCACCGGGCGAAGGCACGGAACTGACCATTCAGATCTCCATCTGAAAATAACAACCGCAACTTTAAAATGAATTTGAGTTTCGGTCAGGAGTCTTTGACCATTACGACTGTATAGCTTGAATCGGGATTTTGCACAGGATTGCTTTCTGAATGCCATCCCTGAACAACAAGATCAGCAATAAGCTTTTCGATCTCTTCAAGAGTTGCGGCTGTGACTGTGATCTTTGATGAATTTTTGTATGTAAGCTTCATATGAAATATTTTTCATCAACTTAAAAAATATTACCCTCAATATCAATATAACGTGCAATAAATAAATTACTTAGTTATTTTTGTATAAATCAAATTCATTTTGCTAATCAGCTATGGGCAACGAAATAAAAATTACAATTGCCGATGATCATCCCATATTCAGGAGCGGTCTGCGTCAGCTGATAGAATCTGAAGATACGATACGGATCATCGGCGAAAGTGATAACGGCAAAAAAGCTCTTGAGCATATCGAAGAGCTCAAGCCCGATATAGCCATACTGGATATTGACATGCCGGGTTTAACCGGTCTGCAGGTTTTAAAAAATTTAAATCAGCAGGAGACGAAAGTCATTTTTCTGACGATGTATGCCGAGGAGGATATCTTTGACGAAGCAATGAATCTTGGAATAAAAGGGTATGTGCTGAAAGATTCCGCTGTCAATGATATCATAGAATGCATCCACACTGTAATGAATGATAATTATTATATAAGCCCGTCGGTATCTAACTTCCTTATCAACAGAAGAAAAAAGTTGAATGTGCTTCGCGACAATAACCCAAACCTTCAAAATCTTACCATTACTGAAAAGAAGGTGCTCAAGTTCATTTCCGAAAACAAAACAAGCAAAGAGATAGCTAACGTTTTATTTCTAAGTCCGAGGACAATTGAAAATCACCGCGCGAACATCAGCAGTAAGCTTGATCTTAAGGGAAGCCACAGTCTTGTTAAGTTTGCTATTGAAAACAAAACCCTTCTTGCCGAAAGCTGATCTTAATAAAATAGTATGATCAAATTAAATAAAAAAATATCAATTCATATTTTTAATTTTGTAATAATAGCCGCAGCACTGCTTACCATTAGTTCATGCAGTCAGGAGGAACCTGTAAATCCTGTTGAAGCAGTGTTGAAAGGAAAGATAGAAAACGTTTCCGGAAATTTCATCCTGCTGAGAAAGAATGTAACGGGAGCGGCAACCGATACGGTCAGACTTAATGATGGCAGCTTTGTAAAAAAGTTAAAGCCTGACACACTCACAGCGTACACGCTCATTTTCGGAGACGGAATTAGGATCGATACCATAGGAAAGACGGAAGTTAATAAGAGAGGATTTGTGATTTCTACAAAGACACAGGAAACGATACTAATGCTTGACAAAAGTTATGACCTAAGCATTTCATTTGATGCAAAGGATTTTGCAAATTCATATAAGCTTTCAGGTAACGGGGCAGAGCTCAATGAATATGTCATTAAAAAAAATCTTGTTAATCTGAATTTTAACATTGAATACAGCAACAAGCTGAACTCAAAGTGGTCTGAATTTTCACCCCTGATAGACGGCTACAAAAAAAACATGGAACAGATCATAAACAACATTCCTTCCGGCAACAGGTTCATTCCAAATGGCTTTAAGGAATCGGAAAAGAAGAATAATGAGTATCTCTATGACCGGCTGAAGATCAACTTTGCAAAGGTTCATACTGCGGATAAACCCGGAGCTGCAAATTACTTTGCACCGGATGAAAATTATTTCAGCTTTATGAAAGAGATACCGATGAACAGCACTGAAGAGCTAAACAATCCCGCTTACATGATGCTTATATCTTCTTACGCGGATTATATGCTTGCAAAAAATAATCCGGGAATTAATATCTCACCTGAAGAGGAATTCAGGCAAAAGTATGATATCTACAAGGTCACTTTTACAAATGCAGCAACCAGAGACATAGTGCTTTATGATATGCTTAAGAAAAATGGTAAGTATCTTGAGATGAATTGGTATAAGGAAGTAATGGATGAATATACAAAAACCGCAGCCAATGATTCTCTCAAAAAAGAAATTCTCTCGGTAAAAGAAAAACGTTCGCATATCACAAAAGGTAATCCGGCTCCGGATTTTACCTATCCCGATGTTAACGGTGTAAAGCATTCTCTGTCGGAGTACAGAGGAAAATATATTTACATTGACGTGTGGGCTACATGGTGCAAGCCGTGCTTATATGAAGCACCTTATATGAAGACAATTGCAAAAGAGTATAAAGATAGGAACATTGTCTTCCTTGGTGTCAGCATAGATGAGGATACTGTAAAATGGAAGAAGATGGTTTCAGAAAATGATATGCCCGGAGTGCAGATAAACTCACCGGGAGCTGAAACCGGATTTATGAAAGATTACGTGATCGGAGGTATACCGAGATTTATTTTAATCGGACCGCGCGGTGAGATACTTGCTGAAGACGCGCCGAAACCTTCCATGCCCGAGCTCAAACTGTTGCTCGAAACATATTCTGGATTGTGACGAATGCCACTGTATGTTAATTTGCCTCCTTAATAAGTATTACAGACATTAGAGCCCTTAACCATTAACTGTCACACCAAATAACCAACTGTCTTTTCATTAACGGTGTATAGTGCAGATCTTAGCACCTCCGTCCAAAAAAAATATCAAACTTAACATACGAGACACTAAGAAAAGATTTTTATAGCTTAATATTTTAAATCAACATACGATATGTTGATTGGTGTTGCATCTTAACACAGTACCTTCGAGGTTTTCCCTGCTCTGTTCATTTTGGAGCGA
>Ga0163153_10001797_pt1 | contig 33100 bp, 36 predicted proteins | sample OliLakLV19MP6IB1_FD_148629 | JGI IMG/M metagenome (GOLD analysis project Ga0163153, IMG submission 148629) | Freshwater microbial mat bacterial communities from Lake Vanda, McMurdo Dry Valleys, Antarctica - Oligotrophic Lake LV.19.MP6.IB-1 | ecosystem: Environmental > Aquatic > Freshwater >... | reverse complement strand
CCATTTCTTGAAACGCGATAGAGGGTTACTCCGAAGGCATCAGTTGAAGCAGTCCAAGAAAGAGCAACGGAGTTATGAGTAGCAGTGGCGGTTGGTTGACCAGGTTGAGTTGGGGCAGTTGTGTCAGGCGCGGCTGGAGTTGTAACACTTCTGGCGATTGAGGCCGCGGAAATATTTAAGGCGGCGTCGATGGCAATAATTGTGTATGAGTAAGTGCTGGAAGGAGAAACGGTGGAGTCAGTGAATGAAGGAGAAACTGAAGTGCCGATTTGGCTACCATTTCTTGAAACGCGATAGAGGGTTACTCCGAAGGCATCAGTTGAAGCAGTCCAAGAAAGAGCAACGGAGTTATGAGTAGCAGTGGCGGTTGGTTGACCAGGTTGAGTTGGGGCAGTTGTGTCAGAAGTCGTACCGCCGGGCATTTTTATGGAAACGGCTACTGATTTTTGGCCTTCGTTTCCGGCATAATCCACTGCCGACATTTCGTAAACATATGTTACGCCAGGAACTAACCCTCTATCATTAAATCTAGCTAGTGTTCCAACTGATCCTAATGATTGACCGTCTCTATATACTTTGTATCCGGAAACTGAATAATTATCAGTGGTAATACAATACATCCCCCACCTCGGATTATAAACTTCGAATTTAACAGTCGTTGAAGTAAGTAGAGTTAAAGTTGGCGGATCCCAATCACTAGCAGGGTCACAGACTCGATCGGGAGGAATGCTGTCGGTAAGTACGAGAGTTTGGCCTGCTGGTGCAGTAGTAGTTTGAGTTATAGTAGAAGAAAATGGACCTTGATTTCCTTTAGCATCATAAGCGAGAACTTTATAACTGTAAGGAGTATTTGATTTTAGTCCATAATCCCTATATGAAATTCCAGATACGTTAGCAATATGAACATTATCGCGAAAAACACGATAGCCAATAACCCCAACGTTATCCGTTGCAGTGTTCCACTCTAAAACGATAGATTGAAATGATCCCAAAAATCCCGCTGTTACTGTATTGTATCTAAAGTTAGAGACTGTCGAGGGAGCACTTGAATCATTAGGCGTACTATTTCCTGACATGGTAATAGAAGTAACGGCTGACTTTGGACTTTCGTTCCCGGCCGCATCAATAGCTGTCATTTGATATTGATATGTCACGCCCGGAGTTAAGCCACTATCAGAAAACATTGGAATTGAGCCGCCGGAAAGAATTGGTTGGCCATTTCTGTAAACCTTGTAAGTAGCATAGTTGCCTGAATCATCCTGCGTGTGATATGCACAAGATATTCTAGCTAACGTTGGTGACGGGGAGGTAACCACAAGAGAATCATCACTATTATCTGCGCCAGTACAAATAGCAGATGGAGGAGTAATGTCTCCTGATGGAGCTGGTTCAGTGGTCCTACTTGCAGAAGCAGAGCGGAGGCTTTCATTTCCGGCAGCATCATAAGCTGACACTTGATAAGTGTAAGTTTGCCCAAGCTTCAAACCATAATCTCTATACGGCACGGCAAAAGTGCTACCGGTAATATTAGCCACTCGCACATTATCCCGATAAACATAATAACCAAAAACTCCTACATTATCTGTAGCGGTGGTAGATTTAACTTCGAATGCGTGGTAAGGGTCGGCAAGGCTTATGCTAAGTGTCACTGTCGGAGTTGTTGGCCGTGTGGTATCACCCCCCACCACTTGAGCTGTCATCCTAGCGCTAACTCCCCGAACAAGAGTGTTTACATTATTTAGAATATCGCTTAATTTATTGAAAATTGTCTGGATCTGTTGCTCTCTCCCACTAACCAAACTCACAGTTTGAGTAAGAGCACTTCTCGTCATCTCGTTCCCCCCTTTTACAATGATTTTGGCTTCGTCTAATGGCGAGAAACCAAGGACTGATGGCGCAATTACAAAAGCCATCAGAGTTAGAGCGAGAAGTTTGGGAGTATCTTTTTTCATAATTGTTTTTTATTAATAATTTTTTCTTTTTTTATTTTGGGCAACAGCAAAAGGGAGGACCCATATGGGTCCTCCCTTCCTTTACGCCAATTCTATACCTCACTATAGGATAAGCAAATGTAGTTATCCCCAACCGAGCGTAACTTTAAAAAAGTAAGTCTCTATAAAGCTGTCCGTATGTGCTTTTCTATATTCTGGCTTCAACAATCGCGTCGGCGACCCGATATTAAAGCAGAGCTTACTACCGGGCAAACATTTCTCAGATACTCACCCCAAAGGTCCGACCTATGGGGTGAGTAGATTTTCGATCTGTTTAATCCTAGCGGGATATTGCATACATGACTCTTTCTTTCCTGCTATAGCCGCAAAGGCGTAGTTACTTAGCATCGCAAAATATACTCCCAGCAAAATTCTTTCTTTATAATTTTCGTATTCTTTATCTTCGTAAAATGATAGTGTCGCCGCAACAGAAGCCTCACGACTCGGGCAAAAAAGGACCACTCTGCCCACATCCAAAAAATGGTCGCCATAGCGAGACTTCTCCCAATCGATAATTCCGGTAATGACATCTTCCTTTATATAAACATTATCATTACCAAAATCTCCATGCATAAGATAAGGATTGCCGTCCAAAAATTTTAAACGATCGGAAATTTTTCCAGATAACTCCTCGGTGAAATTTTTATCAAAGAAATCAATTTTAAACAGTTCGCGCCAATCAAAAAAATCTTTAGACTTGTACAAACTTTCGACATAGTCCCGAATACTAGAATGTTTAGCTTTACCATCCCTCCCCCATTCTCCAAATCCGTTAGTTTCTGAAATTGAAACATTTTTTATTTTTTCAATCATTTGGAATTGTAGAGGCAATGAGCAAAAATCTCCTCTCTTGTATTGGCCTCAAACAGTTTCCCCCATGATTCTCTCTGATATTGAGTAAAATATTCCAGCTTTATAAATTCCAATAGAATCTATTTTGGGTATTCTAATCACCTCAGAAGAAAAAATTTTATAAGCGTATTTGTCTTTCCAAAAGCCATCGTCTTTTTCATTAAATCGAACGACGTATTCTTTTTCTCCCACATTGTATGAATATGCTTCAGAATGATTTCCTTCAGAAATTGCTTTTATAGCCGACGTCTCTTCACTCTGATAGATCTCCAAAAATTCTTTAACCTCACTCTGATTTACTAATGGAGTTTTGGGCATATTCTTAATAAAAATTATAACATTCAATTTATGATTAATAACAAAAAAGCGGACCCTCGGTCCGCTTTTTTGTTATTACTTACTTCCTCGCTTCAACAATAGCGTCAGCGACGTTCCTTGGGACAATATCGTAGTGATCAAACTCCATAGTAGAAGTGGCACGACCTTCCGTAAGAGATCTTAGAGCCGTCGTATAACCAAACATTTCCGAAAGGGGCACTTTGGCATTTACCACTTTAAGTTGACCGCGATCTCCCATGCCTTCAATTTGCGCGCGCTTGCTTGAAAGATTGCCAGTAACATCTCCCATGAACTTTTCTGGTACTACCACTTCCACTTTCATAATCGGTTCGAGAATAACCGGAGAGGCTTTGCCGGCCGCTTCTTGCACGGCTTGTGAAGCCGCGATCTTAAATGCAATTTCTGATGAGTCGACATCATGATACGATCCATCGTAAAGTTCAACCGAGACATCAACCAATTTAAAGTGCGCCACGATCCCTCTTTCTAATCCTTCCTTCAAACCTTTTTCAACTGCCCCAATAAATTCTTGTGGAATAACACCTCCTTTAATTGTATTAACGAATTCAAAACCTTCGCTTCTTTTAGTATTCTTTGGCAGTTCTTCAGGAGCAGGTTCGAGTGGTTTAATTTTAATTTTGACATGACCGTATTGTCCACGGCCTCCTGTTTGTTTAACATATTTAACTTCGGCTTCTGCTGGTTTTGTAATTGTTTCTTTGTAAGCAACTTGGGGCTTCCCAACATTTGCTTCTACCCCGAATTCTCTTTTCATGCGGTCAACCAAAATTTCAAGGTGTAACTCTCCCATACCGGCAATGATAGTTTCCATTGTTTCTTGGTCTGAAGAAATTCTAAATGTTGGATCTTCATCAGAAAGTTTTTTAAGCGCAATACCCATTTTCTCTTGATCGGCTTTTGTCTTTGGTTCAATACGCAAAGAAATGACCGGTTCTGGGAATTTAATTTCTTCCAAAATTATTGGATTTTTTTCATCGCACAAGGTGTGAGAAGTTCTAGTTTCTTTAAGTCCAACAGCGGCGGCAATTTCTCCCGCAAAAACTTTTTTAACTTCTTCGCGATCATTAGCTTGAAGACGCACGATGCGTCCTAAACGTTCTTTGTTACCAGTAGTGGCATTATAAATATATGAACCAGCTTCAATTGTTCCGGAATAAACTCGGAAGAATGTAAGTTGTCCAACAAATGGATCGGCTTGAAGTTTAAAAGCCAGTGCTGAAAATGGTTCACTATCAGATGCATGACGCTCAATTTCTTCTCCAGTATTTGGGTCAATGCCTTTAATGGCCGGCATATCAAGCGGACTTGGTAGATAATCAACAACAGCGTCGAGAACAATTTGCACCCCTTTATTTTTTAAAGCACTTCCGGCATAAACTGGAAAAATTTTATTAGCAATAACCGCCTTACGAGCCAGAATTTTAAGTCTTTCAAGTGAAATTTCTTTGCCTTCTAAATATTCATTCATCGCCTCATCGTCATTTTCAACGATTTTTTCGACAAGTTCGGCGCGATATTTTTTGGCATCCTCTAACAAGTCTGCGGGCACATCTATTTCAATTATTTTATTTCCCATCTCTCCTTCAAAGTGGTAACCCTTCATTCTTAAAAGATCGATCACTCCTTCGTGTTTATCTTCAAGGCCGATAGGAATTTGAAATCGCACGGCGTTTTTATTCAAACGTTCTAATATTGAGGCATAAGACTTTTCAAATGATGCTCCAGTTCGATCAAGCTTATTGATAAAACAAATACGAGGCACTTCTGCTTCATCAGCATAGCGCCAGTTGGTTTCACTTTGTGGCTCAACGCCGGCTACTCCATCAAAAACTACAACGGCGCCATCAAGAACACGGAGCGATCGCTTCACTTCAACCGTAAAGTCAATGTGCCCTGGAGTATCGATAATATTAAAACGATATTTATTCTTATCGTCAGTTTCATCTGTCTTTTTCCAAAAACAAGTAATGGCGGCGGCAGTAATTGTAATACCGCGCTCACGCTCCTGTTCCATCCAGTCAGTTGTGGTTTCTCCGTCATGCACTTCACCTATTTTGTGCTGGGCACCCGTGTAATACAAAACACGCTCAGAAGTAGTAGTTTTACCCGCATCAATGTGCGCAATAATTCCAAAATTTCTAACTTTCTCTAGTGGGTAATCCCGATTCATAATTTTTATTCAAATTCTTTTAAAATATTTTTGCAATTATAGATTCTTTATTTTTTGAATGCAGTACGCTCCTCAGCACTGAAGTGAACCTTGTGATTATAAATCACCTTGAAAATAAATTTCCTCGGATTTTTATTTAAGATCAAAGTAATTTTAGGTTCCGCGTCTAGTCTGCGCACTTCTGCATTTAGTCCGCATCAACTATTATAAGGCAAAGTGTTTTCCCGGAAAAATTTTAGGGATAAATTTTTCCGGGACGCTGCATTTTGTAACTGGAATTTTCTTCGCTACACTTGAAAATTACCAGGCAAAATGCGCGAAGGCCTTGTTTGCTTCTGCCATACGATGAGTATTTTCTTTTTTCTTAAATGCTTCACCTTCGTTCTTTGAAGCGGCAATTAATTCTTCAGCCAATTTAATATGCATCGGTTTTCCTTTTTTGCCGGCGGCCGCTCCCACAATCCAGCGAAAAGCTAAAGCCTGTTTTCTTTCAGGGCGAACTTCGCGAGGCACCTGGTAGTTGGCACCTCCAACACGGCGTGATCGCACTTCCATATTTGGACTAACATTTCTAATGGCTGTTTCAAAAACTTCGAGAGGATTTTCGGATTTAGTTTTTTCTTTAATAAAATCCATGGCACTGTAAACAACCGTGCGAGCAGTATTTTTCTTGCCTTCTTTCATACAATAGTTAATAAACTTACCGATGGCTTCGGATTGAAAGACAGTATCTTTGCCAGGCATATTTCGATTTTTAACTTTTCTTCGCATTGTATTTAATATTTAGTGTTTTAGTATTTAAACTTTTTTATCTTATTTATCTAATTGTCTATTTGGCTGCCTTAGGCTTTTTATTTCCGTAACGGCTTCTGGCTTGTCGTCGTTTATCAACGCCTGTAGCATCGAGTACTCCGCGAACGATGGTGTAGCGAAGACCGATATCTTTTACGCGACCGCCGCGAATGACAACAACAGAGTGTTCTTGCAAAGTATGACCCTCGCCTGGAATATAGGCTGTTACTTCGAGGCCATTGGTAAGACGAACACGAGCAATTTTTCTAATAGCCGAGTTTGGTTTCTTAGGAGTTTTGGTTGTTACTTTAGTACAAACCCCTCTTTTAAAAGGAGATGGATAAAACATCGGCTGATTTTTAACCAAATTGAAACCACGCGTTAAAGCCACCGTCTTACTTTTTCGACGAGGCATTTTGCGAGATTTTCGTACTAATTGATTTATTGTCGACATGACTGATTTTAAGGAGCAAAGCGACTATAAAAATCGTTCACCCCGCCCCAGTTTTGCTTTATGCAAATTTCTATTTTTTAAACTGGGGCCGGGTCCTGAAAAAATATACTCGTTTCGCTCCTTATTTATTTCGGAAATTAAAACAGCGCAAAGCGCTTAGTCGAGATACTCTACTATAGGCCTATAAGAGTTGCAAGGGCAGCGTCCCCGACTATAAGACTAGTCAGCCAAAAAATGACAGGGCTTAAGAATTTCCAGCCGAAAAGGATAAAAAGTATAAGGATAGTAAACCCCCAGCGCTCCATCCGATGCACTATCTCTTGAAATCGCCAAGGCAAAAGAGAAGCTAAGACCTTGGAGCCGTCGAGGGGTGGTATAGGCAGAGCGTTAAAAATGGCCAATACCACATTAATAAGCACAATATAGAAAGCTAGATCAAGAAAGGCGGGTGACAAACTGCCGGCGCCAAAGCGGATCAAAAGACCAAAAACTACAGCCAAAAGAAGGTTAGTCAAAATCCCCGCGGCCGTAACCAGAGTTTCTGCGTAACGGCCACGTAAGTTGTGAGGGTTATATGGAACGGGCTTGGCCCAGCCTAAAATAAATGGGGCGTTTAGAATGGCCAAAAGTGCTGGCAAAATAATTGAGCCAAAGGGATCAATGTGAGGAATAGGGTTTAAAGTCAGGCGGCCAGCCAAGCGAGCGGTCGGGTCCCCATAAGCATTAGCCGCATAACCATGGGCCAACTCATGCAAAATAACCGACATGACTAAAATGATAATTTGAAATATAAGAGTAACAGGATCGTCCATATATTGCGGGATTACAGAAGTAATGATAGCATACGGAAAATAATAGAACGGCGTGATATTTCGATATATTGCCCCGTAGTAGTTTTCAAGAGTCATGGGAAAACTACTACGGGGTGGTGATTTTCTAAAACTCACTGCCGTTCGTCAAGAAAATCAACCATATGGCAAAAACATGTGATATTACAGGAAAGGGATCGGTCGTTGGCGGTGGCTATTCAAATAGAACTCGTGCCACTCAATTTAACCCTACCGGCAAAAGACGCCGCCAACCAAACTTGAAAAAGAAGAGTTTTTTTATACCTGAAATAAATCGATCAATAACCGTTACCCTTTCGACTCAAGCAATTAAAACCGTCAACAAAAACGGCGCCTACGCCACTTTCAAAAAAGCAGGACTGATTTAGGGAGCTTTTCGCTGTTAGGTTTCCCGCCTCGCCGAAGACGTCGACGTCGAGGCCGGTAGCTTTCAGCTTTTTGAAGTCAAGAAAAATCTCTGCCATCTGGCAGAGATTTTATTTTTTAAGTAATTGCTTTAAAATTTCTAGTCCTGTATAACTTGCATATAGTTTTTTGAAATTGAGGAGAAAAATTGAAAATCTTAACAGAAAACCAAACTGAGTTTATCCTCGAGGTAATGCTGAAGCTGGCTTTGTCCTATGATAATCTTACGGCGCTCCTATCGGACTGCAGAATTGTTTTAGTTGGATTTGAAGACTATCCGAAAGGACTTCACGGACAATTAGGTGAATTATTTTTTATCCAAGGTTGCGCAAGCTGGGAAGAAGTAGAGGGTTACCACTATTCCTTCGTAAAGTTGAGAAAGGATGATTCTATATTTGAACAGGCTAAAAGCATTGGGCATGAAATTGCTCACCTCATTACTGATTACTTAAGGGTAGGAAACGAACCTCGCGAGAAGTGGCCAGAAATCCCCGCTTTAATAAGAAAAATTATGTGGAAAGAAGAAGAAGAAGAAATATGCGATCTTTTTGCAGAACGCTGGCTTAGATTAAATACATTCAAGCCAACTCTTTTTCGTTTTATTCTTCAGCTCCGACGGACAGATCACTTTTTTATTCTTTCTTAGGCGCCCGTACTTGTTGCGGGCTTTTTTTATTTTACAAAAACATTCTGTCCATCGGAATTAATTTCAATTGTGCCAAGTTCATCAGTCCGCAAAACCTTAACTCCAAATTTTTCTAAAGTAGCCAATGTTTCTTTGTGAGGATGCCCATAACTATTATTTTTGCCATCCGAGATCACGGCGTATTCTGGCGTAATAAAACCAACCCATGAAAGTGAAGTTGAAGTGCGAGAGCCGTGATGACCTGCTTTTAAAACTTCACAATCAAGATTAGTTTTTTCTTTCACGGCTACATACTGTTCAATTTTCTGTGGTGCGTCCCCACTAAAAATAAAACAGGTTTCGCCATAAGTAAGTCGCATAATAATAGAGGCATCATTACTATCGACTTTTGAAACATCGCGGTCCGGATAAAGAATGTCCAAATAAATTTGGTTCTCTTCGTCCAATAATATTCGCTGACCCTGCTTTGCGAATGAACGATTTATTTTAAATTCCTGAAGTGTTTTTTCTAGTGTTTTGACGATAGCAGTTTCCTTAGTCACATTTCCGCTTTCTAAATATATAGAAACTTTGTAACGAGAAAGCACTTCCGGAAATCCTCCCACATGATCGGCGTCCGGATGAGTCGCAATAATTACATCAAGACTATGATCATATGGCGGCAAAACTTCTCCCAAGGCGGAGAGAACTTTATTATCAGTTCGCCCACCGTCTATCAAAACCTGATTGCCATTTGGAGCTTCGATCAAAGTAGCGTCCCCTTGCCCGATATCGAGAAAATAAACTTTGAGAATCCCCCTATCATCACTTTTGTCTAAGACTGCCTGCCAAATCCCAAAATTAATTAAAAAAAGAAACAAGACCGTAATTAAAATCCCATGTTTTCTTAAATGCCCCATTTAAAAATCATACCACTACTCTCTAATTCGCGCGAATTAGAGAGTAGTGGTATACTGAAATTTGTATTAATAAATATATGAAAGAAACGGATCTGGAACGAATATTAAAAGCGCTTGCAAATAAAAGACGTTTAGCAATTTTGCGAGTGATAAAAAATCAAAAAGAGGCTACTGTTTCTGACATTGCAAAAAAGATTAAACTATCTTTTAAAGCGACTTCAAAACATCTTGTTATCCTGTTTTCGGCAAATATTCTAGAAAAAGACCAACGGCGTTTGGAAGTATATTACTCTCTGGCTGAAAATCTGCCGACTGTGGTCCGCTCAACTCTTTCATTACTCTAAAAACTCCACTGACACCATACTCTCTAATTCGCGCGAATTAGAGAGTATGGTGTCAGTCTTCAAATTTCATGTTTCGCTTATGCTACAATTTGCTTATTAAGCTAAATTAACATCAATATGAAATACGAAGCCAGAACATTTAATCTTCCTGAGCTTAAGGGCATTTCTCCAAAGCAAGTTGAGGTACATATAAAACTCTATGAGGGATACGTAAAATTTACCAACACTTTACGTGACACTCTTGCCGACCTCCGCAAAGATAGCGAGAAAAATGCCTACGCTTTGGGCGAAGTGATGCGTCGACTACCTTTTGAGTTTAACGGCATGCGCATGCATGAATATTATTTCGAGCAGTTCGAAGGAGGCCGCAAAGAAATGCCAGAGGGAAGCCTTTCAAAAGTGTTGAGTGAAAAATACGGCAGCACGGCTGAATTTTTAAATCATTTTAAAGCTGTTGGCTCAATGCGCGGCATTGGCTGGACAATTTTAGCTTATGATCCAGTGGGAAAAACTCCGCATGTTTACTGGGTCAATGATCACGAACTTGGCCAACTTGCAGGTTTGCCAATACTTTTGGCCATGGACATGTGGGAACATGCATATATGGTTGATTATGTACCGGCAGATAAAGTTAAATACGTCGAGGCATTTCTATCAAACGTGAACTGGGAAACAGTTGAGAATAGATTTTCTGAAACTAAATAGGAATTTAATAATAATTCTCGTGAGTATTTTCTGGTTCGTCTAGCTCTTTATAGTTGGCTAAGAGCTCTTCCCCTGCTTCAATGTCTCTCATTGCAAAATAGCCCTTCCCTTTTTCATACTTTAGGTTAGCCTTGTCTTTCACATGATTAAGATAGTTGCCGATGTCCATACGATTAAAATATTTTGGGCATAAAATCTTTCCTCCTTCTTGATCTAAACAGTATCCTTGTAATGCTTCGGGAATATCGTCTGGTGTACGTAATTCTTCTTCGAACTGTTCAGTAAACACGGCCAGGTGAGTGCCTTCTTTAACACCGTGGAGTACAAAAACCTCAACTCCGGCCCCAGGAATTGTGGACGGTTTTAATATAAATGACAGATGGTCAGTTTTATCTTTCATAAAGGAATTATACCAAACTATTGTTTTTCTTTTGCCAAGAGTAAATTCCAAAAATTAAGGCCGCATAAATTAAAACCATGATGATGGCTGGAAATTCGGGCACAATGTAGGAAGAAAAGGGTAATTCACCAAAGAATTTGGAAATGGATAATTGATAATGGAGTAACCAGTATGAAACATAGGCAAAAGGCATGGCCAAGACTGAACTTATTAAACCCACTAACCCTGTCAAAAAACCGAAAAACATTGTTATTGGAATAAGTGGCAAGACTAAAAGGTTCACAATCAAGGCCACGCTTGAAAAATTACCCATTGAGTAAAGCAAGAATGGTAATACAAAAATTTGAGTAGCAAGGGTTGCCGTCACAACTGTCCGAATGCCAAATCTATCCGGGATAAATTGTAAATGCTTTTCAATAATTGGCGAAACATAAATTAAACCAACCGTTGCCAGAAATGAAAGCTGAAAAGACAAGTCAAAAACCAAAATTTTGGGATTAACTAAAACCATCAGTAATCCAGCTAATAAAAGTGCTCGAGTAACACTGTAGTCACGTCGTATTAGGTCCGCAAACAAAACAAGCAGCGCCATAATGCTGGCCCGCACCACAGTGGCCGATCCCCCGGTCATGATCGCGAAGCCTACTATCGAAAGAACGCCTATCGATAAGCGCCAGCGCGGTTTCAAAAATCCAAAAATTTTCATTAGAAACTGCGCCACTATCGTAATGTTGTAACCCGAAAGAACAATGATATGAATGACCCCGGCCTTACGTAGTACATCCTGCCATTCGAGACTTAAAGCTCGCTTTGCTCCAAGCAAAAGTCCTCCCAGAAGTGAACTCTCCGGTTCCGTTATAACCCGTGAAAAAGCCTCGATAAACTTATTTTTTATCATAAAGAGAGATTGTTTTATGGCGTTCCCCTCTCCTGTTCCGATTACCTCCACGCGTGGCTGACGCATAACATAAAAAATACTTTCTTTAGCTAAATATTTTTTATAATCAAAGATTCTGCCAGTATCTGTTTCAAAATTTTCTGGCTCAGAAATTTCACCGGAAATTTTTAGTCGATCTCCATAATTAAATTGCTCCCCGCGCGGCACATTTATTAAAACTTTTTCTGAAAATTCCTTTTCGGCTATTTTTATTATTTTAGTTGTTAAAAGAATTGACTTTTCCCGATAATCCGGCTCGGCAATAATAATTCCTTCAAAAATTTCTGTTTGTCCTATATACTGTTCCAATTCTTCCCCTTTATATATATCGCTAAAATCATAACGAGTGGTCCCGAAAAGTATGGAGAAAATAAAAATAGCTATAAGGATAATTTCCGGAGAGTTTTCCTTCTTTTTTAAAATAAGACTATATAAAAGTACTGAAACACCAATCAGAATTAGAAAAATAGAAAAATAGATTCCGAAATTATAAAAAGATCGAAGTAGTATGCCTCCTAAAAAGCCGCTGATGACTGTATAAAAAATTAAATTACTCAACTTAGTTTAAAATGATTTTTCAAATGTATTTCATTATCAAGTTTTTTTACAAGAAGAATTCTGACATAGGGTTTCAAATGCCAAAATTCTCTTAAGTAATCTATTTCCTTGGCACATTGGTAAGGAGTAACAAAAACCGATTTCTGATATTCAAAAAATTCTAATCTTTTTAAATGAAAGCGAAAAGCATCTCTCTGCTTCTTAGATTTTTCGGGAATATCAAACATGACTACTCGCCACTTGTGATCCCATTCTTTGTCTTTCTGTAATTTAATTTTATCCAAATCATAAGTTAGCGCAACTTGTTTGCCCTTTTTATTTAACACAAGTGTCGTTGTGCCATCCTTATTTTCCTTTAAGCTGACCAAATTAGACTTATATAAATTATGAATTGTTTGATTAAGTACTCGTCGATCAATTTCACTCCATTCTTTCTGAAATTCCTTCACGATATTCCAGTGACGCTTTGGGGAACGAGTAAGTCCCAAGGCAAGACCCGCCAGAAGAAGCAATAATATTTTTTGCTGATTTTTCCCAATTACTTTTCTCCTCATAATTTTTATTTCTATTACTTCACTTATTACTGCTACTGCTACTGCTACTGCTACTGCTACTGCTACTGCTACTGCTACTGTCATAATAGTAATACACAAAAGTAATTAGTACACGCGATCGCGTGTACTAATTACTTTTTCGTATTTGATGATTTTCCTAACTTTATTTATTCCACGAGGATATGATTTCTTTTTCTTCTTCAAGAGATCGGGCTTTTTTAAATTTCGCTCCCGATTCTCCTTTAACAATATTTTCACATTCGGCCCAAGTTTTATGGGTCATTATTTGACCATTAACCATACTTAAATAAGAGTAGGCTTTGCCTTTATTGCCTTTATTTCCCTTGGCTTTTTTTGGAGACACTTCACGTAAGGCTGTATACATTTCCGAGGTACCGTGAAAAAGTTTTATTTTTTCACCACGAGCAAGCCCATTGGCTATTTCATCCACCCTCTCGTTTAAAGCAACTCCAGAATGACCCTTCACATGATGCCAGGAAATCTTTTTAGTATTTGAAAGCTTAATCAATTCTTCCCACAAATCACGGTTGATCACATCTTCTTTAAGGGAAGTTTTCCAATTATTCTTTTGCCAGTTAAGCACCCATTTGGTAATGCCCTTTATTAAATAAGTAGAGTCTGTATGAATATCGATTTCAAAATTAGAAGTGGTGCGCTTCAAAAAAGCCACGAATCTCAAAGACTCTATTGCCGCCATTAACTCCATTCGGTTATTAGTGGTAGGTTTTTCTGCGCCTCCCAGTTCCACAATTTTAATGAGAACGTCGGATACGTTTGATTCGCTGTCGTGATACATCACAACCGCCCCCCACGCCCCCGGACCGGGATTCCCTATTGATGACCCGTCACAATAAATAGTAATTCTTGCCCCGTTAGAAATTTTTTCAGACATAGTTTTTTTATGAATAATCGAAACGTCCTTAAACCCTATTAATCCTTAAGGTTTCTGGGTAAATTTCGTTTGGGGTTAGCCATTTCTTATATTATAGCACACTTTTTGAAAAATGTTAACAAAGTAGATAACGAATATTTTAGGTAAATAAAAACCGCTCCTAAGGCGGTTTTCGGACGATGAAGAGAAAAGTTAAATATTTTTATCGAATTCGTAATTTATCAAAACTGAAGTAACCGGAAGGTAGTAACTGTCGTCCGGATTGTTCTCTTTCACAAACTTAACCAATTGCAAATCTCTTTCAATTTGATAATCAACCATTCTAATATTCTTAAGATGGCTTAATTCGTAAATTAATTTGTCACGAACCAATTCATCGGTAACGTCCTTTTCTGCACATACAAGAAGAACGCGGATGGATATTGAATTATTCATTTTGCCTCGGCCTGAAGAACAAAGATACACTAAATCTATACCTTATCTATAAAACGTCAATAATTCGTAACCTGATTTCCGGATACTTTCCGAAGGTCGATTTTTCAAAATTGGCTACCAAATTTATTTTAGTATTATCTTTTATAATACGAGAAGAAAAAAATTCGATAGCTCTGACAAATTCGCCATCTGTTTTTCTGAAAGTTAATTCCAAATGCTCCTTAGTTTTGCCAAACATTCGAGCTTTTTCTGGAATAATATTTTCAAATATAAAAATAGGTTTTTGATTTCCTATGCCAAAAGGCGCCAACCGTTCTATTTCTCGCCAATTTGACTGGCTAACATCATCCAGTACTAATTTTTTATCAATATAAAATATTTCAACAAAATCCTTTTGCTTAACTTTCTCATAAGCTTTATTTATTTCCTGCTCTAGGGTATGAACCTCTTCCTGGTTAGCCGCAAAGCCACCGGCCATAGCATGTCCGCCAAAGTCTGTTAAAACATTTTTAGAAACTGCCGCCATTAGTTTCACTACATCAACCGATCCATCGGACCGGCAGGATCCTTTTAGATTTTCTCCGCCTTCCCTGCCCCATAAAAAGACCGGGCGCCCATGTTCTTCAGACAAGTTCGAAGCGGCAAGCCCTAAAAGACCTGGGCGCCAATGCGGATTTCCCATAACCAGAACTGGCAGTAATTCATCTTTCAAAGATAAAGTGTGTTTCATTTCTTTTATCATGCCCGCTACCACGCCCTTTCTCATATCATTTAATTTTTGCAATTCCCGAGCAATTGTTTCTCCGTTTCCAGCATCCAGACTGGTTAAAAGATCAAAAGCTAAACGAGGGTTGCCCATACGAGAGGCGGCATTAATGCGTGGAGCGATCATAAAACCAATATCATCCTCGGTAATTGCGTACTGTTTCATATTCATGAGCCGCATCAATTTTAGTAGCCCTGGACGTGGAGACTTTCTTAAAACCTTTAAGCCGAAGTAAGCTAGAACTCGGTTTTCTCCAGTTAGCGGCACCATGTCCGCAATCGTTGAAAGTCCGACCAGATCAAGAAGCCACTTCTCCCAGCCAAGCGAAATATTAAATTTTCCTCGTGCAATAAGAGCTTGGACCAACTTAAAAGCGACTGCCGCGCCACAAAGCATGTCGTAAGGATAATCACAGTTTTCCTGTTTGGAATTTAAAATGGCAAAGGCGGGAGGCAAACCAATTTCAGCTGGCAAATGATGATCACTAATAATTATATCCATACCAAGTGCGTTCGCGCGCCCGACCGGGTCAATATCAGTGATGCCGCAATCAACCGTAATCATTAGCGTAACTTTATTTTCTATATATAGAGTTTCAACTGCTTTGGTATTCAAGCCATAACCTTCTAAATACCGATGAGGAATATAGTTTACAAAATTTTGGTAACCAATTTTTTTAAAAAAGTCATATAAAATTACGCCACCTGGAATTCCATCGTGGTCATAGTCTGTATAAATACAAATAACCTCATTATTTTTTATCGCTTTCAAAATTCTCTCCACCGCTTTTCCCATTCCTAAAATCTCAAATGGATCATGGGTATGTTCCTCGTAAGATGGGTTTAAAAATATTTCTGCCTGTTCTTTTTTATTAATACCACGCGCAAATAATAACTCTTGAGTTAACTCGGGATATGAAGCAAGCTCTTCCTTTGTTACCTGCGTCAAATTTTCCCGGAGCTTGTATGTTTTCATTCCATTAGAAATTTTATAGATAAATAATAGCAGTAAAATACCCTTTGAGTTAAGAGTCAAAAAAAACCCGGTTTATTTACATATTCTGAATTTCTAACAGGACAAGTCCGGCAATAGCTAAATAAGTCCTTGTTTATTTGAGAACTTGCCTTAAATGCGTACAATTAGATCATGAACATGAACCCTGAATGTATTTTCTGCAAAATTATCAAAGGCGAAATACCCTCACACAAGGTTTACGAGGATACTGATGTTTTTGCCTTTCTTGATATTACGCCAATAAACCCAGGCCATACATTAATTATTCCAAAGTCTCATACAGAAAATATTTACACAATAAGTGAATCTGATTTTGAGAAAGTAACCAAAATAGTGAAAAAAATAGCAATTGGAATAAGAAAAGGACTAGAGAGTGATGGAGTTAACGTAAGAATGAATAATGAAAAAGCTGCCGGCCAAGATATTTTCCACGCCCACATTCATGTAATCCCCCGCTATAAAAACGATGGGTATGAGCCCTGGCACGGAAAGAAAGGTGTTTCGCCTCAAGACCTAAGAAAAGCCGCAGGAAAAATTATTGATTCGATTTAATAAAAATTAAAAAAACCGCCCTTACTTTCAGGGCGGCTTAAGGATTCCGCTTATCTATCATCTGATCGATCATCCGGCGGTGTATGAGAATCGTCTGCTTAAGCAGTCGGCAACCACGCTCAACCTCTTGCCATGCTTTTGCTCCCATTTCTAAATCCTTAGCTACTTTCGAGCTTAACCTTTTGAAATCTGCCGCCAATTCTTCGAAATCGATTTCCGGATCCTGATCCGAAGTGACTTTTTTGGCCGCCGGGAGTCCTTTATAAACTAACTTCAGGTAAGCAACTTCAGCCATTTCTCTCTCCTTAAGAGTTTGACTACTTCAAGTAAACATCTCTTTAAGCAAAAAGTAAACAAAAATTATTTCAAAGCTTCAATTCCCGGGAGAGTTCCTGAAGAGAGGAAGTCGAGCATAGCGCCGCCGCCGGTTGAAACAAAAGAAAGTCGATCATAAATTCCAAGATCCACAATCGCCGCCGTCGTGTCGCCACCCCCAACAATAGATCGCCCCCGACAATCAGAAAGTATTTTAGCTATTGCCTTAGTACCAGCATCAAAGCCTTTTTCATAAAAGCCTAGGGGTCCATTCCATAAAATAGTATGGGCCTCACAAATTTTTTCCCTTAGCATTTCTAAAGTTTCTGGTCCGGCATCACTAATAATTTCATTAGCTAAAATTTCTGTCGGCTGGCGCACAACTTTTCTGTCATCACTGGCTCTAACAACTACATCAATAGGAATTAGAATTTTTGGATCATTAACTATCTCCGGAGGTGGAATCGTGCCTGAAGTAATTGAACCTCCCACCTCATATCCTTTAGCTTTAAAAAAATCGTTTCCCAGTGCTCCGCCTACAAAAACATAATCCGCTAATCCTAAAAACTTTTTTATCAGCGGTTCTTTTGTTTCGAACTTTGCACCTCCTAAAATAAAGATAAAAGGATGAGTCGGATTAAACATGCGGGAGAGCTCCTGTACTTCTTTTTCAAATAAAAATCCAGCAAAACTAGGAAGATATTTTGGCAAGCCAACTATAGAGGCGTGTTTCCTGTGGGAAACAGAGAAAGCTTCGTTGACATAGACGTCCCCCAAAGATGAAAGTTGCTTAGCAAAAGAATCGTCGTTTTTTTCCTCACCCTCATGTTTTCTAATGTTTTCTAACAAAAAAACTTGCGCACTTTCTGCTTCGTTAATAATCTTACTAATCTCCGAAAAATCTTTTGTTTCTATAAAAACAACTTTAAACAAAGATTGCAGATATTCCGCCACAGGTTTTAAGGTCGCCCCTTCTTTGTTTTCAATATGACTAACAAGAATAATTTTTGCCCCAGCTTTTTTTAAAAACTCAATTGAATCCTTAACTTTCTCAATACGGAACGGATCTATCACCTTTCCATCTTTAATAGGCACGTTGAAGTCCACTCGGAGTATTACTCTTTTCCCTGCTAAATCTTTTATATCCTTAAGGCTTTTCATCCCATTAAAAATTTTGCTTTCATTAATTTAGTTTTCTGTGTTTCTTTATTGCCTTCATGTTGCTATTTTATCTTCTCAAAAATTCCTAACAGGACAGGTTTCTTTATCATCTAATTTCCGAAACTAATTTTAAAATTTGAGAAAAGGCATTTGCTTTCAAGCTCATATGTCCTACTAACAGCCCGTCGACTTCCCCTTCTTTAACCAAATTAGCGGCATTCTCTGGCGCCACGGACCCACCATAAAGAATTCTTGTTTCTTTGGCTTTTGCGCCATAAAGATCGACTAAAACTTTGCGAATAAAAATTGAAGTTTCATGTAAATCCCTCCCACTCATAGCACTCCCGGCCTCCGAACCTATTGCCCAAATTGGCTCATAAGCAATAACAATATCTTTGATAGCAGCTTTCGGCAGAAGAAATAAGGAAGAAATGATTTGTGATTTTAAAATTTGAAGATACTCCCCATGATCATCGCGCGTACTTTCACCAACACAAAGAATAGGAATAATTTTCGCATTGAAGGCCGCTAAAAGTTTTTTGGCTACAATTTCATCCGTTTCTCCAAGAGCTCGTCTCTCTGAGTGTCCAATAATTGAGTAGGAGACTTTTAGGCTGCGTAACATTGCGGCTGAAATTTCCCCTGTGTAAGCTCCTTTTTTTTCTGGAAAAATATTTTGCGCCCCTAAGGCCACGTTCGACCCCTTTATGTATTTAGAAATAAATGAAATATAAACAAACGGCGGACAAATAACTGTCAGCAATGATTTTGGAGAAACCTTAATAGTGGCTTTAGCTATATTTTCCGCTTCGAGAAGGCTTTCTGGATTCATCTTCCAGTTTGCCACCACCATCTTTTTAGATTTTTTCATAACTTTGACATTGTAACATAGCGACAGTCCTGCGAAGCAGGACTGTCGTCTAGAAGCTAAAATCTACCTGCCCCGACTCGACGTCTCTTGCCTCGCAAGCGTAGCGAAGCGGGTCGGCGAGGGCAGGAAAGCTAACACCTAAAAAGCTTCTTATTTTATTTCCTGCCAATAGAGAGTTTGGTACTGATCAGAAGTTAAAGGAAATGATGGAGGCGGACTATAAAGGAGGTTGGCATCATAACTTGCCGGCTGACTTAAAAAACCACTATTGCCAAATCCGCCGCCCTGTAAGAAATAAGCCTGACCATTGGAAGCGTACATACCAAAAGTTGTTAAGCTGGCTCTGGTGTGAAATGGCCCACAATAGTTTCTGCCACCACTTGGCGGACGGTAGTAATGACGAAAAGTAGCGCCACTTTGAGCTACGATGGCAGCATCAATCCGTAAATTGTTAGCACTAGCAAGACCAATCAAAAAGTTATTTTGCGCAATCAAAGCGATAACATCTTGTGCGTCCGTATTCGTGTAGGTTAAATTATTATTTACAATGATATTTTTGCGAGTGGCCGGATTATCCGGAAAAGTTCCGGCAGCAATTGTTAAACGAGCACTATTAATTGTTCCTTCTACCCAAGTATGGTCCTCCAGAAAAACTAGGCCGTTTGCTGGTATGGCATAATTCCCCAGTAAAGTTTTAGCACCTGCTACCGTGCCCACACTCCAAGTTCCCCAGTTTGGCGGATTACCGGCTTTAGCGTCGGCACAAATTCCCAGTCCCGTACCGGGCGGCGGCAAAAGTGAGTTAACTTTGTAAAGATCGAAAGTATCGTCCGTTTTTAAAACCACCAAATATCCAACTCCACCAGATGCTGCTCTGTAAAACCCCGTTGTCTGGGCAGCAGTTTTTATATTAGAAATATCTTCAGTGATGCCCGCAAAATCAACTACCGGAACGGAAACTTGACGCCCACCGCCAAAAACATCAAGACGACTAGGAATTGCCGAAGGCGGTAATGGATCCGTCGGGGCAATGTGAGTGTGCACTGCAAATTCATTTGCTCCGGCGTGATAAGGGTCATTGAAAGTGGTCAGGGCGCTGGTGACAGTGTTAAAGGCGTAAGCGTTCGGCGCGCCGGAAATAAAAATGACTCCGCTATTTGAATGTACCGGACCTGCTACATTGTCTCCTGATCCATAAAACAACTGGGAGTTACTAACCGCTGCGTATTTTGCTAAGGATGGTTTAGCAAACTTAACTTCGACACGTCTATAAACTGAAGGGTAAGCATCAACGACACCTTTAGATCGAACGGTAACAATAGTACTACCCGAGGGAGGTGGAATTATGTCGAGCGTAAATGAACCAATTGCATTTCCATTTTTATCATTAAAAACATGAACGTAAGGGCCAGGGGCTCCCGTACCATCTTGAAAATCAGTATCAGCATGAGCCAAATGCCATCTATAATATTCAATCCCCGCTTCAGCTATTTCAAAAGCTTGCTCTCGATAAAAAGATTGCCTTGAGGCCTGAATATTTGTCGCGGCCCAGCCGACGAGAGCCGTGATTAAAGAAATGGAGATTGCGGCAAAAACCAAAACCTGCGGCATCATGACGCCTTTTCTTTTTGATTTTAAACAAAGTGCTTTTTTCATAAATTATCTTTAAGGTTTCTCATCATCGCTTGAGAAGTAACCACAAGCGGGACCGGCGCGCGGTTCGGATCAGCTTCAACAACAATGGTAACTTTTATTAAACGTACTGAGAGAACATCTATCAAGGGCAAGGTAAGTGGTGCCGTCGTACCGTCATAATTTTTATCGTAATAATCAAAAATAGGGATGACTCCATTTTTAAGATCATTAATTAAAATTGAAGTTGTACTGGCTCCGACGTACTGCAGAGGACTACCAGTAGGTTTTAAAACATCTTTTTTTAGAGTTTTACCACTGTTTGCTAAATAATAATGAATTTCTTCTTTTATCCCATCGCCATCATTATCACTATAAAACTTGAGTCTGTTAGCCTCTGTTGCTGCTAATGGATAAGACCCCGTGTTTGAAATAGAGGCCGTACGAATTTCAGCAATAGCGTGGCGTAAAACATTTCTGGCATCTTGTTGGGCTGCCAGAGAATTTCTTACAGTACCGGAGAGAATAAAAACATCTCTACTAAAAGAGGCAATCGCACCCCCCACCAGAACAAAAATCCCCATGACGATTAATATTTCCATTAAAGTCATCCCTTTTTGTTGTATATTTTTAGATCGTTTCATTTTTTTTATAACAAACTCCGCTTTTTCCTATAAGGGCTGCAACGTAATATCTTGATTTTGCCAATTTAGACCCACGGGGAAACTGCCGTTGTTTGTCTGATACAAATTATGGGTTACTTCAAAATCATAATCATCGGTAGAAAGGCCAGAAAAAAGAACTTGGCCTGGTGGTACGCATGATGAGGTGTAAGTAAATGAAACATCAGAAACGCTTGGCGTACTGACATTTAAAGCAGTATCAAGGAATACTTTATAACGCAAGTATCGATCCGTATTATGAATGGAATTAATATTTTGGTTTGTAGTGTCATAAAAACTTCCATTAGTGCCGTCCGGTCCAATAAAATTCCATGTTAGATTGTCATCGTTTGTTGCCAGTTGAAATCGGACGTTTGGAATGCCGGTATCAACTGGTTGAGTTATCGGCTGCCAGAGAAGTTGGTAAAAATTACTACCGGAACCAGTATCAAAGGTGGAGGAAATAAGTTCGCCTGAAGTTTCAAATGGCCCTGGACTAAAAGGTTGCTTTAGACGCAATTCGCCGCTAGGTAAATTTTCCTCAATGTTTCCATTTTGGCTAAAATATTTAGTTTGATCTGTAAAATCATCCTGACCGCCGCCGCCTATCCACTCGGTTTGACTAAGATAGCCTCGTCCGGTAATTAAAGTCTCATCATAACTTCCGCCATTTGTAAGACGCACTGAAGCTCCTGTCACCGGAAGTCCAGTAGCCGCATCCTTAATAGTTAAAAGAAGACTTTTGGGATTTTTGGGAGCCATGACAAGGGTGGCGTTGGCAATGGTTCCCGGCGCCAGTGAAATCGGAAGTTGAGAGACTGTTCCTGCCAAATCATAGTTTAGATCGTTAAGATCAAGATTGTATGTGTCCCATTCCATACTAGAAAGTGTTTTTTCTCCTGAGCCATTGGTCGTAAAAGATTGAGTATATTTGTAAATAGCAGCAGGCGGAACTCCATTATCTGTACCAATTATTTTAGCGCCCAAGATGTTAAAAGCAACGCTTGAAACGGGTGCACAGTTTGGCAACACACTTGAAACTTTGACTGTGCCAGTTACATCAATCGCAAAACTTATTTGGGTTAGTTGCTGTAGCGCCACAGTCGAGTCACGTTTGGCCGGATTAGGATTGGCCGCATCTCCCGGAGGATAACTTTGTTCAGTTGAGTATCCATTTTTCGTAACAATAATATGATATGAGTCAATCGAAGGCGGAGCATCGACCAGTTGATACATGCCATTGGCACCCACCGTATCGTCAATGTTAATGACCGGAATTAATGCATTATTTATAATTTGCACTCGAGCGCCAGATACACCGTTGCCATTAGCATCTAACACCTGCACAAAAAGTGATCCGTTGGTCGAAGCAGCTTCCAGATTTTTGGGAGAGACTCTTGCCGTAAAAGTAAGGGGGGTAAAATTTTTACAACTCGCACATCCTATTTCCATTTCAATAAGCTTATAGTCGGCTGGTGAAAGATCGTTTGGCGCTCCTCCAATGGTGCCGTCAAATGGATCGTCCATATTTTGAATACTAGTCGTGGCTTGAAAATTAATACCATCCCGTGCAAAGGTCTGGAAACGTGGCACGATTCCAACAGGAATACCAGCCACCAACCCCACACTGGCATATGGCATATTACGAACTATTTCAAAGCGCTCGTTGGCCAAACTAGTAGCGGCAATTTTTATGCGAGAAGCTCTGACCACATTTAAAAGACCAACGTAACTATTGTAAACAGATAAAGCAATGACTAAAAATACAGCGGTGCTAACCAAAGATTCTATTAGAGTAAAACCTCTCACTTCCAAATTTTTTGATTTTTTTCCGAAAAATTTAGAGTAATTAGAAAAAATTTTTGGAAAAAAGTATTTCATAAGCTATTTGTAATTTTAAAAAATTATATATTAGTCAGCACAGAATAAGTCGGCGTGATCATGGCCAGAGCAAAGAAGCCGACCCCTGCTCCAATTAAGAGCATCAGGAACGGTTCAATGATAGTCGAGAGATCTTTGGTTTTCTGGTCGACCTCACCTTCATAAAATTCGGCTAGTTTGCCAAGCATTTTCGAAAGAGCACCTGTTTCTTCCCCGACACTCATCATTTCTCCAACTAAAATAGGATATATTTCTTCATGTTTAATAAAAACTCCGGACATGGGAGAGCCTTTCTGAATTTCTTTTTGAGCCTCATCAATAACTTCTTTGTAATAAGAGTTTCCTAAAACATCTTTAACTATCAAAAGAGCCGTGACCACTTCAACGCCGGATTCTAGAAGTGAAGATAGCGTGCGAGAAGTTCTGGCCGCATACGCTTCTTTAACCAAAGTGCCGATAATCGGAAACCGGGGAGTAATGTAATCAAAAGTTCTTTTGCCAACTTCAGTACGCAAAGCGAAAATTGTGCCAACTATAAAACCAATTACCAAAACAAAGAATATGACCGTGTGATTATTCAAAAAATCACTAATCCCAATAATAATCTTGGTCGAAGCTGGTAACTCCACATTAAGTTCAGAAAAAGTGGCCGTCAGAGAAGGCACCACAAAGATCATCATCAGCACTCCGATACCAAACATGGCACACAAAATTATGGCCGGATATATCATGGCTCCTTTAATTTTCTTTATAAGTAAGTAGTTTTTCTCCATCTGATCTGCCACCACCGTCAGAGCATCCCCTAGCCCGCCGCTTTCTTCTCCGGCTCTAACCATGGAAATAAAGAGTGATGAAAAAACTTTGGGACTTTTGGCGAGTGCGCCGGAAAAAGTTCCTCCCTTAGCAATGTCCTCATTAATAGCCGCTAAAATTACTTTAAATTTTTGATTCTTGGTTTGCCTCTCCATAATGGCAATAGCCCGAGACAAAGCCAGACCGGCATTAAGCATGGCGGCCACATTTCTAGCAAAAACAATTTTTTCCTGAAGCTTGACTGAACCAATGAAACTATTGATCCAGTTCATTGTGCTTTTTACAATTCCTTCGTTAATTTCTTTGGCCGAAACCAAGCGTCCACCGGTTTGGCGCACTTGCTCATAAAGGGCAGTTTTAGTAACTGCCTCCATAACTTTGCTTTCAACAGCTCCTTCTTTATTTAATATTTTGACGTCAAATTGCATATACAAATTTTTACAAATTAGAACGAATGATACGAATAAGAGAAAAACTTCTAATTAAACATGGTGTCCTCTTTTTGCTGTAGTTAATTCGTATCATTCGTTTTTATTTTATTAGTGGTTATTCGTATTATTGTTCACTATTTACTACTCGAAGCGCCTCTTCAATCGTGGTCAGTCCCTCCGCGGCCATAAAAATTCCATCCTCAAGCATAGAGGTCATGCCCTCTTTTTTTGCCTGAGTTTCAATTTCATCCGACGTTCCGCCTTTCATAATCAATTCTCGAATTGTTAAAGTCATCCGAAAAACTTCGTGAATAGAAACGCGACCACTGTAGCCATCTTCCGAGTCTTTTGAAGCTTTGGGTTTATAAAATGGAATTTCTTCCCAGGTAGCATTTGGTGCCACAATTTTTTCTTTTTTCAAAAGTTCGATAATCCTGTTTAGGTCAACTTTTTTCCCAAGTTGTTCTAATTCAGGTTTTGATAAAATATATTTTTCTTTATTGGCAGTGAGGCGGCGCAAAAGTCTTTGCGCAATCACTATTTTAATCGTGGAAACCAAAAGAAAAGGTTCTACTTTCATATCCATCAAGCGCGGGATAGCGCCTGCGGCAGAGTTGGTGTGCAAAGTGGAGAGAACTAAGTGGCCAGTTAGAGCGGCATTCACAGCCAGCGAGGCCGTTTCTTCATCGCGTATTTCACCAACCATGATAATGTCCGGATCCTGACGAACCAAAGTTCGGAGGCCTGTGGCAAATGAAAAACCAATTTCAGGCTTGACTTGAGTTTGGTTAATGCGCCCTACCTGATATTCAATCGGGTCTTCAATAGTAGAAATATTTACATCCGGCGTATTTAAAATATCTAACAGAGTATAGAGAGTAGTCGTCTTACCACTGCCAGTAGGACCGGTTGTCAGCACCATGCCGTTTGCCAGTGCTACTGCCTGATGAACCAATTCCAAGGCTTCTCCATGAAAGCCTAAGCCTTCCAAAGTAAAGCCGCCGGCATTTTCTTTGAGAAGACGCATGACAGTTTTCTCTCCAAAATATGTCGGCAAAATAGAAACGCGGAAGGAAACTTTTTGATTATCAGACTCGACTTTAAAACGTCCATCTTGGGGTAGGCGTTTTTCATCCAGTTTCAAATTAGAAAGCACTTTAATACGCGCGGTAATCGAAGAGCCGGCGGTTTTTGGCAAAACCATGGCGTCGTGGAGCATGCCGTCGATGCGGTAACGAATAAGAACTTGATTTTCCATCGGCTCAATATGAATGTCCGAGGCATTCTGAATAATGGCGTGTTTTAAAAGAGAGTCCACAATACGCACGACCGGTAAATCCTCGGCCAATTTTTTTAAATCCGTTGTCGAAACATCCTCCCCCGTTTCTTCCATTAAAGTCTTTAGAGTATCGCTTTCTTTTTGAATGATATCGCCAAACTCCGCCTTCAAACTTTTTTGATATTGCAAAAGAACGCTCTTCATCGATTCGGTATCGGTCAAACGCGGTAAAATTTTTAAACCAACTTTCTTTTTAACAAAATCAATAGCGCCCAAATCTTCGGTATCAAGCATGGCAACTTCAAGGGATGGACCATCTTTACGAAAAGCGACAATGTTGTGATTTCTAGCAATAGGCTCCGGCACCAAAGAGAGAATTTCAAAATCCACTTTTTGACCTTTAAGGTTAACGAAAGGAATACCAAGAATATAAGCTTGCACCCGCCTCAAATCATCTTCCGAAAGTTTGCCAGAAGAAACTAAAATATGGCCGATATTTTTATCTTTGCTGACTGCTTCTTTTTCGGCCACCTCAAAATCAGCTTTGGAAATTAATCCCGAGTCTAAAATGAACTCCTTTAATTGATCCTCCTTAATGTGCATAGGGAACAGGAAGAGATATAAATCCCTCTTGTTTAAAGTATAGCAAAAAAAAATGTTTTACTCTGCCGTTTTATGCACATTAAATTTCCAGAGGTTAGCGCTTGAGGTTTTTTTATTTTTTAAATGCTACAAATTAACAATTTTAGTCTACTAAAATTCAATTCGCCAATTTACTAAATTCCTACGATCGTAGGAATTTAGTAAATTGGGATAGAAAATATAAAATAGGGTGTGCAGGAGAAAGTATAAAAACCGCCATATATGTGTGCACATTACCGTGTGCTCTTGACATCATCGGTGATAGTGATAATATATTGTTGTTAGGTTAGTTTCCTGAAGTCCGCCCCAAAGCGGGCTAATTTTTTTAAAAATTTAACAACATTGGTATATGTTTGACTTAAAAGTAATAAATTCTGTTTTAAATGAACTCGAAAATGACCGCGGTATCCCTCGAGAGAAGATAATTGAGGCTATTGGCTCTGCTTTAGCTACTGCCTACCGCAAAGAATACGGCAAAAAGGGCCAAAAGGTCCGAGCTGATTTTGATTTAGCCTCTGGGGGCATCGTTTTTGAACAAATTAAGACCGTAGTAGATGAAAGCCGGGTCAAAATGCCGACCGAGATTGCTGATGAAGCCTCGGGCGAAAAAGAAGTAGATCCGGAAGATTTCCGACCCCGTTTTAATGAAGAACATCATATTATGATGACTGATGCAAAGCGTATTAAGCGCGATGCCGAGCTTGATGACGAGATAGTTTTTCCTCTTGAAATGAAGGCGGATTTTGGCCGTATCGCCGCTCAAACAGCTAAACAGGTCATTATTCAGAAAATCCGCGAAGCCGAGAAAGTGGCCATGATTTCGGAGTTCGGCAAGCGCGAAGGCGAAATTCTTAGCGGAACAGTAGAGAGGATTGAGCGCGGCACTATTTATGTAAACCTCGGACGCGCTGTCGGCCTTCTTTCATATGAAGAGCAGATCCCAAGCGAACGCTACAAACAGGGTGAACGGTTACGCGCCTATCTTTTTTCAATAGATGACAGCACTCGCGGCGTTTTCCTCAAGCTTTCTCGCTCTCATCCTAAATTTTTGGCCAAGCTTTTTGAACAAGAAACCCCAGAAATCAGTAATGGTGTGGTAGAAATCAAAAGTATTGCCAGAGAAGCTGGATCTCGCTCTAAAATAGCTGTTTCTTCAAGCGATCCGCACATTGATCCAGTGGGATCTCTGGTTGGTCAGCGCGGAGTACGGGTCACCACTGTTATGAGTGAGCTTGGTGGAGAAAAAATTGACGTTATTGAGTGGTCAGAGGATCCAAAAAAGTTTATCGAGGATTCCCTCTCACCGGCCAAGGTTCTCTCGGTGGCGCTCGATATGGAAAACCGACAAGCTACCGTGACTGTTACCGAGGATCAGCAGTCATTAGCAATTGGTAAAGGCGGACAAAATGTGCGCTTAGCCGCTAAACTTACCGGCTGGAGAATAGATATTACCTCCCTAGGCGGACAAAGCGTTGCTAGTTCTGAAGAAGACAAAGCGGAAGTGGAAACAAAACAGAAGTAAGGTCGGAAATTAAATAATTGTTCCACTAAAAATGAGTAAATCCCCGCACGTGCGGGGATTTACTCATTTTTTGTTTCCATTTTTTGCTTTTTTATAGTTTTTTCGGTAAGCTAAAAGATAACTTCTAATAGCCATAAGCTAATTAATATGAATCTCTGGCACGATATCGAACCTGGAACCGCGGAATCAATGAACGTTATTATTGAAATTCCTAAAGGTTCGAAAAATAAATACGAAATTGATAAAGAAACTGGACTAATAGCTCTCGATCGTGTCTCTCATACCGCTCAAGACTTCCCTTTTGATTATGGCTTTGTGCCAAAGACGTTGTGGGAAGACGGGGACGCGCTCGATGTTGTTCTATTGACTACTCATCCCCTTTTCCCAGGTGTACTTGTTCGGGCCCGCCCAGTAGCTGTTATGCATATGATTGACTCCGGAGAGGGGGACGACAAAATTATCGCCGTGCCGATTGATGATCCTCGCTTTAATTCGATTAAGGATTTAGATGATATAAACAAGCATACACTTAAAGAAATCGAACATTTTTACTCTACTTACAAAAAATTACAAAACAAAGAAGTCGTAATTAGTGGTTTTGGAGGAAAAAATGAAGCCATGAGTGCCTTTGAAAAATCTCTGAGTCTTTATAAAGAAAAATTTAATAAGTAGTTTTTAAATATCATGAGCACTGAGAACAAAAAACACGGTCCAATCATAGATTTTTTACTGAAAAATCATTTGGCTGACAATGTCACGACCGCCAATGCCATGCTGATTGGCATATTTCTTTTAAATATGATTATCACCTTATCAATCGCGGAAACTACTTGGGGATATAGCTTTCTTAATGAAGGGGTCAATCTTGAAAACTCCCCAATGGACGTAGTGGACCACTCTTCGTTTTAAACAATTAGAAAAGGTTTTTTCAACCCCTTTTCTATCAAAGGGTGTTATCAACAAACTTCTTTATTGCTAAAGGATAACAAGGCTATATAATTTGTTTACCCTAAAGATGACTTAAACGTCTTTAATTTGCATTGAATTCTACTAATTAATTTTTTGTCCTTATGTTTAAAGAAATCAAGAATAAAATAGTCTCATCAATCCTATATGCGATTACGATCTTAATGTTAGGAACTCTGGTTCCCGCGCTCGTAACGGCTGAAGAAACCACCGTAGAGTCTGATGTAAACGTGACTTCAGCCGTCATGGTAGACAAGCCTTTACCAAAACTTACGCCTAAAGCGCGAGAAACGGTTCGAGCTGTCCAGCAAGATAAAAGAGTTGATGTTAAAAACATTAATACTGAAGCCAAAGCTAAAGTAGGCGAGGAAAGAGCCAAGTTGCAAGAAGCTCAGATGCAGGCCAAGATGGAAGGCATGACATTAGAAGAGAGATCTAAAATGATGGAAATGAGAAAGGGAACGGCCGGTGAAATAAAAAATATTCGTACCGAGCGTATTGCTGAAGTCAAAGACCGAAGAGAAGAAGCAAGGGGTGATATTAAGAAGGCTATTGGCGATCGCAAGATGAGAATGGCCTCAACTACTGACGCCAAAAAAGAAGAAAGAAAACAAAAAGCTGTTGAAAAAGCTGCCAATTTAGCTGACAAAATGATCAAGCGTCTCTCAGCCGCAATCGAAAGACTGGAAAAATTGGCTATTCGCATTGAAAGCCGTATTGAAAAAGTTAAGGCGGCTGGTGGTGTAACCACGGCGGCCGAAACTGCTTTAGCAGAAGCCAATGTGAAAATTCAGGCAGCTAAAGATGGCTTGGTTTCGATTAGTGCCACTTTTGCCGCCGCCGCCACAGCTGAAAATCCTAAAGACGGCGTTAGAAAAATGCAGGAAGCCGTGCAAGCGGTCCATGCCGAAATAAAAACCGCCGCCGAATCTTTGAAGAACGCTGTTAAAGCATTAGAGGGTCAAAAAGGAGTAGATGTAGCGGCCAGTGTTGTTATTGAAGCTTCAGTCGGTACAGTAGAACCAACTTCTTCAGTTACCACAAATGTTGAGGGGAATGCTGAAGTAAATCAATAAAAATAAATATAAAAAAATAAACGATAAATAATTATGGATAACCTAAATAATACTGGAGCAAATAATTCACCTCAAAATACTGGCGGCACTGGAAGCCCTACCCCCCAAATGCCACCGATAACCCCAAGCAGTCACGAAGAAACAGGGAATAAATCATCTGTTGGCCCAATCATTGGTTCAGTCGTTGTTGTTTTAGTAATTGTGCTTGGCGGTATTTACTTATACGGAGAGCGCTTGAAAGACAAAATAAACGAAGAGGCACCCGTAGAAAATATTAAGGCCGAGGACCAAGCCACTAACAGTCTGGAGCAACAAGGAAGTTCTGACAGTCTTTCTGAAATAAGCGCTGACCTACAAGCCAGTGACTTTAATGGTCTTGATGCCGAATCAATGGCGATCGAACAAGAGCTTTCCGCTGAATAAAAAATCAAAAGAGTAAAATTAAAGGTGCCTCGAGGCAAAGCCGCGAGGTATTATAGGAACTCGCTTCACTCGTCCTTCACGTGGCAGAGCCACGCGTTATTCCACCTGTGTTTTGTCTTCGCTCGGATGAAATGTAAAATCAGAATTCTCCATTCCGCTCCTCGCTAGCGAAAATAAAATCTCAGCTTACGCTGAGATTTTATTTTTTGGTTTTATGTATTTTTCTTTTTTTTCTTTGTTTTTCTTGCAGAAAATCATTTTCCCCGCTAGACTGGCAAATCAATATATGACAACCCACAATCATACGCATGACCATTTAGGCAAAATGTATCAAAACATTAAAACTACTACCCTACCCGAATCTAAGGTGGAGATTGAAGGGGAGATTACAGCCGAGGCCCTCGCTCACTTCAGAGAACATGCCTTAAAGCATTTTCAAGAAAAAATCGACATCCCCGGCTTTCGCAAAGGCAAAGTACCAGAAAAAATAGCTGTCGAACGAGTAGGCGAACTAGCCCTATTAGAAGAGGCCGGTGAACTGGCTCTTCAAAGTGCCTATGAAGATATTTTAAAAGAAGTAAAAATAGATCCTATAGGTTCACCGACCGTGGCCATTACCAAGCTTGCACTCGGTAATCCCATGCACTTCAAAATTACTACTGCCGTTTATCCTGAATTTACACTGCCTGATTATAAAAAAATTGCCAAAGAAGTTTCAGGCAAACAAGAATCAGTTTCCGTTTCGGAGAAAGAAATTGAGGAGGCCGTGAATACCATTAGACGCCTACAGGCTCAAAAAAGTGCTACTGATAAAATAAAGGATGAGGATTTGCCGCCTTTAACCGAAGAGTTGGTCAAAACATTCGGTAAATTCGAAAATTTAGATGACTTTAAAGTAAAGCTTCACGATAGCCTGACCAAAGAAAAAGAATTACGCAACAAAGAGAAAAATCGCCTTACGATTATTAAAGGCATTCTCGAAAAAAGTGAGATCCCTTTACCTCGCCTTCTTGTCGAAGGAGAGCTTGATCGCATGTTGGCAAAAATGAAAGATGATATCGAAAGAATGGGCGCCAAAATGCCAGACTATCTAAAACAAATTGGTAAGACTGAAGATGATTTACGCAAAGAATGGGAAAAAGATGCTAAAGAACGCGCCTCGATGGAACTGATTCTAGATAAAATAGCTAAATTAGAAAATATTAGCGCCACTAGTGAAGAAATTGAACAGGAAATAAAACATCTGCTTGAACACTACCAAGATGCCGACCCCATACGAGCCTCATCTTACTTTGAGCATATAATTCGAAACGAAAAGGTATTTCAGTTTCTTGAGTCACAGAGGTAGCAACCCGCCTTCATATAAGAATACTTCGGCGAGGCAATCGAAAAAGTTTTTCAGTTTTTAGAAAATCAATAAGAGGATGCGACTTTTTCTCAACCTTGCACTTAAAATATTTTGTGTTATACTACATAATAGTCTACAATTACTGAAAGGAAGAATCGTGAAGCCAGAGTCGAAAAAAAAGTTGCCCGTTCCTCAGGATGAAGGTGTTCGTCCAGTTGCAAATTCTCCGGAAACAAAATTAGTCCGGCGAAGAATTCTTCGACGACTGGGCCGAATGATGATGGCCGCAAATCCCGGCATCGATAAGAAACATTAATGGCGTTCCACAAAAAGGCCGCGACGGACGTCGCGGCCTTTTTCTCTTTTAGCTAGTGTAAAGATTCTCTAATCTTTTCTCTTTCTGCAATCCACTCATCCATAGGCAGCGGACTATTTTTAAACATTTTCAATTCGTCGTTGTTAAAATCAACTCCTCGTTCGGCATAGAAAATAGCTCTTAGAGTTTCTTCCGATAAAGTTTTCATTTTTTCTTGACCTATTTTTTCAACTAGTCTTAAACGATCAACGCAGGCTTTAATCAAAGCCGCCTCTGAGGAAAGAGGTTTGTGACCCTGTAGTAGAACTTTCGCCCTATTTTTAATTGCTTCGAAATCATCAGTACTTATCTGTTCACCTTCCTCCACAAGACCCTTGTCTTGAAAAAGTTCTCGCATCGCTTCATTATCAAAATCTTTTAATTCTTCAATTGCTAATCCATTTATCTCTTGGTTTTGAGCTCCTAGATTACTTTCTTGTTTTCCCAGCATATTTATATTATTTATATTAATCCCTTAATATTATTACTTAGATAGTTTTTAGCAAACGAAATAATTGACGTCCTCCCCTCACTCACCAAGGAGGAGGGAGTCGTGCAGGGTTTCCTGCTATATAAAAAAGACTTGGATTTTACTCCAAGCCTTAGTTGCGGGATCATCCGAGGATTATTTATTGCCCCGGATACCCGCTGGCTATTTTTTCTTTTTCGGCGACTTCCCCAACATCATCTTGAGCACGAGCCCCAGAATTATGAGGACAATTATCGCCTCAGCCGTCTCAGGCGCAAATCGCATGAGAAGGAGAACGATCGCCGCACCGACTGCCCACGGCAGAATTGGTCGAAGGAGCCCAAAAACCCCGCGCACCGACTCCTCGAGAAGTGTTCGGATGATTGTAACGATCGCCCGACCAACCCAGGCCAGAAACGAACCAAGTCCGCGAAGTATTGCCATTCCGAAATTTCCCATTTCAGTCTCCCTTTTTTGCCACAAAAGCCTGCGGCGCGGTGCGAAGAATTTCGCATGTCTCAAAGAGCTAAATTGAAAATTCTCGTTTGAAATGCAACTCATATAATTGGACATATATGAGAAAAACATTTAAACATTTGGATTTTCGAGCTCGCGATCGGATCGAAGCATTGCTTTCTCGCGGACATAATCAACAAGAG
>Ga0163153_10001796_pt1 | contig 33118 bp, 25 predicted proteins | sample OliLakLV19MP6IB1_FD_148629 | JGI IMG/M metagenome (GOLD analysis project Ga0163153, IMG submission 148629) | Freshwater microbial mat bacterial communities from Lake Vanda, McMurdo Dry Valleys, Antarctica - Oligotrophic Lake LV.19.MP6.IB-1 | ecosystem: Environmental > Aquatic > Freshwater >... | reverse complement strand
CCTATAAAGTGAGAGCCGGAGAATACGAATGTGTGTATAACAACATGCCCAAATATGGACTTGGCAAAGTCGGAGATTTAATTCCTGCTACGGGAAAAAGAGAAACAGCGGCTGAAAGGATTTCTAAACAGTCATAAATATCAATTATCTTTGATTATAATTAAGACTCAAATGACTGCGATCGAAATTAAATCTGAGCTTCAGAAAATGATTGAGAATGAAACGGATTTGAGGCTATTAGAGGCCATTCGAACTCTTTTACAAAAAGCCAGTCTGAATCCACTACTTAAAGAGAAATTGACTGAGCGCGCCTTAAAATCGGAGGAGGATATTGAGGAAGGAAGAATATTCAGTAAATACGAAGCGATTAGCCGCTCCAATAGTTAGAATACTAATGATCATGACTACGAAGGAATATATACTTTCCACAATAAGATTTAATAAGCCGAAATTTGAAAAGCTTGGTGTTATAAACATTGGTTTATTCGGAAGCTATTTACGAGCGGAACAGTCAAAAGATAGCGATATTGATATATTACTTGATTTTGAACCCAGCAAGGAAAATTTTGATAATTACATGGATGCCTGTGATCTGTTCGAAGAGCTATTTAAAAATGAGAAAGTAGAGATAGTCACAAAGAACGGCTTAAGCCCTTACATAGGACCGAAGATATTAATGGAAGTAGTTTATGTCTAAGGAGTCGATTGAATACCTCAAACACATTAAGGATGAGTGTTCATACATTTTGTCGGTATCAGGAACTGAGTTAACCTGGGATTTATTTTTTAAGGATGAAACCTTAAAGAGAGCTGTTGCGCGAAGTCTGGAGATAATCGGAGAAGCGTCAAAGAAGATTCCTGCTGAACATAAAGTAAAATGGAGTTCAATAAGGTGGAAGAACATGGCTGGAATGCGAGATCGTCTTATACATGATTACATGGGTATAAATTATTCTATAGTATGGGATGTTATGAAAAACAAAATTCCTGAGCTTGACGAACAAATCTCCAAGGTATTGGAGAATGAATTGCAATAAAGGCCTGCTAGCTATTAATTATAACTCATCACCCTTGTGCCATTGCTGGTGTTCTTCACCAGCAAAATGATATATTTTAAACTCATTCAGTTTTGTTGATTTCGTTAGAGTCGATGGCATAAATCGAATACGCATGACAAAAACAATCAATCAACGAATGACCGTGCAATTAGAAGGCAATTTTGTTGTCTTTTTAATTGGGACGAGAATTAACCGATTCTGGAAAATTCATAAGTGGTGGCCGGTGGTAATGGCTATACCAAAGATATTGAAGGAGCTTTCTCAAAAACCCGAAAGCGGATTTCTGGGATATGAAATGTCGGGCGGCATGTCTCCCATAATTGTTCAGTACTGGAAATCATTTGAGCATCTTGAGGCCTATGCAAAAGATCGGGACGGTTTTCATTACCCTGCCTTGGAAAGCATTCAATATAAAAATAAAAAGTAATGGCGATGTTGGCATCTGGCATGAAACCTATAAAGTGAGAGCCGGAGAATACGAATGTGTGTATAACAACATGCCCAAATATGGACTTGGCAAAGTCGGAGATTTAATTCCTGCTACGGGACGGAGAGAGACTGCCAAGGAAAGAATTTCTAAACAACAATAAATTGTTTGCACGTTGTTGGTTGATCATTTTAAATATCATCCATACGTGGTCAAATGTTTTGAATGAAACAAAGACCGTAACCTAACGATATTTTGGGTGTGTGCTTTTCTATAATTATGAGGAATAATGACAGGTAAACTTTCACAAGTGGAATATTTTGTAGAATTTTTGGGAAATGAGCTTAAAGCCTTCCGGTAGAATTTCCAGTGTTATTTTATGGTCAGTAATTTCTGCTGCCTTCATTGGGCCTGGCACTGTTACCACTGCCGTTACTGCCGGATCACAATTTCAGATACAATTATTGTGGGCAGTAGTGTTTGCTACCATTGCCTGTATTGTGTTGCAGGAAGCATCTGCACGCATCGTTATTGCCAGTGATTTAAATTTTGGTCAGGCACTTGAAAAGAAATTTGGAAGCAGGATTGGGTTTTGGATCAAATGGATTGTTGCTGGCCCTGTATTGTTAGGTTGTGCTGCCTATGAGGCAGGAAATATTTTAGGTGCTGTTTCCGGATCATCCATTCTATTTGAAGGTGATGGAAAAATATATACGATCATCATCACTTTATTAGCGGGATACATTTTATGGCAAGGCGGTAGTAAATGGATATCAACCATTATGACGGTGCTAGTGGGATTGATGGGTGTAGCATTTCTTTTACTTGCTGTGAAGAGCAGTTTCACTTTGCCGGAATTAGTACGATCCTCAATAGTCCCAACCATTCCACAAGGATCAGAGTGGATTACCCTGGGATTGGTGGGCACCACGATTGTTCCTTATAATATTTTTATTGGGTCGGCAATCAGTAAAGGTCATACCATTCCACTCATGCGCATTGGCCTTACCATTTCTGTTTTGATCGGAGGTCTTATCACCGCGTGGATTATGCTGGCAGGAACGATGGTTGGAAATTTTTCTTCCTTTGGTGAGTTGGCTACGCTGTTTCAAAATAAGGTTGGTGTTGTTGGTTCGTTGGCGCTGGGTTTAGGATTATTTGCAGCAGGATTTTCTTCCTCTATTACATCACCTTACGCAGCCTCTTTAATTGTATCTACTTTTTTTGGATCAGAGAAGAAGAGTGTTGTGAGACTCGCGTGGATGTCTGTGTTATTGACAGGCTTTGCGTTTGGTATCAGTGGCATCAAGCCGATTCCGGTGATATTGGCGGTGCAGGCATTGAATGGGTTGATCTTGCCGTTGCTTACCTACTTCCTGATTTTAATCGTGAACGATTCGAAAGTAGTGCCGGATCAGTATCGTCATGCTGCCTGGTACAATCTTGTTTTGCTGGCAATACTTGGCACCACGCTGATCATTGGTTTTAATAATGTTGACAAAGCACTTACAAGTGCCTTAGCACTGGCATCGGGTAACCATTTTAAATTTATCGGGTTGTTGACCTCTGTCATCTTACTGGTAACTGCGGTGCAGCTGATGAGGATGCGAAAGAAATCCACTCAATAAAATCTTACTTCACCTGAATATTCACTAGTTCAATTTTACTGAGTTCTTCCAGTTCACCCTTTTTATAAAGTTCTTCCAGCGAAGTAAAGGGTGTTTCTCCTTTCGGTTTTAAGTTGATGTAATCCAGAAAAAGAATTCCGTTTACGATACGGGGGTTATATGCTTTTCTTAAACGCAATCCAACGCCATCACTTTCAACATAGGAGTAGGACATATATCCAATCGTAAAATCTTTTTTATTGATCCAGTAGTTGAATAGATCCTCATGATCTTCGCCACCACCTTCTTGTGCAAATGTCACTTCGATTTTATAGTAGGCCACACTGTCAATAGTAGTTTCGCCCAAAAACTTCTTTTGTACGGCTGCATCATTTAATCCGTAGGGTAGAAGAGCAAAGTAAATAACAGAGTTAACAGAGGAGGTATATTTTACTTTCATCGTATCGGCAACCTCTGCGAGTGCATTATTGATTTCTCTTTTGAATCCATCGTTGGTCACGAAATCGTGTGTGGTTTTGACACTGTCTTTAAAGATTCGCTCATAAGAAAATTTACCGCCATCTCGTTGTGCAACATAGTGTCGCTTGCGGAAATCAAATTCAATGGTGCTGTTTAGATATTTTTCTCCACCGGCTGCTGCTATGGCTTTATCAATAATTTTCTGTGGATCATTTAATGAAGTATTGCAGGAGACGAATGTGATCGCCAGTAGCATTAGAATAAGTTTAGTCATCGTATTAAATTATTTTCGCTAAGGTATTTATATATCGCTCAGGCACTTCACCCTTTGTGGCGGTCTGATAATCGGCATAGCTGCAAGGGAAGATATTGTTACGAACATATCTTGCCCCTGGACGGTGATAGGTAATTTCCATCCACCACTTCTCAGTCACTTTGCTTTTATAAAATGTAAGTGTCTCTGGTTCTACCGGCATGGAAACCACATACTTCAGGAAGTCATTACTCTTAAAATTGCTTTCATTTTTACGATTGTAGAATCCTTCTACAAAATACCAGATCATAGTGGCCACCACAGAAGCAGTCTTTTTATGAACATCATCAAAGTCAGGATTGTATTCATAAAAACCAGCCGAGCTTAATTTTTCATTTTGTCCTGCATACCAGCAAAGCTGGCAAGCTTCTTCCCCGGTTAATCCGAATGGCTGTGCATTGGCATTGCCTGGAGCATCTGATGATTTTATGGATGTGATGTCAAAAGATAAGAGGTCGGCATTGCGAATGGCGGGTTCCACCTCGGTGATATCGGTGCGTATTTGTCCTATGCGGAAAGCTTCAAAATTTAATTTCTCCAGCACAGACGCTGATGATGGATCGATGAGATATGATTGATGAGCCAGGTGTGTATAGCTGAAGAGATAATTTGGTTCGTACACTAATATTTTATGAATGTGCTGAAGGGCAGGTTTGGTGTCCTTGTTGTCTTCGAGATCAAGAAACGCATCGATGTTTAAAAAGCTGACAAGCTTTTCCATTTCTTCATAGCTTTTGTATTGACCATAGTCAAGATCGTGGGTGCCCCCGAGAATTACCGGCATCACGTTGTTTTCTAAAAGTATCCGGCACACTTCACTGATTCGTACATAGCTTTCATCCAGATCGATGCCCGGATTAAGATTGCCCAAGTCAACAATCCGATAGCCACCATTCCCTTTTTTAAGATTGTACAGTTTCTTACGGATTTCATCAGGACCTTTTGCGCATCCTTTATTGGTATCGGTGCCACGTTCTTCATTCACTCCAAATAGCGCAATGTGTGCTCCTTTGTAATCGGGCATCTTGTCGCCAAAAACTTTTATGTATTTGAAGAATGAGTTGACAGGGTAAGGCTTGTTGTAAATGGATTCGTCAAGTGGTGAGAAGAGAATGGTTAAGTCCATGGGTGAGGCTTTAAACAAAACTAAAAAAAGGGAAGTAGAAGACCTATAAAAACAAGAAAGGAGAGTGTTTAGCTCTCCTTTCGATAAGTTTTGTTTTATTATCCGCCAAAGTCGTCAAAACGGACATTTTCTTTTGGAATGCCCATATCATCGAGCATTTTCAAAACCGCTGCGTTCATCAAAGGAGGGCCGCACAGGTAATATTCTACATCTTCAGGTGAAGGATGGTTAGCCAGATAGTTATCAAAAAGACTCTTGTGAATGAAGCCGATGTAGCCATCACCTTCTGTATCGTCCAGGCTCTTGTTCACTTTCCAATTGTCATCAGGAAGTGGTTCTGAAAGGGCGATGTGAAATTTGAAGTTAGGGAACTCCTTCTCAATTTTTCTGAAGTGCTCGGTATAGAATAACTCTTTCTTGGAGCGACCTCCATACCAATAGGATACTTTGCGGCTTGACTTTTCTGTATGGAACAAATGGAAGATCTGAGCGCGGAGAGGGGCCATACCAGCGCCACCACCGATGTAGATCATTTCACGTTGTGTTTTATTGATATGGAATTCACCGTAAGGACCAGAGATCGTTACTTTATCGCCAGGTTTGCGTGAGAATACATACGAAGAACAAATACCAGGATTCACATCCATCCATTTGTTATTGGCACGATCCCAGGGTGGTGTAGCAATACGAATGTTCAACATCACAATGTTTCCTTCGGCAGGGTGGTTGGCCATCGAGTAGGCGCGAAAGATGGGCTCTTCGTTCTTCATCTTCAGATCCCACAACTTGAACTTATCCCAATCCGACTGGAATACATCCTGCTTGTGACCGAGTTCTGGATGAGGAGTGATGTCCATTGTTTTGAAATCCACTTTCACTTCAGGCACATCGATCTGAATATAACCACCGGCTTCGAACTTCAAAGTTTCGCCAGGAGGCAGTTTCACTACAAACTCTTTAATGAATGTGGACATGTTGTAGTTTGAAACCACTTCGCATTCCCACTTCTTGATACCGAAAATTTCTTCCGGAATATGGATGATCAGGTCTTGCTTTACTTTCACCTGGCAGCCTAAGCGAACGTGTTCTTTTTGCTCTTTGCGGCTCAAATGACCCACTTCGGTAGGCAAAACATCTCCACCACCGGACTCCACCACACATTTGCACATGGCGCAAGTGCCTCCGCCACCACAGGCAGAGGGTAAAAATATCTTCTCGTTAGCCAGCGTAGAAAGCAATGAACTTCCAGCCGATACCGTAATGGTTTTCTCCCCGTTAATTATGATTTTGACGGGGCCCGACTGAACCAGCTTTTTCTGCGCGAAAATCAACAAACCGACCAGTATCAGAATGACTACTGTAAAGGCGACAATTGAAGTGAATATTAACATGGATAGACAAGATTAACTTGGGCCACAAATATAGGGATCATAGTTAAAATCATTCCATTAACCGAGTCTTAAAATTATGAAGGGTGAGCAATAAAAAAGGCAACCCATGGGGCAGCCTTAGTTTTGTTTAAGTTTAAAATCAGGAGTTTAGCGAAATCCTTAATTTTTTAAGCGGATAAGAGCTCCGCTTTTTTAAGTTGGCTGCCCCCAACCAGGTTGAGGGAAGGTGCCAAAATTACGCTCACATCATCCCATTGCGACCATTCTTTCAGCTTTTCAAGGCTCACAGTGCCTTGCAGATATTGGTATCCCTTGCCCTGATAGCCTCCTTTGAAGTTTTCAAAATCACGGTTTGTAATCAGGTTGCCTTCCGGGAAGCTGATCACGACATCTACGTAGGCATCGTTTGAAAAGGGCAAGGCATCGCCTTGTGTGAATTTTTTATATTCATAGCGATAGTCGAAAGTGAGAGCCGAAATATCGGATAATACGGCTGACCCGGTAGGATAGCTGCCAGCCCCCTTTCCGATAAACACCTGCTTTTCCGCGAAAGCGCCTTCTACTAAAACGGCATTATACTCGTTACGCACGTTGGCCAGCATGTGATCGGCAGGGATAAACTGGGGAGCCACGAAACCGTAAATTTTCCCATCAATTTTATAGGCGCGGGCCACCAGTTTGATGGTGAGGTTGTTTTCTTTAGCGTATTTCAAATCCACCTCAGATATTTTTTGTATACCAATGTTGATGATGTTTTCAGGCCTTAACAAAGGCGCCAAAGGTGTGGGCAATGGCAATGGTGAGTTTAAATTTCGGGTCATAGCCTTCTACATCCAATGCGGGATCACTTTCGGCAAAACCTAAATCCTGTGCGGCCTTAAGTGCTTCGACATAACTTTTTCTTTCTTCAAATACTTTGGTAAGGATGTAGTTGGTTGATCCGTTGAAAATGCCTTCGATGCTCGTGATCATGTCATTGTCATAGTATTCTTCCAGGTTGCGCAGGATAGGAATACTTCCGCATACTGCACCCTCGTATAAAATAGAGCGATTAAATTTTTGCTGAAGCTCATAGATTTCTTCAAGATGTTCGGCCAGCATTTTTTTGTTGGCAGTAACTACGTGCTTACCGTTTTCAACCGCCCTCTTTACAATTTCAAAAGCGGCTTTGGCATCGTCAATCAATTCAACGACTACATCAATTTCAGGATCATTTAAAATATCTGAGGCATCATACGTGAAAATAGAAGCATCGATGGGTCTTTGCTTGTTATGATTCTTCACGCAGATTTTTTTTATTTCTGCTTTTACACCGTGTGTTTCATGCAGCACATGGTATAATCCCTGGCCCACACAGCCAAAACCAAATAGCCCGAGTTTTAATTTCTTCTTCATACCGTTACTTCTTGCTTTATATCTGTTTTTAGAAAATTCCTTACAATCGACTTGAATTGATCAAACTCCACTAAAAAACCATCATGACCGTGTGAAGAAGTAAGTGTTGCAAAGTGTGCCCCGTTGATTTTTTGAGCCACATATTTTTGTTCATGAATTGGAAATAACAAGTCGGTATCAATTCCAATTACCAATGTTTTTGCTTTGATTTTTTTTAAGGCCACTTCCGTGCTTGTTCTTCCTCGACCCACCTGATGACTGTCCATCGCTTTGGTGAGTACCCAATAAGTGAATGCGTTGAAGCGATTGGAAAGTTTTTGTCCCTGGTAGCGTTGATAGGATGATGCTCTGAAGTTATCCAGTGTATCTAAACTCTTTTCGCTTTGCGTTTGCTTATAAGTTTCATAGGTGCGGAATGAGATCATGCCCATGGCTCGTGCGGCTTTCATGCCTTCGCTGCCTGCACGCGGATCATTTTGTTTCCACGTGCTGTCGGCCTGAATGGCCATGCGCTGGGCTTCATTGATAGCAATGGCCCACGGTGAATGAAACGCATTTGTTGCAATGGGTATGATGCGATCAAATACTTCGGGCTGTTCAATAGCCCACTCCAAAACTTGTTGGCCACCTAATGATCCGCCAAGGAGTGTATGAATTTTTTTGATGCCTAAACCCTGACGCAATAAATCAAAAGCATTGACACTATCACGATTGGTGATAGCCGGAAACTCGTGATAAAAGGGTTGACTCGTTTTTGGATTCAGCGAGAGCGGACCTGTTGAGCCATAGCAACTACCGAGTGTATTCGCGCAAACAATAAAATAATCACGCGGATCGAAGGGGGTGCCTTCCGTGAAAAGTTCTTTCCACCAATCGGTAAAATCAGAACTGCCCGTGAGGGCATGGCAGATCCATATCACATTACTTCGGTCTTTATTGAGTTGACCGAGCGTGGTGTATTTAAGTTGGAAGCCCTGGAGCGAACCCCCGGCCTCCAACTGGAATTCACTGGCAAAGTGAAATATGGAATCGATCTTCAACATTTATTCGAATAAATTACGAGCGGTGAGCTGTGAGTTTCGAGCCATGAACTCGTGGCTAGCAACTCACAGCTCATAACTATTTCACGATACTAATTCTTTTGCAAATACTTTTTCAAACGCCTGCTGGAAGTCGGCCTTGATATCATCGATGTGCTCGATGCCGGTGGAGACGCGCAACAAGGTTGGAAGTACTCCAGAGGCCAATTGTTCTTCTTCCGATAACTGCTGATGGGTAGTAGCCGCAGGCTGAATAATCAATGTCTTGGCATCGCCTACGTTTGCCAGGTGGCTTACCAGTTTCAGATTATCAATCACAGCACTGGAATGCTCTTTAGTTCCTTTCACGGTGAAAGAAAGGACACCACCAAATCCATTGCGCAAATATTTCTTCGCCAGGCGGTGATAGGTGCTGGATGCAAGTCCTGGGTAGTTAACACTTTCTATGTTTGGATGTTGTTCAAGCCATTGTGCCAACGCCAAGGCATTATCAACAGAGCGCTGAACACGCAGCGATAACGTTTCAAGTCCCTGAATGAATAAGAATGAGTTGAAAGGACTGATAGCCGATCCAAAATCACGAAGACCTTCTACGCGTGCGCGGATGATAAAGGCAATGTTTGGTAACCCAAGAGGATTATTGATACCAAATACATCACCGAATTTCAACCCATGATAACCTTCTGATGGTTCAGAGAACTGCGGATACTTGCTGGTATTCCAATTATAATTTCCACCATCAATGATAACGCCACCGATCGAAGTGCCATGACCACCAATCCACTTGGTGGCAGAGGCAACCACTACGTGTGCGCCATGTTCTAACGGGCGGAATAAATAACCACCGGCTCCAAAGGTATTATCAACAATCAAAGGCAGATCATGCTTCTTTGCTAAGGCCGCAATGGCTTCGAAGTCAGGAATATTGAATCCGGGGTTACCAATGGTTTCCAGGTACAACGCTTTGGTTTTTGAGTCGATATGTTTTTCAAAGGCTTCAACAGAATCACCTTCTGCAAAGCGCACATCAATACCTAATCTTTTGAAAGCAACTTTGAATTGATTGTAGGTGCCACCATATAAGAATGATGTGGAAACAAAATTATCACCGGCCTGAAGAATGTTATTCAATGCGATGAATTGTGCGGCCTGACCAGAACCAACAGCCAAAGCGGCTACGCCACCTTCCAGCGCAGCAATACGCTTTTCGAATACATCGGTGGTAGGGTTCATGATGCGGGTGTAAATGTTTCCAAATTCTTTTAGTGCAAAGAGATTGGCACCGTGCTCCGCATTTTTGAACACGAAGGATGTGGTTTGATAAATTGGCACAGCACGTGAACCGGTTGTAGGATCTGCTTCCTGGCCGGCATGTAATTGAAGAGTTTCGAATCGTAAGGTTGACATGATTATATATGTTTTATGTTATTAATGAATAAAATTAGTTTAATGAAAAGTTGATTGGTGTGGCATTGCGCAGGTTATCATTTACCGGGCATCGGTTTTCAATCTGCTCCAGCCATTTGATTTTTGCTTGCTCATCAATAACGCTGCTGGTAGTTAGTTTTACCTCCAGGTTTTGATAGCCGGCACGTTCTTCAAAAGAGGTACCAAACAAACGGGCTGGATTCAAATCGCCCTCAATAGAGATGTTAAGATCTTTCAAATCGATGTTGAGTTCTTTGGCTGTAATATGTGCGACTACATTAATACATCCTGCATAGCCGGCCAGAATATATTCGACTGGATTTGGGGCCTGGTTGGTACCACCTAATTCGGCAGGTTCGTCAACAATTAATTTGAATCCGCGTGTTTTTATTTCAGTGCGCGCTGGTGTTTCACTTTTCGATTGAATGGAAAATTTAAGTAAGCTTGACATGGTTAATATTTTTTAATGGTTATTAATCTTATTAATGTGATAGATAAAATGTGGACGCAGCCGTAACCAAAACTACCTGTCACCTGGTAGGGTCTTAAGCTAGTGTGTTGCCGGAAGCGATACGCTTAACTAAAACGACAACAGCCGTTAACAACAACACATACAAAACTGCATCGCAGGTGTATTGCTTTGTTGAATGGTGTTAATAATGAATTGGAAATCTTTGTCGAAGGAGGCCTTCCGTCTTTGGAGCGCTGATCGCTTTTGGCGGTTGAAACGTTGTTTTTTCATTGTACTTTACCGGTTTATAGTTCTCCTCGGCACCTTGCCTGGAGCAGGATTTAGCACCGTTTTTCCTCCCGATAGCTATCGGGAGACTGGTTGCTAGCGCTTCAAAGAGCCTGTACTCTCCACGCTTCTTTATAAATCGGCTAAGCAGATGCCTCACCGACTATGATGACACAAACGTATAGTAGTTTAGTAGAGTTTCCAAATGCATTTAAAAAATTTGTTAAAAAATATTTTGCTGACGGATGTTAGTTAAGAGAGAAGTCGGTTCATTATGACAATGCAATCATAAAAGTCTTATCATAGTAGCAAGGCAAAGGGATAGGCAAAAAGTAGGAAGTATCGGAAGGTTAAAATAGTGGGCATTGATCTTAATTCTTAATGTTAAACCACTTTATGGCATTGTTGCGATAAATATCATCCATCACAGTTTTAGGAAGTTTAAGGCCCTGGAATTCACCATCTACTTCATTCACTGTCATGGATTGATCCGTAGCAAAATATTTCCAATCGCTAAGCCAACGTTTATGTAACTCATTCTTTGACTCTTCAGGAACTGAAGTTGATGATATTCCGGAATCAGTGGCATAGATGAGTCGGTCATGATATTTAATTATAAAATTGCGCACTTTCTCCCTGTTACTTTTCGATTGGTATTGCAGGTGTGAAATGCGGGCGGCCATGTCTACCGCCATATATGGAAATTTATCTAGTCGTTTGGCTAATGAATCGACATCATACTCCAAACTTCCCAGGTGAGCGCCTACAAATCGAATGTCGGGGTGGCGCGCCAGAAAGCGATCGCGTGCATTGATCTGATCTTCATAGGAGGGATATTCCGGATGAAGGAACATATGATACTCGGGATTATTTTTAAAGTATTCTTTGTCGCCATTCACAGTCATCTGCTCAATAGGTAGCCAGCAGTTTTTTGGTTCGCCCAGGTGCCCCATTACTGTTTTGTTCTGATCGATGATGAATTGAATAACCGGATCGAATCGTGGATTATCGATCATAATAAAGTTACCGACAGAATCTTTATAAACCATTCCTATGTTCTTCCATAACTTTATTCCCAGGGCTCCATTAGCGAAAGATGTCTTTAGCTTCTCTATCGTCTCATCAGCCCATCCGGCAGAATCCCAGTGTTCAAGGGTGAAGGCTGTCAGATAATCTACTTGTTCAGGAAAAACGTTCACCTGATGCAAGGCAAACTTTTCCTGTTCTTCAATAGGCGGATAGTCTGGAACATCTACCATGACATCGAGTAATCTGAAATTATCTTCTTTAGCCAATGCTGATAGAATTGTACTCTCAGCATGAAGATGCATGTGCGTATCGATTTTCTTTACGGTTTTAAAATCGTCTTCCGCATAGTATTCACCTGAACAGGCACCAGCAAATGTAATAATGATAACAGTGCAGACGAGAATCAGTGGTTTGAACATGGGTTCATGGGTTTAGTGATTTTTGGAACTAAGGTTTAATTTTCTAGTTTAATTTTCCGGGATTTCCCTTTTCTGTCAAAAATTTCAATCGAGAGAGCATCTTCTGGGAGTAAAAACTGCCGTGATGATTGTGAGAGATATGTTGATCCGTAATAAAATTCATGTTTAAAAATTGTCCCGCTCTGCCGGGTGATGAGCGCGTAAACATCTTCTTTTTCAATCATGATTTTTTTTCCATTCTGATGAACGGTAAAGATGTTCATAGCTCCTGAATTATTCCCGATCAATATGAGGTCAGCACCCGTGGCATTAGTAAGTATGGCCATGCCTTTTACATCAGCATCAGCAAAGAACCCGCTTTCAGACGAACTAACTGGTCTGAGTTTGCCATTCCCATCGCCTTGCAGATATAAACCAACAGCCGCATCATAGCGGCCGGTGGTAACTTCTGTGGAGTACAGATTTCCAGCCAACAGCACATCTAAAAAACCATCGCTGTTAAAGTCATCAGCGACCATTCCATAAACGGGTGCGAACTGTGCTTCAAGTGGTAAGGGTTTCAATTCAAAATTCCCATTGCTTTTATTTTCAACGTAGGCGCTTTCAAACCACTGGGCACAAACCAAATAGGCTCCTTCCAATTCGGATTTTAAAAAAGATTCATCAAAGGTTGCTTCCGCATAATCTTTATAATTGTTGAACCGTAATTTCATCACGCTTATCTGGCTGATCAGTTCGTCTCGTGAATGCACAATGTGTTTATTTCCCTGAAGATAGTATGTCATTACGGGATCAATGGATCCGTTTTTGTCGTAGTCCTTCGCGTAAATGCAGAGTGGTTCCTTAGCCGTTCCCTTATACCGCGTGTTCAACCCCAGATTGCCCGCGATATAGTCGATATCACCATCCTGATCAAAATCTCCAGCGGTTAAGCTGTTCCACCATCCACTGCTGTGTGCCAGTGAAGGGCTTTCAATCTTTGCCAGACTTTTTCCTTCCATATTTTTGAAATACGTGATAGGCATAAACTCTCCGGTTAGCAGAAGATCGGTCCATCCATCGTTGTCAACATCAGTCCAGAGTCCGGAGGTCACCATGCCAAGAGAAAGAAGTTGTGGGGAGATTATTTTGGTTACATCTGTGAATTTGCAAGTTCTTGCATCAGAATCATTTCTCAATAAATAGCTATTGGCAGGCAGCGGATACTGGCCGGGAATCAACCTTCCACCAATGAAAAGATCCAAATCGCCATCCTGATCATAATCGGAGGCAATCGCACAGGAACCGCTTTGTATAATTTCAGGAAGTGCATCATTCGCCTCCATGAATTTCCCTTTTCCATCATTCAGGTAAAGGTGATCCTTATAGGAAGTTGATTCTTTTATTTCTTCTGATCCTCCTGTAACTACATACAAATCATCATCTCCATCGTTATCAGCATCAAAGAATAAGAGACCCATGGTATCGGCAAGGCTATCAATTTTGGTGGAGGAGCTTCTTTCAAATTTTCCATCAGCCTGTTGCATATACAACGCGCTCGTATTATGGGCGGCACCTCCAATAAAAAAATCTTCGAGGCCATCTCCATTCACGTCACTCACGGCTATGCCCGGGCCATTCTTCGAGTGCATGTGTGGGAGTAACGGCTGAACTTTAAAATCAACAAATTCATTTTCTTTATGGATGTAATCAATTCCTATGTTTTCGATGGCCGTGAAAAGTGCTTGATTTTTTTGTGGTATGTGTGATTTCTTTTGATTGGCATCACTGTAATTTACTTGCAGTAATTGGTTGGCTTTAATTTTTTTTAAGACCTGATATTTTCCGTCCGGCCAGCTTACCTCAAGCGAGTCAATCATCTTAACAGAATCCAGCCCGATGTGAAGCACTCCATCTACAGTTGATTCGAACCCGCGACTGAGGTAGTGTTCCATAAATTGCTGTTGCGAATGACTATAGACCGTTACCGTAGCACCAATACCATGGCGGTTGGTTTCGCTTCCATTAAATTTGATGCGAAGGTAATTTCTATTATAAAGTGAACGACTGTTATTCCGATACACATGAGCTTCATCATTCATGTTGTTCACGACAAGATCAAGATCGCCATCATTATCAAGATCTGCATAAGCAGCGCCATGTGAAAATCCTTTCTCCTGAATCCCCCACGCTTGGGAACGATCTTTAAATATCAGATGCCCATCATTTTCATAGAAATAATTCCGTAGCGAAGCACCTTCAAGGGCTTTAATTGTGTTGAGCTTTTTATCTGTTTTAGATTGAACCGTCCCCAAGGGTGTGTTATAAATATTTTGGTACGTAATGAAATCCATATTGCCCAGATCGCGCAGAAAGCCATTCGTAACAAACAGGTCTTTGTCACCATCATTATCGTAATCGGCCAGCAAAGGACTCCAGCTCCAGTCGGTGCTGCTCACGCCAGATAAAAATGAAATCTCACTGAATGTGTTATTTCCACTATTCAACTGAAAAGTGTTTCGGGTAAACTGAGGTTCGTAACCCATACGAAGCGATAATTGAAATTTGTCGTAACCCGTAGGGGGAATGATCAGCTTTTGTCTTTTGTTGTCTTCGGGTCGCATGTCCAGTTCCACAACATCTACAAGTCCGTCATTATTTATGTCAGCCACATCATTGCCCATGCCGGCAAAGCTCGTATGTTTGAAATACGTAGCCGCTTGATTAGAGAAGGTTCCATTTTGATTATTGATGTATAGGATATCATTGCCAACAAAGTCATTCGAAATATAAATGTCGGGCCACTGATCATTATTGATATCGGTAATGGCAAGGCCAAGACTATATCCTTCCACCAGAATGCCCGCTTCGCGCGAAACATCGGTAAAGGTGTTATTGCCATTGTTGACATAAAGAATGTCCGCACTTTCGCTCTCTCCTTTCAATTTTCTCGGCAGAAGGTGATTTACTTTATTTTCGTAGGAGGCCGGGTTGGTAATAATGAAGAGATCAAGATCACCGTCTTTGTCATAATCAAAAAAAGAAGCGTGCATAGATTGCCGTTTATCGGCTATTCCAAACTGTGCTGCAGATTCAGCGAATGTATTGTTCTGGTTATTGATGAACAACAAATTCTTTTTATCAATAGCATTCCCGGAAACACAGACATAGATATCCAACCAACCGTCCTGATTCACATCGGCCATTACTGCCCCTGTTGCCCAGCTGCTGTTCATGATTCCGGAAAACTCGGTCACATCTTCAAATTCCAAATCTCCTTTATTGATATACAATCTGCTGGTGACCTGATTGCCGCTGAAGAACAGATCGGCAAGTCCGTCATTGTTAATATCCCCGGCAGCTACACCAGCGCCCGTGTAAATATTCATGTAGGTGTTTACATTTTGCTCTTCGGTTTCATCCAGCACATTGTTGAAGTGAATATTCGTTTGATTGGAAGGAAGAAGAGTAAAGACAGCATCATCGCGAAATTGACAGGACATTAGTGACCCAATAACAAAAACCAAGAGGATTGAAGTCACAAGCTTTCTCTTTCCTAAAATATGAATGCAATAATGGCTCATGGTTTTACGATCCGCGTCTCACCTGAAAAACTATACACCGTGATTTCTGCTATCTCATCTGACCATGACAATTTCCTGCTGGTGCTGGATAAATAGGTGGAGCCATAATAAAACTCATGCTTGTAGCCAACACCATTCTTTAATTTAATCATCGCATACGCATCACTCGCTAATGGAGAAAAATATTTTGATGAGGTTGTGGTGGAATGGACTTTTAGTTTTCCATCGTTGATTCCGGCCAGGATGAGTTCCTTCCCATCAGCAGCTATGAGTGTGGACAGCCCTTTTGCATCCTGATCTACCATAAACCCAGATGAAGTAACAGGTGCTGCGGTAAAATTTCCTTTTCCATCACCACTCAGAAACGATCCGATGGAGGCATCATATCTTCCTGTTGAAACTTCGGTAGCATAGGAATTGCCAACAAGCAATGCATCCAGGTTGCCATCGTGATTATAATCGCCAACGACTACTCCATAAACCGGTGAGAATTGAAGTTGAACAGGCAATGGGGTAATCACAAAATTGCCATTTCCTTTATTTTCGAGATAGCTGGTTTCAAACCATTCACTACACACCTGGTAGGAGGCCGCGATTTCTTCGGGTAAAAAAGAATTTTCGAAATTCGCTTTCGCATAAGGATCATACGTTCTGAAGCGAGCCCGAATGGGTGTCATCTGTCTCACTAAATCATCCCATGAATGGGCTACTTGTTTTTCGCCATGGAGATACATGCTCATCACTGGATCAACTGAACCGTTCTTATCATAATCATTGGCATTGATGCACAGTGGTTCTTTCGCGGTGCCTTTGTAACGCGAATTCAAACCCAGATTTCCCGCGATATAATCCATGTCACCATCGCGGTCAAAATCGCCTGCTGTAATGCTGTTCCACCACCCACTGCTATGTGCGAGTGAAGCGCGCTCTATCTTTTCAAAGCTTTTTCCTTCCTTATTCTTGAAATAAGTAATCGGCATAAATTCACCGACCAGTAACAAATCGATCCAACCGTCTTGATCTACATCGGTCCATAATCCGGAAGTAACTAATCCTAGTTTGAGGAAGCCGGGACTTACTGCTTTTGTAACATCAGTAAAGTGAACTTCTTTTCCATTCGAATCATTACGAAGCAGATAGCTATCAGCAGGCATAGGATATTCTCCCGGAATTATTCTTCCGCCAATAAAAAGATCAAGGTCACCATCGTGGTCATAGTCAGCCGCAATAGCGCACGAGCCACTTTGATGAATATTGGGAATCGCATTCTTTGCTTCGATGAAGTTTCCTTTGCCGTCATTGAGATACAGGTGATCGGAATAGGCAGCAGACTCTTTCTTTTCTTCTGTTCCGCCAGTAACTTTATAAAGGTCATCGTCTCCATCGTTATCCACATCGAAAAATAAAATCCCCATCTCATCCGCAAGGGTATCTATAGGAGAGGCACCACTCATAAATTTTCCACTGGCTTGCTGTATCATCAAACTCCCTTTATGACCTAACGCACCACCCACATAAAAATCATCAAGACCATCACCATTCACATCGCTTACAGCTATGCCCGGGCCGTTTTTTGAATGCATATGCGGCAGCAGGGGTTGCACTTTAAAATCAACAAAATCATTTTCAGTGTGAACGTAATTTACAGAGGATGCTTCTGTTGTCTCAGTGAAGAGAAGCGGTGTGTTGATTTTATTTGTTTTCATGGGTGGTGTAGCATCGCCATATTTTAATGTCAGCACTTGATTACTTTTTACCTTTCGTAGTACCTGTGTATTCCCATCCGGCCAAATCACTTCCAATGAATCGATAAGTGAAGTGCTCCCCAATCCGAAATGAAGGAATGGCTCCATGGAAGACAGAAATCCCCGGAAGGGTGTAAAGTATTGATATTGTAATGCACCTTTATTTTTCAGATAAACTTTTGCTCCAATTCCTTCGCGGTTTAGCGATGGGCCGATAAAACCAATCCGTAAAAAATTGACGCTGTCTTTGCCATTGTTTTTTGAATTTCGGAAGACGGATGCAGGTTCGTCAATATTGTTTGTAATCAGATCCAGATCACCATCATTGTCCAGGTCTGCATAAGCGGCACCATTGGAGTAAGCAAGCGAAGACAGTCCCCACAATTCGGATTGATCCGTAAAGGTGAGGTTGCCATTATTCCGATAGAGGTACTTATGCACTTTGATGCCGGGAATTTTTGCTAGCATATCAAGCCTCTCTTTTTTGTTGCCTTCGGGTGTGCCCATGCGTGATGTTTGCTCGCTGAATTTTATAAAGTCAAGATTCGTAATGTCTTGCCGATACCCATTGGTGATAAAGAGATCTTTGAAACCATCGTTGTCGTAATCGGCCAGGAGGGGACTCCAACTCCAGTCGGTAGCCTCAATACCGGCCAGGTATCCGATTTCACTGAAGGTGCCATTACCATTGTTGAGTTGCAAAGTATTGCGTATGTATTGCGGCTCGTATCCAAAACGCAAACTGTTTTGAAATTCATCGTAGGTGTTGCCCATGATGGTAACTTTCCAGCGATAATTATCCTGAGGTAACATGTCTACCTCTACCACATCGACTAGTCCATCATTGTTGATGTCGGCAATGTCGTTGCCCATCGCGTTGTAGGTAGCATGTTTGAAATATTTGCCAGCTTGGTTAGTGAAAGTACCATTCTGATTGTTGATGTATAGCAAATCATTGGTGATAAAATCATTCGAAACATAAACGTCCGGCCAACCATCTTCATTGAGATCGCAAACCTGCACACCAAGACCAAATCCTTCAATCAAAATCCCGGCTTCATCCGATACGTTGGTAAATGTGTTATTGCCGTTGTTGCGATACAGTTGGTCGGTGGTAGAAGATTCTCCTTTCACCGATTTTGGCCGGGCCCGGTTGCGACTGTATTCCACAAACGCATTGCGCAAAAAATAAACATCGAGGTCACCATCTTTATCGTAGTCTAAGAAGGCAGTCTGTATGTTATGACCAGTTCCTTCGAGCCCATATTGCAAGGCCGCTTCAGTAAAGGTGTTGTTGCCGTTGTTAATGAAAAGGAGATTGCGTCTCTTCTCTTCTGGAGTTTTGCGCGTTCCGGCAACGGCAACAAAAATATCTTTGAATCCATCCTGATTAATATCAACCATCGTTACTCCATTCTCCCAAACCGAAGTAGTAACACCGGCTTTTTCCGTGATGTCTTCGAACTTCCAGTTGCCGAGGTTCAGGTACAATTTGCCGGATGTCATATTGCCAGTGAAGTAGATATCCTGAAGACCATCGTTATTGATATCGCCAACGGCAACACCACCACCGTTGAACAGGTATTCAAAATCCAATACACTTAATGTATCAGAATAAATCAGGTTGTTGGCAAATGAAATTCCCGTTTGGTCGGGGGATAAGGATTCATATCGTTGAGTGGAGCGGTCGTTGCACGAAACGAGAAGTATCAATAACAGTATGAAAATGTAATTTATCTTTTGTTGTGTGTAATTCATGTCGGGAGTTATGATCGAAATTAATAAAGACATCAGGCTTTTGAAATCTTCCTTTTAATTTACAATCATAATATAAATTTGGGCGCGAGCAATCAATGAGCTTTCACTTATTTAAAATCAAAACAGCGAAGAGGTTTTACCCCTTCGCTGTTCATTGTTATGGCACTAGAAAAAGATCAGGCTAGTAGCCAGGATTCTGTTTGATTTCGCCAGGAGTACCCATAGTGCGATCAATTTCTGTTTGCGGGTATGGGAATACTGCATATTTGTTATTCCACGTGGCACCGAAAATTGTTGGGGCAAGGCCCCACCGAACAATATCGAACCACCGATGTGCCTCAAAACAAAGTTCAACTCGCTTTTCTTTTTGCAAATCTGTGAGCGTAGCGATGCCAGCAAGGTTAGGAAGTCCTGCCCGGTTGCGAATGTCATTGATTTGAGTGGTAGCATCGGCCGCTCTTCCTTTGGCTAATAGAGCTTCCGCATAAAGCAATTTTAATTCGGCAAATCGAAAGGTGCGCTCATTGTTAAAGTTACCTTGATTATTACCTGAAAAATCGCCACCCGCTGCATTGCGCTGGCCAGCATATTTTTTTACCACATAGCCTGAGGGCGACCAATTTGGATCATAAGGAAGGCTTACCACAGAACTATTCCACACATAGTATGTGTCACCATTTTGGTAGATGAATGAACTGAGGCGCTTATCACTGGCTTCAAAAGAATTTACAAGATTCTGAGTAGGTATAAAATATCCAAGCTTACCTCCGGGCGCCCCTTGTGCGGACGTAGAGTTGCCCGCGTCCCAAAACCAAGAGCGGCCAGTACCTTGCGAGGCTTTAAAACTTTCAGAGTGCGTATCGTCAAATACCCAGATGTTATCATCAGAATTAGGACCTCCAAACTGGACTTCAAAAATGGATTCCTTATTGTTTTCGTTGTCGAAAGCGAAAAGATCTTCAAGGTCTTGTGCCGGGTTGTTGGTATCAATAAGGCCATATTTTCCAGCAGGGCCTACACCGTTGGCAATCACATCTTCAAATGCAGCAATGGCTCCATCCATATCATTCTTCCAAATGTTCACTTTACCGACATAGGCTCTTGCTGCCCATTTTGTTGCCCTTCCTGTATTACCGCCATCCCATGCCGCTGGAAGATTGGCAAATGCAACTCCAAAGTCAGCTAAAATTTGAGTGTATAAAGCATCTTTTGTAGAATTAGGTACAGAAAGCTGTGACAAGCTTTTGAATGTTTCGGTAACCAGCGGTGGCGTTCCCCAGAGTTTTACCGCTTCGAAATGAAAGAATGCCCGTAAAAATTTGGCTTCACCCTCATACAGCTTTTTCTGATCGGGTGTAAGTTCATTTGGCTTGCTAAGATTTTCCAATACAACATTGCTGCGATAGATGCCTTCATATATCTGCGTATAGATTGCCCCAAACGGCTTGTCACTTGCGCGAATGTTCAGATTATCGGCATTCCTGGTTGCTTGATCCGTATTATTCGGATTGAATTCCACATCATCATTAACAACATCTGTTATTTTCCAGTATTCGCCAAACTCACCAAGAGTTTCAGTACTGGTACCCCAGAAATCCTGAATGGATGAATAGGCAGCGAACATGCCGCCATCAAACTCCGCGGACGTCTTATAATACTGATCAGCCGGTAATTTATCGAGTGGCACTAAATCCAGGTTGTTGCAAGAGTTGAACATTAGGAAGACAACCACTATAACTATTATTTTTTTCATAGATATCAATTTAAAAGTTTGAGTGATTAAAAAGTTACTTGCCATCCAAATTGAAGAATGCGGGGTTGCGGAGAACTACCACCGTCCTGTCCATTTGATAAAGGGGTTTCACCTTTTTGGAAGCTTTGACCACGGGTTACTTCCGGATCAAAGCCCGAGTACTTGGTAAACGTAAACAGGTTTTGTGCGGCAATATAAATCCGGAATTTGCTGATCATGCCTTTTGTCCAGCTCTCTAAGCGAGCACCTGGAAGAGAATAGGCCAACTGAATATTTCGAATGCGCATGAAGCTGGCATTTTCAATCCATCGGTCAGAATAACGGTTGTTGCCATTGTCGTCACTTTGAGTTAGGCGAGGCATGCTGTTACTGGTGCCTTCACCCTTCCAATATCCCAAGGTAGTGGTCAAAAAGTTTTGAGCTCCTGCTAAGTCTTCCATAGCCGCCCTATTCTGATTATAAACCTTTTGCCCACTTACCCCTTGAAGAAGCAACGATAAGTCAAAGTTTTTGTAAGAGGCAGACCCGTTAATGCCATAGTAAAATTTAGGAATCGAGCTACCCAGATTGGTTCGGTCAAAGGCGTCAACAACACCATCGGGTGTTCCATTGGGTCCGCTCACATCCTTAAAGCGGATGTCACCGGGAACAGGACCTGATGAATTAGCATCGGGCAAAGCAGCATCCACTTCGGCCTGATTCTGATAAATTCCGTCAGTTTTATAGCCGTAGAAGTTTCCAATGGTTTCGCCCACCCGGGTTCTGTGGGTTCCAGCCCCGCCTACTCCAGAAATAATTTCCCTTATGTCGCCAAGATCAAGCACTTCGTTGTGCACGGTTGTAATGTTCCCGCCCAAGCTATACCTGAAGTCACCAATACGATTGTTATAGTTAATGGACAATTCAATTCCGCGGTTTAAAATTTTACCTATGTTAGCATCCGTTGGCAGAAAAAAACCAGACGTGTACGGCAATGGTTTTCCAATAAGAATATCGTTGGAAACTTTGTTGTAGAAATCAAATGTTGCACTAACCTTTCCTTGCAATAAACTAATATCTACACCGGCATCAAACTGGGTGTTTGTTTCCCATTTCAAGGCTGGATTGACAAAATTGATTGGTGCCGGACCTCGTACAACTGTTTGCGATCCGCCACCTACTACGTAAAAAATGGTTGGTTGCAAGGTTGAAACGAAAGCAAAGTTAGTTCCTGAAAACTGATTACCTGTTTGACCCCAACCCGCTCTGATCTTGATGTCATCAACAATTGAATTCTTTGGAAAAAATGATTCTTCACTAAGACGCCAGCCTGCAGAAAATGAGGGGAACACCTGTGCTCTATTTTCTTCTGAAAAGCGGGAAGAAAGATCGTTGCGTACATTGAAAGTAAACAGATACTTATCGTTAAACGAATAGTTTACCCTGCCTAAATATCCACGAAGCGCCCAGTGATCAGCTTCGTTGGCAGCACCCACCTGCACTCCTGTGGAGGCAAATTTGATGTTTGTATTAAAAAGGTCATTGCCTTGAACACGAATCTTGTCGTATTGAAAGTTTGTTTCCTCGTGTCCAGCAAGAAAAGTTAAATTATGCTTACCAAAACTCTTTATATAGGTCAAGGTTTGGTTAAAATTCGTTGTTAATTCAATGGGTCTTTCCTGCACCAGAAAAGAGGGTTTAGGGAATCCGTCAAATCCCAGAGCGTTAGCAAAGTAATCGCCTACCCCAATATTATAATCAATACCACCTGAAATTCTGTATTTCAGGCCATCGATAATTTCTAACTCTCCATATACGTTACCTAATACCTTTCTGCTGGTAACGGTTGTATAAACAAAATTTGGATCGGTGCGCATCACAAAATTGCTGCTACCTCCTTGTGAGCCCCTGTTTGCCACGTTTTCGGCAGCATAGCCACCAGGACCGTTAGGGTCGTACACTTTATAGAATGGTTGATTGCGTGCTGATCCTGCGGCCGCAAAAATTGCTTCTTCCGGTTGTACGGATCTGTCCACAGAACTAATCAAAAGTGACTCACCGATTTTAATTCGCTTGCCCACTTTAATATCGGAGTTCGCTTTCAACGAAAAGCGTTTAAAGCTTTGGCCAAGTTCCAGTCCTTGTTGATCCATGTAGCCTACGCCAACGAAATAATTTGCTGTGGCTGTGCCACCATTGACACCGATGTTGTGACTTTGCACTTTGGAAGTTCTGAATACCTGATCCTGCCAGTTTACATCAGGTTGCCCGGAAAACTGACTAAAATCGCGACCAAGCTTACTTTGAATATCAATGTATTGAGCAGTGTTTAAAACATCCAATTTTTTCCAGGCAGTGCCTGAGCCCACATAACCATCATAGGTTAATTGTGCTTTACCATCTTTGCCGCGCTTGGTTGTAACCAATATAACTCCATTTGCTGCGCGAGCCCCATAAATTGCACCTGCCGAAGCATCTTTTAAAACATCAATGGACTCAATGTCAGCGGGGTTAATTCCTGCTAACGGATTTGATTCGGTAGTGGAAGATGTGTTTACTGTAATGTTTGTAGTTTGAACGATTGGCACGCCATCAATAACCCATAAAGGCGAGTTGACACCGGCAGTACCTACGCCTCGAATGCGAACGTCAATAGGAGCACCGGGATCACCGCTTCTGTTCGTGATTTGCACACCCGCCACGCGGCCGGCTAACAATTGATCAGGGCTTGTAATTGGTTTTGAGCCAATATCAATATCGGCAGCCCGAAGGGAACCAACAGCACCCGTAAGATCAATTTTGCGTTGGGTACCATAACCCACCACAACCACTTCTTCCAATGACTTGGCATCGGCCGTAAGAGAGAGGTTAAGAGTTGTTTGGTTATTCACTGGTGTTTCCAGTGTTTGATAACCGATGAAACTAAGAACTAGCGTAGCGTTGGAGGCAACGTTAAGTCTAAATTCACCATTTGCATCAGTCGTTGTTCCCCGGGTGGTTCCTTTTACCAGAATATTAACTCCGGGCAGATTTTCACGGGATTCATTGTCTGTCACTTTTCCTTTCACCTCTATCCCTTGCGCATTGACAAGAAAAGACACTGAAAGCAAACAAAAAGCGCATACCAGTCTAATTGTAAATTTTACCATAGTTTATACCATTTTGTTTAAAGAATTGGGAAGTAATCTGTTAAACGTAGTCAATTAAAGACACACCCTGCCTTGAGAAAAAATCTTTTTATCCACAATAATCAATGCAAACGTTTCGCTAAGCATGAAAAACTTGTGTCCCCTTCAATTTCTTAGTAACCTTATAAACTGACAAATCTGTTTTCTCGCAAAACCTCATGATCCCATGACTCTTCAAACCACTAACCAGCGACTTCTTTCTCTTGATTTCATGCGCGGCCTCATCATGGTTTTACTTATGCTGGAGAGTACGCGATTATATGAAAATCTATTTGAGGCGACCAAGGATACGGGCATTTCGTTTTTATTCATGCAGTTTTTTCATCATCCGTGGAACGGCTTGCGCTTCTGGGATCTCATTCAACCTGGGTTTATGTTTATGGCGGGCACAGCGATGGCTTATTCCCTCCACCGCCAACAAGTGAATGGAATGAAATGGAGTGAATCCTTTCGTAAAATATTGAAACGTTCGGGCTGGTTATTTTTCTTTGGCGTGTTGGATTATGCCGTGCGGCCGGGTGGATTGTCTTTTGAATTGTGGGATGTACTCACACAATTATCGTTCACCACACTGGTAGCCTTTCTGATTTTCCGTTGGTCGTATACCAATCAGATTATTTTTAGTTTCGGCTTGTTACTGTTGACAGAAATCTTGTATCGTTTTGTGAATGTGCCCGGGTTTGATCAACCCTTTACCGATCAGCATAATTTCGGTAACTATGTCGATCTGTTACTGATGAACAAGATAAACAGTGGTGGATGGGTAGCGATCAATTGTATTCCCACCGCAGCGCACACCATCTGGGGTGTGCTTGCTGGTAAACTCCTGCTTTCAGATAAGCCGGGCGATGAAAAAATAAAATGGCTTGTAATCAGCGGAGTTGCAGGGCTGATTATCGGATTTGCGATGGATGCAACCATTACTCCCATAATCAAACGAATTGCTACAAGTTCCTTTACACTTGCTTCCGGTGGCTGGTGCCTTCTCGGGCTGGCATTATTTTACTGGTGGATTGATATAAAAGACCACAAGAAACATCTTGATTTTTTTGTCATTGTAGGAATGAACTCTTTATTCATTTATCTCTTCTTCGAAATTGTTGGCAACCGATGGTTCACTGATTATATCGGAGCAATTTCGAATGGTTTGATGGGAATGGTTAACGTGCCACATGCACTCATGGCGATTATAACCTCTCTCGTAATCTTTGCACTCGAGTGGAGCCTGTGCTGGTTTCTTTATAAAAAAGGAATATTCTTTAAAGTATGATCAGTGCATAAGAATTTTTCTGGCATTGCCTGAATAGATTTTCTTTAGCACGCTGTCTTTCAATCCAAATCCGTGAAGAGCCCAGTGGTAACCAAACAAGCCGGTTTCATAGAAATGCTCATCATTGGATTCCAGTATGCGGAAGGTAACCGCATACATGGAAGGTTCAAAACCCATATCGGTGCCATATAAAAGCCGGTCCTGATATTTTTCGAAGAATGCATTCATGTAGCGGGGGATGGGTGCAGTTTCAGCAAAGCGTGCTGCAAAATCGGCATACAGGTTGGGGTATTTCTGAAACATCGTTCCCAATAGCTCAAGGTCATATTCGCAGTTGGCGAGGTGGCAGGCAATGAATGTAGTCTTTGGATTATCGCGTACAACATTTTCAAGTGTTTTCACCAGTTGCCCGTGGTTCAGTATTCCTTTTTTGGTGAGATCAATTCTCCAGGTATATGCATTCATGAGCCCATCGTTGGTGGAGTCCATCGGAAGATACATCCAGTAAGGATCAGCCACGTGTATGTTCACAGGAAGTTTTAGTGCTGCGCATTTTTCGAACAAGGGTTTCATTTGCACGTCATCAAAATGCAATCCATAACCCGGAACCGGATATGAATTTAGTTCCCCCATCCCTTTATCGCCCAGTTCACCAACTCCTCTTGCGCCAACCTTATAACAGCGTTCCAGTTCCTTTACGGCATTGTCTATCCATCCCTTTTCTGGATAGCCTGTATAATCAAATCCGCACCATACTTCAAAGCGATTTCCGTAGGGTGCATACTTCGCGTATACGCTATCGAACTTTGAACCGGTAAACTGGGTCATCACGATCGTCTTTTCTACACCCACTTCATCCATGGTTTTTACCCATTGAGCAAGCTCCGCATCAGTTTTTGCATACACATGTGAGTGCATATCAATTACCGGATATTTTGCTTTTTTAATTGTAGATACTGGAATTTTATAAATTGATTTCGGCCGGTAATCCTTGAGCTTAATTTCATTCGGATTTTGGGCAACTAACTCCATCTGGGCAGATAGCATCAGGATAGAGAAGATGATAGTGGAAATATTTTTTTTCATAATGGGAACGAGTTCGTTATGGTGTTTACCAATTTCAAAGATCAAATCAATCAAATGGAGATAATCTTACTTAGATCGTGGTTTGTCATTTAATGTAATGAGAACGTGTCTGCAATTCGTCACGAATGATGGCCCTCAAAACTGGAGCTTTCTCTTCCAGTTGTTTCAGTAAACAGATCTGATTTCCGGCACGCACCAGGTTGTTATCTTCATACTTCACTTCGTAATAGGAATCATTATTACAATAGTCGGCCAGAAACCGAATGGCCTGCATGTAAATGATAAACTGGCCAGAATAGAGAATAAGATCGTGCTCTGCTTCGGTTAGTTCTTCGCCCATGCTACGAATGTAGCCATGTACAATAGCGCGGAAGAAGTCATCCCGGATTTCAATTTTGGAAAAATCTTTTTCCTCTTCATTGGCAGGAGAAAGATATGTGCGCATCATATCGCCTACATCGCTGATGAAGTATCCGGGCATTACCGTATCCAGATCAATGATGGCAATGCCTTTTTCACGATCATCAAATAAAACGTTGCTGATTTTGGTGTCGTGATGCATTACGCGTTTTTTAATATGAGGATTAACCAGAATTTTTTCATAGGAGGTAAGGATGTGATTAAACGCTTTCAGGTCGTCAATCAATGGTTTGGCAATTTTTACTCGACTCATATTCCCATCCTTCAGCGAATCTTCATATTGCTTGAAGCGTAGCGACAGATTATGAAAATCGGGGATGGTGGTGTGTAACTGCGATGCATCAAAGCCAGCTAACAACTGGGTGAATTTTCCGAACTGGAAGGCAGCTTCAAACGCCTGGTCTGGCGAAGAAACGACATTAATAGTATGTGAACCGTGTATGAACGGAAAAAGTCTGAAGTATCCCTCCTCTGGGTTATACACCATTTCCTCCTGCCTCAGGTTTTTAATGGGAGAAACAAATAGGTAATCAGGACTATTTTTTTTCAAATAGTCACCAATCAGTCTGATGTTTTCGGCAATCTTATCTGGTTTTTTGAAAACATGGTCGTTGATGCGTTGAAGTATGTATGCCTGTTGGCCGCACGTAATTTTCCACGTCTTGTTTATGAGGCCACTAACCAAGGGCTCTACGCTGCATTGGTCAGACTCAATTCCGTATGCATAGAGGATAGTTGAAATCATTTAATAAAAAATATGGTCAATGTTATTATTAACTGAATCGGGTATGAATAGATAGCCGTGGCTCGAGAATTATTTTTTTAAATGGGCCTTGTGCCCTGTTACCTTTTGTTCCGCCCAGAATTTCCAGTAGCAGTTCCGTTGCGCGTTGCCCTTGTCTGTAGGGGAACTGTTCCACAGATGCCAGAGGAGGATTTTCCATGTAATTGTAAACCGGAAGATTGGCAAAGCTCACAAAGCTGATGTCCTGATTGATCCGGACATTCATCTTACGTGCATATTGCATGGCATCCAATGCTACATAATCGTTGAAGGCGATTACGGCAGTCGGTCCGTCTTTTAGCGTAAGCAAATTCTGCATAGCATAATGACTTGATTCCCTTGACAGATCAGAATGAACTACAAACTCAGGATTGTATGCTATGTTCAATAATTTCAATGATGACTGATATCCTGCCATGCGCTCACGATTGGCGAGTAAATCCTTAGGGCCGCTGATAAATGCAATGCGCGTATGGCCTTTTTTTGCCAGAAATTCAACGGCCTCGTTCATTCCAACTTCAACTTTGCAAGTTACCGTATGTACATCTTGAATTTCCGGAACACAATCAAAGAACACGACCGGAATGTCGTATTTTTTCAATGCCTCAAAATGTGAAAAGTCTTTGGTGTTTTTGGCAATGGAAGCAATCAGCCCGTCTATCCTGTGATTTTTCATGGCACCGACAATCTTTTTCTCTCGCTCCATATCATCGTGAGATTGACCCATCAATACGTTGTAGTTATTCTCGCTGGCAAAATCCTCAATACCACTTATCGCCTCCGAAAAAAAATTCTCCGACAAATGAGGCAGAATAACTCCCAGTGTGAGCGTCTTCCCCGATTGAAGAAACATGGCTGTCTGGTTCGGCTCATATTCCAGCTCTGCCGCAACTTCTTTCACACGATTTATAGTGGCCGGACTAATATTCTTACTGTCATGTAAAGCACGCGAAACGGTAGATACTGACAGGTTCAGCATCTTCGCAATTTCTTTTAAATTAGGTGCTCTTTTTTTCACTGATGATTAAGATTTATTATGGCTTTAAAATTATGGCGTGTTGTCCACGCTTGTTAAGTGAAGGTTTGCCGGCCAGACCATGGTCAATATAACTGGCAGTTAACACATAAACACCTTTAACGGTATCCTTTTCATTTTTTTCTTTCATCTTTATGGTTCCTTTGAGTCCTACCTGATAGAATACATTGGGGTCTTTATTGTATTTTACTATCCAGCTTACTACCTCTTTTATTTCTTGAGATTTCAGGTCTGTGTTTGATGGCATTTTCACATCACCCCAAACGCCTGCTGAACCCTGAATAATTTTTTGTGTCAATGTGGCAACTACTTCTTCACTGTAAGTGTACTTGTTGGCTATCCGGTCAAATGAAGGACCTATCAACTTGCTGCGTGACGTGTGGCAACTAAAACACGTGGATGTTTTCATCAGTGTGATGGCACGTGGTTCATCTTCTGCTAGTTTACCATTTCGGTAATTAGCAGCCTTCAGCGAGTCTGGCAGATATATGACTTGCATCAGTACTTCGTTGCCGTTAATTTCATCATACTCAGAATTTCCATCTTCTTTATCTGAAACCTGTATGGTGTATGGAACATCCGCATTCCAGCGAATTGTGCTCTTGTTAACCGGTGACATTATCCTCACAACAGGAACACTGTTTTCCTGAATGAGGGGGATTAAAGAAAACGACATAACACTACAAGTGAGAAAACACGCTGAAAGGATTGCCTGTGACCGATACAGAAATGTCTTCTTATCCTGATGCATGTCTTCAGGCTTTATCAATTGCGCTGGCCACCCGATTGGCCGATCGTGTTGCCGCTTCTGTTCCCCAGTTCAGATTGTCGGCATACGCTCCGGCAAAGTGAATCCGTCCCAGTGGTTGCATCAGATTTGGCCAGAATTTATGAAGTTGTCCTATAGGGAATGGTCGTCTCTCGCAGGTAGGCGAAAAAGAATCTTTCGTCCAGTCCTTACCTAAAGCCTGTTCTATGGTATCTCCCTTGCCGGGATACAATTCACGGAATACCGCCAGTGCACGCTGTGGAGAAATTCCACCCGAACCAGTGCCAAGCACAATAACCCGATGCGTGTCTACTTCTTCTGCAGATTGCCATACACTCCAAAGGTCGGGATGATCCAGTTCCATATTGATGCTTAATCCATCAGCTTCCCAGAATTTAGAACTGGCCTGAAAGACAAATCGCTGGTAGGAATCATACTCGATTGTGTCGCAGAGATATTGTTTTTCCGGGGGCAATACCGGATCGAACTGAACATTTTTTAACGCTGGCAAAGGAATGCAATTCACAAAAAAATCAGCAGTCAATTCATGCTGTTCATTATTTTGCTTATACGTAACCGTTACACCTTTATCGTTGTAGCGGATCAATTGAATCGCACTGTTCAGCCGCGCCCGCGCACCTAATCGTTTCGCGAAAGCGTTGGGAAGCATCTGGTTGCCACCCTTGAGTCTGAAAACTTCCGGAGGCCCTTCAGGCACACCGCGCATTTTCAATATGGCAGACATCCAGAGTTCAAACAAGGCTGATGAATTATTACCACCAAGCAGTTCAAGTGCAGCTTGTGATGCACCTTCTTTTTTATAAATATCTGACATTGGGATATTATCCATCTGGTCATAACCGATGTTGAATGGCTGATATTCATCTTTGAATTTGCCGAGGTAGGGTGCCACATAGAGTGATTTAAGATCCCACCATGGATTTTTTGAAAGATATTTTACTTCTTTTTCATTCAATCCAAAACCTTTCAGTACCGCAGGATCATTCAACATTTTCTCTGAATAATATTTTCCGTTTATCCTGCGCATCACATTTTTTCTGCGTGGATACGGGAGTGCTGTGAGTCCAAACTCTTTTATATAACCCCAGTATAAATCATAGCCTGGTTTCGTAATGTGCTCCTGACCGAAATCACCGTAAAGTTCATCCGACAATCCATCATGCACGGTAAAAACATGCCCGCCATGACGGCCAGATGCTTCGAGTAGAATTACATCATGCCCTTTTTTCATTAGTTCATAGGCCGTGCATAGTCCGCCTATACCACCGCCACCCACAATTACTTTTTTTGGTGAGGCAGCAACAGCATATATTTCTTTGGCTGGTTTGTTTTCAATTGCTTTCGCGGATGCTTCAACGTCAACGAGTGAGCTGCCAAGGCCCGCCAGCATCGAGTGTTTCAGAAAATCCCTTCGTTTCAAATTGCTCATAAGTATAGGTTTTGCAGTCGATTGACAAGATACATCGACAATGATAGTGGATCCACACAAGATTTTATCAACAAAAAGTCTGACGAAACGTTTGCGTAACTTTGATTACAATAAAAATGTGTGAATATTTAAGAATTCCTTAATGCCTAAATTTTGTTATTTAAACAACAATTAAAACGTGAAATGAGCATCATGAGAACCATACCCAAGGGCATGAGAATCTGTTTGCGAATTCCATGCCTGCATGCCGTAGTGCGGCATTTCGGCACGCAGGCATGTGATCTTATACAAATAAATATTAACAAATGAAACAAAATAGAAGGGATTTTTTGAAGGCTTCCGGCCTTGCCGGATTAGGTCTTGCCAGTGCGGGTATTTCAAAGGCGCACACAAATACGGATGAGTATCCTCATTCTGAAAATAAGATAAAATCGTACGCGCAAAAATTCAACATGTGTGGCTTTGCTGCTCCTAAACTGGACATCGTGCGCATCGGTTTTGTTGGCCTTGGCAACAGAGGGCCCGATGCTGTTAACCGCATGAATAAAATTGATGGTGTAAGTATCAAAGCACTTTGTGATATACGTCCTGAGAAAGTTAATGCTGTTAAGGATTCGTTGGAAGGATCGGGCCACAACCCCGAAGTATACACAGGCAAAGAAGATGAATGGAAGAGAATGTGCGACCGCAAGGACATTGACCTGATTTACATTGCCACACCGTGGAGTCTGCATGCGCCCATGGCCGTTTACGCGATGAACCAGGGCAAGCACGTTTGTATTGAGGTGCCCGCAGCCAAAACACTGGAGGAATGCTGGCAGCTGGTTGAAACCTCGGAACGTACAAAAAAACATTGCATCATTCTCGAGAATTGCTGTTATGATTTTTTTGAACTGCTCACCCTCAACATGTCACGCCAGGGTTTGCTGGGAGAAATTATACATGGAGAAGGAGCCTACAATCATGATTTGCTAAATCCGAATTTCGATAAGACATCCTATTACAACATGTGGCGACTTAAAGAGAATATGAGAAATGGAAATCTATACCCTACTCATGGACTTGGCCCGGTCGCGCAAGTACTTGATATCAATCGTGGTGACAGGATGGATTACCTCGTGTCAACATCAACGAATGATTTCAGCATGGGTGCAAAGGCGAAAGAACTTGCAGCGAAAGATGACTTCTATAAAGAGTTTGCTACGAAGTCATATCGCGGCAATATGAACGTGACTACCATCCGCACAGAAAAAGGCAAGACCATTATGTTGCAACACGATGTGTCGTCACCCAACATTTATTCGCGCATATTCAAGATCAGCGGCACCAAAGGTTCGGTGTTAAAATATCCTGATCCGGAGAGAATTGCTTTTGGCGATGAAAAGTGGATCAGCGAAGAAGAGTTCAAGAAAATTCAAGAGCAATACCAACCGCCCATTATTAAAAGAGTAGGAGAACTTGCCAAACAAGTTGGCGGACATGGCGGTATGGACTTCCTGATGGACTGGCGCACGATTGATTGTCTGCGCAATGGGTTAGCGGTTGATATGGATGTATATGATGCTGCATTATGGAGTGCGATTGCACCGCTGAGTGAACAATCTGTAGCGAATCGTTCAAAGTCCATTGACATACCCGACTTTACAGGAGGTTCATGGAAGACGAACAAACCCGTTGATATCTCCCTTGAAAAAGGTGGTAATACTAAAGTGAAATTGTAAATCATCGCCATACGCGTTCAGTAGGAAGTATTCAGAATTTCTAATTCATACTATTCCGAAACAGTGATGATAATAACAAAAAAAGCCCCGACATGGTGGGGCTTTTTTAATTGAGATTAATTAGAGATTATGTAAGCATTCCAC
>Ga0163153_10001794_pt1 | contig 33142 bp, 35 predicted proteins | sample OliLakLV19MP6IB1_FD_148629 | JGI IMG/M metagenome (GOLD analysis project Ga0163153, IMG submission 148629) | Freshwater microbial mat bacterial communities from Lake Vanda, McMurdo Dry Valleys, Antarctica - Oligotrophic Lake LV.19.MP6.IB-1 | ecosystem: Environmental > Aquatic > Freshwater >... | reverse complement strand
CTCTGAATACCGTGCCCCAAACCGGCCTTTGAGCGAATCCAGCACTTCTTCCGGCAGCAGGCTGACCATCGGAAGCGTCAGACGAACCCGGTCCGGGCGCAGTGTTTCCTGAATGCTGGGCGAACGCCATTGTTGCGCTGCCCAGCTCGATCGAATCTTGTCGATGCCCGAGCCCGCCTTGTCCCCGACGCCGAGCATCTGGAACATCTTCTGAAGGGACTTGTTTCGGCACTCGCTGACACCGCCTCGTAACAATTGCTCGCGTGAGAGCAGAAGCGTCCCGGGATTCGAAAACTCGAACCGATCGCCGTACCGGTCGATGACGATGCCGCCTTGCCCAGCGTAGTCGGCGTGAATCAGCGCATTGACCAGCGCTTCCTGCAGCGCCTCATGCACCGCCGTGCTGGCTTGGCGATAGCCTCCCTCGTCACGCTGAAACGGAATTTTTATGCCAGGACCACCCGAGAGATTCTGCACGACCCTTTGATAAAACTGGAACAGGTTGCCCTCCCAGGTGCCATCGAGCGTTACTCGATCGGTCCAGCGGATAGAAGGATCGTCCGAAAGCCTTTCTCGATAGTCGAGCTGGAAGCCCGGCAAAGACTCGGGCGCTGCGATGGCTTCCCCCTTACCGAACATCAGCAACCCCGCGAGCGTCAATCCAGACTTCCCGGTCGCGCGGTCCGTCCGCCAGCCCCCAAGCTTGTTCAACAGGCTGGTGTCGTCTTCCAGCAGCCAGGGATGGTTCGGCTCGCGCGAAGAAAATCGGTTGCGGTACTGCTTGATCGAGTCGCCATGAAGATCGTCCATACCGAAGTCCGCAAGGATGCGGCTGTCGGGCGGTTCCTCGGACTGGTCGGCGAACATGCGCCGAACCTCTTCCTCGCTACAAACATAGTCGCCCTCATGGTTGCGCCGGTAGGTGCCGCGAAAAGGATCCGAACCGAGAAATACCGGCCGCTCGCGCCGGTTGGCACGTGGAACCGCGATCCTCACGAGTGAATGCCCCGGTGAATCCTCGAGCGGCATGATCGTTACGTCCATTGACTTGAGCAGATTCCGGCTGACCTTTGCCCGGTTGTTCACCGTATTCCAGAAGTCAGCCACCAATCGTTCTGCGTTCTCGACGCCATGTACGTCCAGGCTGCTCGCCTTCTGACTGATCCCGAGCCACAGCGTGCCGCCTTCCGTATTGGCGAACGCGGAGTAAGTCTCCCAAAGGCTGCGCGGCAACCCGCCACGACCGCCCTTGTATTCGACGTCAGTACCCTCGTAGTACCGAAGGTCATCGAAAAGCTGAAGCTGCTGACTCATCGCAATTTCAAGGCAGGGGTATGACCTTCACCGACTCGATCCCCCGGTCGTCGTAGTCGATGCCCATCAGCCAGAAGCTCTGGTTGCTGGAGCGGGCCTTCTTGAGATCTTCCGTCAGCAGGTCGGTGTTCATCTTGGCCTTGAGCGCGGCAGGCGCGGCTCGGGATGCTGCGCCGGGCTTTTGGGCGGTAGTGTAACCGCTGGGCTTCTACGCGCCGATGGACAATAGGGGTCTGTCCCGCCGAATCAGGTGCGAGTCGAAAAACCGGTTTCCTTCGGCTGCGATGTAACCTGAGTCAACAAGGTGGATGGCATCATTTTGGCTGGAGAGTCAGTATTCACGCGGACATAAGGAAGAAAATGGCAGTATTTGAATATCGGAAATCCGTTGCGGTTGTGATCGCACTTGTCGCGTGCTCGGGCCTCGCGCGCGCGGCCGATGAGCCGGCGCTTCGCATTCTTCACAGGGAGATGCTCAAAGACCCAATCGAACCCGTCGATGCTGCGCGGCCCGGGCAAAGCCTGCGACTCACTCTTGCAGTCATGCGGGGGACCGAGTGGCGGAAGGAACGGATCCTCGAATCCACACAGCGCGCGATGCGCATTCTTGCCCAATGCGGTATCGGACCAGTCTCGATCGAGTTGATCGAGTTCGACGGGCCGGCCCGCTACCGGACGCTGTTCACACCGGTCTCGCGCAAGCTCGCGGCCGAACTGGGACTTCCCAGACCCACGGTGTTTTTCGTGGAGGGCACGCGCAACCGCCCGGCCTTCGACGCCGAAGCGGTCGGGCGCTCCAACAGCAGGACTCGCCCGGAGATGGCCGACACGGTCTGGATCGTGCAGGGCACGCGCGATCTCGATCTGGTGATCGCTCACGAACTCGTGCATGTCCTGGCCGACTCGGGGGAACACTCAGATGACGCAGGCAATCTCATGCGCGATGAAACTGCGCCGGGCAACACAAAGTTGACACCCAGCCAGTGCGGACGGATCGCGCGGACGGCGAGCGAGAACGGCCTGCTCAGGCCGCGGCCGTAGGCCGGCCGCGGAATCTCAGTTCTTCTTGCCCTTTGGCTTCGGCGGCGTATGCGAAGGCGGGTCGCTGGCCGGGAAAGACTCGTCCACCGTCTCGTCGATGACCCACTCTTCGTGCTTGGGGTCGGTCGGATTCGGATGCGGCGCCACCTTCGTGGTGCTGACCTTGGGTGCCGCCGGGGGCGGGTGTTTGCTGGTGGCCGTCACGGGATCGTCCTCATGCTGGAGTTCGAATGACCGCCATTACACTCCCCGGGAGCCCGATCCACCGTGCGGTGTCGCACACACATCGCGTTAACCGAACTCCTCGAGCAGCTTGCGCAAGCCCTCGCATTCCGCCGCGGGCGCAAACAGCGCGCGCCGGGCAGTGACGCCCGCCTTGAGCTTGGAATAGAACGCGCGGTCGGTACCCGCGCGATCGATCAGGCGGGCGAGCCTGCGCTCGTCGAAGAGCGGAAAGTATCCCGGGTACTTCGCGCCAAGCATGCCGACGTTACCCTCGATGCGCGAAGCAAGCACCGGCACGCCGATGCGCGCGGCCTCGCAGATCACGTTCGCGCCGCCCTCCATGACCGAGCTCACGACGAGCAGGTGGCTTTGCGCAATGTGGCAAAGGGCCTCGTCATGGCGCAGGCTGCCGACCCACCGATAGCGCGGCTCGTGACGCCCGAGGACACGGGCGGCGGTTGCCATTTCCGGCGTGAGCGCGGCGCCCACCTGCACGACCTCGACCGGGGTTGCATGAGACAAGTGCGCGAGCGCCGCCGCCGCCCGGAATGGATCCTTCTCCTCGCGCAGGTTGCCCACGACCGTGATCCGGAAAACGCCTTTCGGAGGACGATGGGACAACCGGGTCGCCGAAGACTGGAAGATCACGCGCGTCTTTGCGCGCAGCGCGGGCGCAAGCCGCTTGCGGCCCTCGGGCTGCAGCAGCACGAGGCGCGATGCGAGTTCGAGCGCGCGCTGCGCCTCGGCGGATGTTTCGATGTCGCGGTACAGGTCGGTGCCGGTGAGGGCTACAATGAGCGGACGGTCCCCGTGCACATGATGAAATCTCCCGACGGATGCCGCGCTCTTGCGCGCATGCAGCGCGACCAGCGCATCCACCGCGCTTCCGCCCCACGCCTCCTCGAGGATGACGCGATGACCGCACTGGCGCAGGAACCCCGCCCAGCGCTGGGCCGTGTGGTGATTGCCGGTGCGCCGCGCGGTGCCGGGCGGCATGACGATTGAAATGCGCATGAGCGCCGATGCTAGCACCCTCGCCCGCGAGCTCGCAGCGAGCCGCGAGCGCTTGCAGCGCATCACCGCGCTCCTCGGCGACGGGCAACTGCTTGGACCCAAGCTCCCGATCGTGAACCCGCCGCTCTGGGAGCTCGGCCACCTCGCGTGGTTCCAGGAGTTCTGGTGCCTGCGGCAGCGTGACGACGGCTCAACGCGCGATTCGATCCTGCGCGATGCGGATGCGCTTTACGACTCGGCGAAAGTGGCGCATTCGACACGCTGGAGCCTGCCGCTGCCGACGATCGCGGACACGCGCACCTACCTTGCGGACGTGCTCGGACTGGTGCGGCGCCGCTTGGAAACCGAACCCGAAAACACCCGGCTCCTGTACTTCGCGGACCTCGCGGCTTTTCACGAAGACATGCACGCGGAAGCCTTCCACTACACGCACCAGACGCTCGGGTATCCGGATCCGCTGGGGTCCGGTGATCTTGCGGATTCCCCGATTTCAGAATCCACCGAGGTCGAGCTCGAAGGCGGCAATTTCCTGCTTGGCGCATCGCAGGGGACGGGGTTCGTCTTCGACAACGAGAAGTGGGCGCACGAGGTCCGTGTCGAACCCTTCAAGATCGCGCGCACGGCCGTGTCCAACGCGGAGTACGCGGCGTTTGTCGATGCCGGCGGCTATTCGCGGCGCGAATTCTGGAGCGAGGCCGGCTGGGCCTGGCTGGCGGCATCGGGCCTCAAGGCGCCCCGCTACTGGCAGGAGGCAGGCGATGGCTGGCGCGCGCGCAGCTTCGATCGCATGATCCCGCTGCCGCAGTCGCTCCCGGCCATGCACGTGAACTGGCACGAAGCCGAAGCCTATTGCCGCTTCGCGGGCCGCAGGCTGCCGACCGAAGCGGAATGGGAGTTCGCCGCTTCCCGCGGCGCGGGGGGCGGCCCGAAGCAACGCTTTCCCTGGGGCGACACGCCCCCGACACCCCAACACGCAAACCTGCAGGGCGATGCGCCCGCAAGCGTCGAGGCCCACGCCGCGGGCGATTCGACCGACGGCTGCCGGCAGCTCATCGGCAATGTCTGGGAGTGGACCGCGAGCCCGTTCGGCCCCTACCCGGGCTACGTGGTGGATCCCTACAAGGAGTACTCGCAGCCGTGGTTCGGCAACCACATGGTGCTGCGCGGCGGCAGCTTCGCGACCGCGCGGCGCCTCGTGCGCACCACCTGGCGCAACTTCTACACCCCGGACCGCGGCGACATCTTCGCGGGCTTTCGCACCTGCGTATGAAGGGGGGCTCAAGGCCGCCCCCCTCAGACCCCTGGCCGCGCGTCCTTAAAAAGACTGTGTCAGGTCGTTCGCCTACGTCGCCTTCGCGGGCGAAAAACTGACCGGGATGCGCCGCGCGCCGAAAGGCTTGCCGAATTTCTGGTAGCGCCCGGCGACCTGCGTGCCGCAATGCAGGCACGCGCCGGTGTCGCTGAGCTTGTAGTCGCGGATTTCGTACCAGTCGCGCGCGACGACCACGTTCTCGCAGGAGGGGCAGTAGGTGCTGCCGCCGCCTGCATCGTGCACGTTGCCGGTGTACACGTAGTTGAGGCCCGCGAGCCTGCCGATTTCCCTTGCGCGTGTCAGCGTGGCCGGCGGCGTGGCCTGCACGTCCCTCATCTTGTAATCGGGATGGAACGCGGTGAAGTGCAGCGGCACGTCGGGACCGAGATGCTTCCTGATCCAGCGGCATTCGGCCTCGAGCTCCGCGTCCGAGTCGTTCTTGCCGGGAATCAGCAGCGTGGTGATTTCCGTCCAGACATCGGTTTGCCTGGCCAGGTATTCGAGCGTCTCGAGCACCGGCGCGAGGTGCGAGCCGGTCTGCTTGAAATAGAACTCCTCGGTGAAGGCCTTCAGGTCGACGTTGGCCGCATCCATCTTCGAATAGAACTCCTTGCGCGCTTCGGCATGGATATAGCCCGCGGTGACCGCGACCGCCTTGATGTCGCGCGCATGGCAGGCATCGGCCACGTCCATCGCGTACTCGGCGAAGATGACCGGGTCGTTGTAGGTGAAGGCGACGCTCTTGCAGCCGAGCTGCACGGCGGCCTTGGCGATGGTGTCGGGTGTTGCCTGGGCAGCCAGCGTGTCCATCTCGCGCGATTTCGAAATGTCCCAGTTCTGGCAGAACTTGCACGCGAGGTTGCAGCCCGCGGTGCCGAATGAAAGCACGCTCGTGCCCGGGTAGAACTGGTTAAGCGGCTTCTTCTCGATCGGGTCGACGCAAAAGCCCGAAGAGCGGTTGTACGTGGTGAGGACCATGCCATCGCCTTCCCGCATGCGCACGAAGCACGCGCCGCGCTGGCCCTCGTGCAGCTTGCAGTCGCGCGGGCAGAGGTCGCATTGCACCCGGCCGTCTTCGAGGCCGTGCCACCAGCGGGCGGGATGGTTCATGGGGCGCGGCCGTTCAATGGAATGCGCGCATTGCATCCCACTCGGACTGCTTCCACTTGGCGACGCGGTAGCGCAGCACGCGGCAGCGCCCGAGCCGGAAATCGGCGGGCAGCCCGGCCTTGAGCTTGAGCTGGGTGAGGAATTGGTGCTTGTCGGGGAGGGTCTCCCAGACCTGCGGGAGGAAAGTGCCGCGCCTTCCGCCGGCTTCGAGGATCAGTCCGTCCTCACCCGGCACGATGCGCGCGATGAGGTCCTCTTCATCCGCAAAGCGGATCGGGCGCGCGGGCGAGAGCAGCGAAACCTCGGTCTGCGTCTCGGGCCATTCGGCCGATGTCATCGGCGGGAACCTCGGGTCGCCGACCGCCGCGGCCCGCGCATTGGCCATGACGTCTTCGCCGAGCGGCCGGTGCGGCGAGAGGCTGCCGATGCAGCCGCGCAGCCGGCCTTCCCTGGTGAGGGTCACGAACGTCGCGCCGGGCTGGGCCAGCCACGCGGCGCCGCCGGGCTTGGGTGCTTCGCGCGAAACGAGCCTCGCGCCGATTGCCGCGCGCGCCATGCCGATGAGCGTGCGGCCGGCCTCCTCGCGCGAGACCGTGCCGCCTTCGTCGAGCGCGAAGGCGCAGTAGCCCACCACGCGCCCGCGCCCGCCGGCGGTGTCGCCGGAGTTGCAGACCGCGAGGCGCCGGATCGAAAGGCCTCTGTTCTTCGCAAGCGTAAGCAACCCGTTCAGCGGCGTGGCGCCGCAGGCCTGCTGGTGATTGAGGCCGGCCTCCAGCCGCGCAATGCGCATCGCCGTGTCGTTGTCGATCTTCCGCGCGGTTTCGTACTCGTGATAGTGCGAGAGGTCCGTGCTGATCACGATGAGCGTTTCGGGTCCGCCCCATAGCCTTTCGAGGACTTCGGCGACCTGCGCGCTCGTAGCGTCGCCGACCGCAAGCGGCACCAGCGAAAAATCGCCCAGCACCCGCTGCAGGAAAGGAAGCTGGACCTCGAGCGAGTGCTCCATCGCATGCGCCGGCGCGCTCGTCACGACCTGCGGCAGGTCCTCGAGCAGGCGCACGCCCTCGGCGTCGATCGGGATTGCGCCCAGCGGCGTGGCGAAAATCTCGACGCCCGGCAGCGCGAGGCCGCGTACCGCGACCCTGTGAACAGGCCCGAGAAGAATGACGCGCTTCACTATCCCCCGCGCGGGGATCAGCTCGCTGTAGGCATGCGCGGCCGTGGCGCCCGAATAGATGTAGCCCGCATGCGGAACGATCAGGACCTTGGGGTGGCCGAAGCGCACTTCGAGGTTTTCGACGCCCTCGAGCAGCTCGTCGAGTTCGCCGCGCAGCGCCTGGGCATCGCTCGGATAGAAGGCGCCGGCAACGGCCGGGGGACGGAGTGAGGGCATGGGGTAGTTGCCTAAACGCGGTTCGACAGTTCTAGTCTCAGGATGTTCAGTCGTCAAGCCTGCGAAGACAGGTTGCGCCAGCGCTCCGCCCCGGTTTTTTGCCGCTGCGCTCGATCGTGAACCTGGAGCTCGCGAGCCTCGCGCTGATGATCCTGTGCGCCGCGCTCATGGCCAAGGGCGTGGGCACCTTCGCCTGGGAACGCGCCTCCGGGCCGCTCAGGAGTAGGTAATGAACTCCGCGCGGTCCGGCCGCTCGAGGTGCGGGATGCAGTTGAAGCTCACCAGCCGCATCGAGCGCGGGCTCATGAAGATTTCGCAGAACGCCGAGTTCCGGTACTGCAGGTTGAGCTCGATCGCGGACTGCGCAGGCGCCTGCAGGATCGTGCAGACCGCCCGCGAGATCGCGCCGCCCGAAGAGGCGGCCAGCACGCACGCCTCCGCGGGCAATCCTTCGCAGGCCGCATGCATCGCGGCGGCGGAGCGCTCGCCGAACTCGCGCCAGGTCTCGGGCAGGTCGCCCTCGAGCTTCTCCTCCGACCAGTCCTTGAGCGCGAGCTTGATGGTGCGGTAGAACTCGCGAACGTCGTTCTTCGCGCGCGCCTTCGCCCACCCTTCGCCGTGGTAGGCCTTGTAGAGCGCATCCCCGGAATACTCGTTCCAGCCGGGATGTTCGATGACCGGGAGCGAGGAGCCCATCGCATCGAGCAGCGTGCGCGCCGTCTGCCGCTGGCGATCCAGCGTGCCGCAGACTGCGTGCGAGAAAACGACGCCGCGCGCCTTGAAATGCTCGCCGAGCCACGCTGCCTGGCGGTGGCCGAGCTCGGAGAGGTTGTCGTAGTTCTCGGCTGCGAAGGAAGCCTGCCCGTGGCGCACGAGGTAGAGGGTGGTCATCTGAATATGTATGCCGTTCTTGGAAAGTGAATTGCCGTTAAAGCCGCTCTGGCGTTGAGGCTACAGCCGCGTCGAAGATCGCGGGCCATTCGCGCTGGAGGAAGGCGAACTGGGTCATGCCTCGTCCGCCGGTGCGGTGTCATTGAAGAGCGCGATGTAAGGCGCATAGCGAAAACGACGGTTGCGGGAACGACCCGTCATTTCGCTCAGCACTTCAAGCTCTACGAGGCGGGAGACGAGGCCGTTAGCCGCGGGATAGGTGGTTCCCGTCGTTCGGCGAACATCGTTCACGGAAATGATGGGACGATCGAACAGTGACTCGAGCACCTTGTGGCCATTGCCGGCAGCGCGGCCGAGCCGCTCAGTAATCGCGGTCCGATGTTGCTCGCGCAAAAGGAGAATTCGGCGTGCGGTCTCTGACGCTTCTCCCGCGACATTGATAACGCCACGCAGAAAAAAGGTGAGCCACGCTTCCCATGCGCCACGGTCGCGTACCGCCTGCAAGTGTTCGTAGTACTCCTGCCGGTGCTGCCTGAAATAGTGGGACAGGTAGAGCACAGGCTTATGCAGTACACCGCTTTCCGTGAGCAGGAACGTGATCAGGAGACGTCCCACCCGGCCGTTGCCATCGAGGAAGGGGTGAATGGTCTCGAATTGCACATGGGCCAGCGCGATCTTGACCAGTGGAGGCAAGTGATCTTCCGCATGCAGGAAGTGCTCAAGGGCACCCAGTGCACCCGGCACCTCGTGGGGGGGCGGTGGTACGAAACTCGCCGTGTTCAGCGTGCAGCCACCGGGGCCGATCCAGTTCTGGCTGGTGCGCAGTTCGCCCGGTTGCAACCTGCCGCCGCGTACGCCGTGCATCAGTTCCGAATGGATTTCGCGGATCAACCTGACCGACACCGGCAGATCGGGAAGCCTCGCCAACCCGTGGTTCATCGCCCTGACGTAATTGACGACCTCGTCCACGTCGCGCGGCAGATCCTGGTCGAATAACTCGGCCTCAGCGGCCAGCAGATCCTGTAGCGAGCTTTGGGTACCTTCGATCTGGCTGGAGAGCACCGCCTCCTTGCGCACGTACATGAAAACGAAAAGATCGGGGTTGGGCAGAGTAAGCACCGATCCGTCGAGCCGTCCCAGGGCACGATCGGCTGCTGAGAGGAGCCCTTGCAACTCGGCCCCAACGTCGAGCGCTGGCTCGGGGGGCAAGGGGGTGGGGATGAACGCCCTGTAGCCTGTGGGCTGGTTCACATACCGTCCGGCACGCGTGGCAGCTTCCGCACCCGCCATGGGTATGACTCCCTTGCATATGGGCTAGCTATGGGTCCATATGATAGGCAGCCTTTCATATGGAGGCAAGTCGACCGCCTTATTTTAGTTTGGCGGGTGATCCTAAATTAACGGAACCCGTTGTTTTAGGCTTCCTAGGACAAGCCTTATATCTGCGGTACATAAAGTTCAACTTTCCTGTCCACTTCCGTCGTCCAGCATCTCGTTCAGTCCCTGCAGCGCGCGCACCACGGACTGTCTCCGCACGCTCTCGCGGTCACCCGCGAACCGGCGTGTCTCGGACCTCGGCACCGCCTCCCCGCTCCTCGCCCATGCGAAGCACACGGTGCCCACGGGTTTCGCCCGCGAGCCCCCCGTCGGCCCAGCAATCCCGGTGACCGAAACCGACACCGTGCCGGGACTCGCGGCCAGCGCGCCGAGCGCCATCTCGCGCGCCGTTTCTTCGCTGACCGCCCCGTGGCTCGCAAGAGTCGTGGGCGAGACCCTGAGCATCTCGGTCTTGGCTTCGTTCGAGTAGGTGACGAACCCGCGGTCGAACCACTCGGAGCTGCCGGAGATCGCGGTGACTGCCTCCGCGATACCTCCACCGGTGCACGACTCCGCAGTGACGAGCTTCTCGCCCTTGGCCTTGAGGAGCCCTCCCACGGTTGCTGCAAGTACTTCCGCGGTTTCGTCAGGCATGACTCAGAACCAGATCCGCTTGATGATCGCGAGCGCGAGCAGCGTGTAACCGGCAGCGAGGATGTCGTCAAACATGACGCCGAACCCGCCTTTCATGCGCTTCTCGAGCTCGCGGATCGGCGAGGGCTTCACCACGTCGAAGAGGCGGAAGAGGAAGAACGCGCCGATCTGCCAATACAGCTCGTCCGGCGCCAGCTCGAGGATCAGCAGGAACGCGACGACCTCGTCCCAGCACATGCCGCCGTGGTCCGAGATGCCGAGATGGCGGCCGGTGATGTCGCAGGCCCACACGCCGACCCAGAACAGCATGGCCACGACCGCGAGCATGACCCACGGCGAGGCCACCGGCCCGAGCAGCCAGTAGAGCGGGAAGCCGAGCAGCGTGCCCGCGGTGCCCGGCGCGAAGCGCGAGAGGCCGGCGCCGAAGCCGAAGGCGATGAAATGCGCCGGATGGCTGAAGACGAACCGGAACCCGGGGCGAAGGATCATGGCTCGGCGAAGTGATCGAAACTGCGCGGCGCAGCCACCGGCGTGCCCTCCGTGCCGAGCACCATGAGCCGTGCATCGCCCGATTGCACGAAGCCGACGCGGCTCAAGCTGAGACCCATCTCTTTGCCGAGCGCCTCGATCTCCGCCCGCCGCGCCTGCGGCGCAGTGAACACCAGCTCGTAATCGTCTCCGCCGGCGAGCACGCACCCGCGTTCGAGTTCGGCATCGCCGATCCTCGAAAACACTGCCGGCCGGGGAAGTTCGGCGTAATGGACGAGCGCGCCGACCGAGGAGCGCTCGAGGATATGCGCGAGGTCGCCCGCGAAGCCATCGGACACGTCGATCGCCGAAGTCGCGATCCCGCGGAGGCGCTCGCCCAGAGCGACGCGCGGTTCGGGCTCGTGCAGCCGCGAAAGCATCGCCGGGCGATCGCCCTCCTCGAGCGTCACGCGGCCTGCCTCGTGCTGGAGCGCAAGCGCCGCACCGCCCAGCTCGCCGGACACCCAGATCTCGTCGCCGGGCTGTGCGCCCGCGCGGTACAGCGCAAGGCCGGCCGGCACCTCGCCCATGATGGTGACGCAAATGTTGAGCGGGCCGCGCGTCGTGTCGCCGCCGATCAGCGCCACTTCGAAGCGGTCGGCAAGCGCAAGGAATCCGGCGGAAAACCGCTCGAGCCACGCTTCATCGGCGCTGGGAAGCGCAAGCGCGAGGGTCGCCCAGCGCGGCGCGGCCCCCATCGCCGCGAGGTCCGAGAGATTCACCGCGAGCGCCTTGTGCCCGAGCTTGAACGGGTCGGCACCGGCCGCGAAGTGCCGGCCCTCGACGAGCATGTCGGTCGAGACCGCGACCTGCATCCCGGAAGCCGGGTCGAGCAAGGCGCAGTCGTCCCCGATCCCGAGCTGAACGCCGGAGGGCTCGGCTCGCCGCGCGGTCAGCGCATTCGAATGCGCCGATCGCTCGAAATAGCGCCGGATGAGCTCGAATTCGGACAGCACCGCGCGTGCAAACCGCTTATGGCCGGGGTTCGGCGGGCTGCGGCGTGCCGCCGCGCGCGCGCTCGAACTCCACCGGCCGCTGGGACGCCGCCAGTTTCTCGAGCACGCCATTGACGAATTTGTGCCCGTCGGTGCCGCCGAAGCTCTTGCCCAGCTCGATGGCCTCGTTGACGATGACCTTGAAAGGCGTCTGGTGCTGGGTGCACAGCTCGTAAGTGCCGATGTAGAGGATCGCGCGCTCCACCGGCGAAAGCGAGGCGAAGCTGCGATCGAGGTAAGGCGCAATCAGCGCCTGCAGTTCCTCCGAGCGCTCGACCACGCCGCGCACGATGGTTTCGGCAAGCTCGGCGTTGGCGCGCTCGAAGCCTTCGTAGCCGCGCAGCTGCTCGACCATCTCGCGCGGGCTGCCCTGCGCCATCTGCCACGCATAGAGCGCCTGCAGGGCGAATTCGCGCGAGCGCCGGCGAGCCGTTTTCGCAGTGCCGGTCCTGGGTTTGGGTGCGGCCGGATCCGTGCTCATCTTGCGAGCCCCGCGATGCCGGTGCGCAGCCGCGCCATTTCAACGGCGACGCGGGCGCACTCCTCGGCCTTGCCGATGCGGGCTTCGGCCTGCGCCTCGTTTTCCGTCGTGATGATGCCGTTGGCTATTGGGATGCCCGTCTCCAGTTGCACTTCCATGACGCCGCGCCCGGATTCGTTCGCGACCAGTTCAAAGTGGTACGTCTCGCCGCGGATCACCACGCCGAGCGCAATCAGGGCGTCGAACCTGCGGCTCTGCGCGAGCCATTGCAATGCCATCGGGATCTCGAGCGCCCCGGGCACGCGCACGGTTTCGATGTCGGAGGCCGCAACGCCGAGCTTCACCAGCTCGCCGCTCGCGCCCTCGAGCAGTCGATCGCAGAAACTTTCGTTGAAGCGGCTGGCGACAATGGCCACCCTGAGCCTTGCCCCGCCCGGTTTCGCAGCGGCGGCTCCGGCAGTGCCCATCCTCAGCTCCCGCGCCTGGGGAGGTCGGCGTAGCCGAGCACTTCGAGGCCGAAGCCGGTCATGCTCGGCATCTTGCGCGGCGCGGCCATGACGCGCATGCGCCCGACGCCGAGGTCGCGCAGGATCTGCGCGCCGATGCCGTACGTGCGCAGGTCCGCGCTGCGGTCCGAGCGGCGCGACGCCCGCGCATCGGGCGACTCGTCCGAAAGCCGTGCTTCGAGCGCGTCATCCGACTGCGAACAGTTGAGCAGCACCATCACGCCGCTGCCATTCCGCGCAATCGCGGCCAGTGCTTCGCCCACCCCCCAGGAGTGAACGCCTGTGCCGGTCTCGAGCAAGTCGAGGACAGACAGCGGCTCATGCACGCGCACGAGCGTCTCGGTCTTGGCCTCGACCTCGCCGCGCAGGAGCGCGAGATGGCTCGCGCCCGTGGGCTTGTCGCGATAGGCGATCAGCTTGAAGCGGCCGCTCGCGGTCTCGATTTCGCGCTCGGCGGTGCGGCGCACGAGCGATTCGTTCGCGCTGCGGTAGTGGATCAGGTCGGCGATCGTGCCGATCTTGAGTCCGTGAAGCGCGGCGAACTCGACCAGGTCCGGAAGGCGGGCCATGGTGCCGTCGTCCTTCAGGATCTCGCAGATGACCGAGGCGGGCGTAAGCCCGGCCAGCGCGGGCAGGTCGCATCCGGCTTCGGTGTGCCCGGCGCGCACCAGCACGCCGCCGGGTTGCGCCATGATCGGGAAGATGTGGCCGGGATGGAGGATGTCCGAGGGCTTCGCGTCCCCGGCGACCGCAACCTGCACGGTGCGCGCGCGGTCGTGCGCGGAGATGCCTGTGGTTACCCCTTCCGCGGCTTCGATGGACATCGTGAAGTTGGTGCCCATCGGCGAGCGGTTGTCGCGCGTCATGAGGGCGATGTCGAGCTGGCGGCAGCGCTCTACCGTGAGCGTGAGGCAGATGAGCCCGCGCGCGTGCTTGGCCATGAAGTTGATCGCCTCGGGCGTGACGTGCTCCGCGGCCAGCACGAGGTCGCCTTCGTTCTCGCGGTCTTCCTCGTCGACGAGCACCACCATGCGGCCGGCTTTGATCTCGGCGATGATCTCGGTGACCGGGCTGATGGCTGTGGCTTCGCGCCGCATGGAAAACCCCAAGGAATCGGGCGTCGATTATACCGCCGCGCCACTGCGGCCGAGCCACGCGCAAGCGCTTTGCGAAAGTGGAAATGGAACGGGGCGCGAAGCGCTCCGTCGTGTCCCGAGGCGCGATGCGCCCCGTCGTGTGTCCGAGGCGCCGTGCGCCCCAGCTTGTACAGCAACGGGCCGCCAGGCCCGCCGGTGTTACGCCTTCGGCGCTTCCGCGGCCGCGGGTGCGGCTCCGGCGGCTTCCGGCGCGAGGATCTCGCCCGCGGCCTCGGCCTGCGCGCGCGTGCCGAGCTTTTCCTTGATGCGCGCCGACTTGCCCGAACGCTCGCGCAGGTAGTACAGCTTGGCGCGGCTCACGTCGCCGCGGCGTTTGATCTCGATCGACGCGATGATCGGCGAGTACGTCTGGAACGTGCGCTCCACGCCTTCGCCCGAGGAAATCTTGCGCACGATGAAGGAGGAGTTGATGCCGCGGTTCTTCTTCGCGACCACGACGCCTTCGAAAGCCTGCACGCGCTTTCGCTCGCCCTCGACGACCTTGACGCTGACGATGACCGTGTCGCCGGGGACGAAATCGGGGATCGTCTTGCCGAGCCGCGCGATTTCTTCCTGCTCGAGTTTCTGGATCAGATTCATGTTCAGCTCCGTTGCAACGTTTTCACTGCGTTCTTTACCGCGGTTTCTTTCCAGCTTCCCGTTGGAACTCTTCCAACAGGCCCTGTTCTTCCGCCGTCAGGCTGCGCTGCTTTTTCAGCTGCTCAACCAGGTCGGGCCTTCTCATCCACGTCCGCCCCAGCGACTGTTTCAATCGCCAGCGCCGGATCAATTCATGGTGCCCCGACATCAGCACCTCCGGTATGCCTTCGCCCGACCAGACTTCGGGGCGCGTGTACTGCGGGCAATCCAGCAACCCGGCGGCAAACGATTCCTCCACCGCCGACTGCGCCTCACCCAGCGCCCCGGGCAGCTGCCTCACCACCGCATCGATCAGCACCATCGCGGCAAGCTCGCCGCCCGAGAGCACGTAATCGCCGACCGACACTTCCTCATCGACGCATTTGGCCACCAGCCGCTCGTCGATGCCTTCGTACCTTCCGCAGAGCAGCGTCACCGCCGGCTCTTTCGCGAGGCTCATCACTTTCGCGTGATCGAGCTTCGCGCCCTGCGGCGACAGGTAGACCACCCTGCCGCCTCCCGCCGGGCCCAACAACTCGCGCTGCGCGCTCCGGGCCGCTTGTATCGCCTTCTCCAGCGGCTCGGCCAGCATCACCATGCCGGGCCCGCCGCCGTACGGACGGTCATCGATCGTCCGGTAGTTATCCGTCGTGAAATCGCGTGGATTCCACGTCTGCAACCGCCAGAGACCCGTCTCCAGCGCCCTGCGGGTGATGCCGCTCCCGGTCACCGCCGAGAACATCTCGGGAAACAGCGTGATCGCGTCGAAACGGATCACCAGTCCTTCTCCCACTCCACCTCGATGCGTCTTGCCTCGAGGTCCACGCCCTTCACCACGGTCCAGGGAATCAGCCGCTGGACATCGCCGGTAACGTCGCTCGCACTTACATCGATCACGTCCTGCGCGCCGTTGGAGAACATCTCCTTCACCACGCCGAGGACCGCGCCGCCGTTTCCAACCACTTCAAGGCCGATCAGGTCCGACCAGTAGAAGCTTCCATCCTCGGGCTGCGGGAGCGAGTCCCGCGGAACCGCCACCTCGCTGCCCTTCAGCTTCAACGCCGCGTCCCGGTCGTCGATGCCTGCGAGTTGCGCCACCACCTGCGTGGTATGCAGCTTCGCTTCGAGCACGGGGTATTCCTTCCACTCCCCTTCGCGGCCGACCAGCCAGGTCTTGTATCCAGTCAGCGTCTCGGGGTCCTCGGAGTACGGATCGATCCGTACGCCGCCGCGCACGCCCCATGAGCCGAAGATCCGGCCCATCGTGACGAGCTTCGAGGTCAGGCTGCTTTCGGTGCCGGGTTGCTCGCAACCCCGCGCGCGAACTGCTTGACCAGGCGCGTCACGGTCGGCGAAAGCTGCGCGCCGACGCCTTTCCAGTGCTTGACGCGCTCGACATCGACGCGCAGCGCCTCACGCCCCGCCGGGGCCTTGGGGTCGTAGAAACCCACACGCTCGATGAAGCGGCCATCGCGCGGATCGCGGGAGTTGGCCACCACCATGTTGTAGAAGGGGCGATGCTTGGCGCCGCCTCGGGCCAGACGAATTACAACCATTGGTAACTCCAGGTTCGTCGCAAACGAAAGGCGCGGATTATACGCAGCTTTTCGAGCATTCCGCGAGCTTTTCGAGGGCTTAAAGCTAAGTCAAACCTGATTCACTTGACACAAGGTCACAATCAATTAAGTATCAGTCCATGCCCACCATCCGAATCGAGCAGGATGTCTTCGACGGGTTGAAACAACTGGCTGAACCTTTCGTCGATACCCCGAGCGCCGTAATCCGCAGGCTATTGACGGAGAAAGGAATTCTTCAGCCGGTGCAGCCCCGCGCGACGCCGGTGCCCGCGCCCGCCTCTAAAGAGAAAGTGCTTACTCCGGACCTTACACCCCAATCCATTTACGAACAGTTCCTGCTCGTCACGCTCGCGCATAACTTCGGCGGCCGCGGCGATAAACGGGGCGTCACCAAGGCTGTCATCGAGAGGATGGTGAAGCAGGGTTTCGTTGGGCCTGCTGACCTCGAACTCGTAGCGACGGGCGAAACCCGCGCCGAGAACACGATTACGTGGGGACGAAACGCGCTCAAGGATCGCGGACTGATCGCGCGGGGATCGCGGCGCGGCACGTGGGAACTGACCGAAGAAGGAACGGAAGCGGCAAAAGCCACGGAGCTGCCCAAGCCTGAAAAGCGGAAAGCATGACTGCCCAGAGTGCCGGGCTCCGACAATTGCCCCAACCGCTTCGCCTAACGGATAATGGCCCCGCTGCTCGCCACTCCTCGCCGGCGGGCACGGAGCCCGACATGAGCGCAGTCATCATCGAACACGTGAACGTTGCAGATCTTCCCGAGACTTGGCGGGCCAAATTGCCTGCGCCACTTGCCGAGCATGTCACGGTGCGAATCGAGGAAGAAAACGCATCGCAGGCAACTGCCAGCGAAACCGATACAGCCGTCGACCTTTTATTCGGCATGTGGCGTGATCGCGAGGACATGGCCGATGTGGAAGGCTACCTTCGAAAGCTGCGCACACCGCGCTACAACCCAGACGGATCGCGTAACCAAAGCTGATTCTCGTGCTGGTTGATACCGACGTCCTTGTCTGGCTCACGCGCGGACATCATGGGGCGGCGTCGCGGCTGAAGCAAATCGGTGACTGGCGAATCAGCGCCATTACTTACATGGAATTGGCGCAAGGCTGCCGCGATAAGTCGGAATTGGAGCGGGTAAAAAAGGCCTTGGGCGGAGGCGGCGCGCAGATCACGCTCGTTAGCGATCGCGTCTGCGAACGCGCCATGCGCCTGATCGACCAGTACGCATTGGGCGGCGGCTTGCAACTCGGCGACGCCATGATCGCCGCCACTGCGCTGGAACTCGGCCTGCCTCTGCTCACCGCCAATGTCAAGCACTTCGGTGGGATCGAGGGCTTGATCGTCGAACGTTTCAACCCGGCGCATGACCCGCTTTAGGCACCGCGCGCTGCTGCGTAGTTCCGGCCCGTGGTGGGTTTCAATTGCTGCCATTTTTTAAATATCCCCTAGGTCTGGCGCCATTGTCCTGTCAAATTGCTGCCAAAGCCCCGCGGACTCCTTAGCACTATTTCGACCAGCGGCGGAAGCGCACGAATTGTGGAGGCGATTCGCTACACTTTCCGTGCCCGATGTGCGCGCCAGTGGTTCGTTTGCCTCACCGCATCCCCGGCATCATGCCTTTCATGGACCGCATCATCTTGGCCATGCCGCCCTTCTGCATCTGCTTCATCATCTTCTGCATCTGCTCGAACTGCTTGAGCAGTCGGTTGATCTCCTGAACAGGGACGCCCGCGCCGGCCGCGATGCGGCGCTTGCGCGAGGCCTTGAGCAGGTCGGGATGCGCGCGCTCCTTGGGCGTCATCGAGTTGATGATCCCCTCGATGCGGCGGATCTGCTTGTCGTCCTGCAGCTGGGCCGGGTTCACCTGGCTGGTGAGCTGGGCGGGCAGCTTGTCCATGAGCGACGAGATGCCGCCCATCTTGCGCATCTGCGTGATCTGGGCCTTGAAGTCCTCGAGGTCGAAGCCCTTGCCCTTGCGGAGCTTGTCGGCGAGCTCCAGCGCGGCTTCCTGGTCGACGCCTTTGCGCGCTTCCTCGACGAGCGAGACGATGTCGCCCATGCCGAGGATGCGGCTGGCCATGCGTTCCGGGTGGAAAGGCTCGAGCGCGGCGAGTTTTTCGCCGACGCCGACGAACTTGATCGGCTTGCCGGTGATGTGGCGCACCGAGAGCGCCGCGCCGCCGCGCGCGTCGCCATCGAGCTTGGTGAGCACCACTCCTGTTAGCGGCAGGGCCTCGTTGAAGGCCTTGGCGACGTTGACCGCATCCTGGCCCTGCATCGCATCGACGACGAACAGCGTCTCGATGGGCTCGAGCAGCGCGTGCAGCTCGGCGATCTCCTTCATCATCGGTTCGTCGATGGCGAGGCGCCCTGCGGTGTCGACGATGAGCACGTCGTGGTAGTGCGTCTTCGCGTACTCGACGGCCGCGCGCGCGATGTCGGCCGGCTTCTGACCTGCATCCGAGGCAAAGAAATCCACCTCGACCTGCGCGGCCACCGTCCTTAGCTGCTCGATCGCCGCGGGACGGTACACGTCGCAGGACACCACCAATACCTTCTTCTTCGCTTCGCGCAGGTATTTCGCGAGCTTGCCGGTGGTCGTGGTCTTTCCGGAACCCTGCAGGCCCGCCATCAGGATCACCGCCGGCGGCGTGGTCGCGAAGTTGAGCGGCACGTTCGCTTCGCCCATGAGCAGGGTTAGCTCGCGATGGACGACGCCGACGAGCGCCTGCCCCGGGGACAGGCTGGAGATCACTTCCGCGCCCAGCGCTTTCTCCTTGACCGCGGCGACGAAGTCTTTCACCACGGGCAGTGCGACGTCCGCCTCGAGCAGGGCGACGCGCACTTCGCGCATTGCGTCCTGGACGTTGGATTCGGTGAGGCGCGCCTCGCCGCGGATCGTCTTTACGATGCGTGCAAGGCGGCCGGTCAGGTTGTCGAGCATGGGGTGGGCGCAGGTGGAGCGGCGCGGTGAAAACGCGCGCTCTGATAGACTGAAAGGATGCCGGTCATTGTACTTCACCTCGCCGTGAGCGCCCTCTACGGCGGGCTGGCGCTGCACTTCTGGCGCACCCGATGGCGTTCCGGCATTCACGCGGGAACGAATCCGGCCGGAGGCATGGCGGCGTGGGAACGCGCCGCGCTGCTCGCCGCCCTCGCACTTCACGCATGGCTCCTGAACCTGGACCTTGTTGCGCCTGAACAGCCGCGCTTCGGGTTCGGGCAGGCGTTGTCCGTGATGCTCTGGCTGGCGGCCGTGATCTACTGGGTCGAGAGCCTGTTCTACAATCTCGAGGGCATGCTGCCGCTGGTGCTGCCCCTCGCCGCGTTCGCCGTGCCGCTGCCAGCCTTTTTTCCAGGAATGGCAATTGCACACTCGGCCTCGATGCAGTTCAAGCTGCACCTGATCCTCGGCATGGCGGCCTACAGCGTGTTCACGATCGCGATGCTGCATGCGTTGCTGATGGCGCTCGCCGAGCGCTCGCTCCACAAGGGCCGCCCGTTTTTTGCGCCGGGCACGGGACCCGGCGCCTTCATCGGGCCGCTCGCGGGACCGCTGTCCGGGCTGCCTCCGCTGCTCACGCTCGAGCGGCTGCTGTTCCGGCTGATCGGGCTTGCCTTCGGCCTGCTGACCCTGACCCTGGTGACCGGGCTGGCGTTCTCGGAGTCGCTCTTCGGCCGCGCGCTGCGCTTCGACCACAAGACGCTCTTCGCGATCCTCTCCTGGCTGACTTTTGCGATCCTCCTGGTCGGACGCTACGCGTACGGATGGCGCGGACGGACGGCGCTGCGCTTCACGCTGCTGGGTTTCGTCATGCTCCTGCTCGCCTACGTCGGCAGCCGGTTCGTGCTCGAAGTCATCCTGCAGCGCGCGTAGACGCAAACGATCGTGGAAGCGATCTCGATCGAATGGCAGTTCGGCGCCCTTGCGGTGCTGCTCGTGATGTCGGCGTTTTTCTCGATTGCCGAAACGAGCATGATGGCGCTCAACCGCTATCGCCTGAAGCACCTTGTCGCGCAAGGCCATGGCGGCGCCAAACGGGCCGCGGCGCTCCTCGCGCAGACTCACCGCCTGCTCGGGGTCATCCTCCTGGGCAACAACCTGATCAACGCGGGCGCGGCGACGCTCACTTCGGTGATCGCGATCCACCTGTTCGGCAACAATGAGATCGCCCTGGCCGTGGGCACGCTTGCGGTGACCTTCCTGATCCTCGTGTTCTCCGAGATCACGCCCAAGGTGATCGGCGCGGCCTATGCCGAGCGCGTCGCGTTGCCGATGGCCTATGTGCTCGGGCCGCTCCTGAAACTGTTCTCGCCCGTCGTCTGGTTCGTCAACCTCTTCGTCGCCGGGCTGCTGAAGCTCTTGCGCATCGACCCGTCCAGAGGCAACGAGCCGCAGCAGCTCTCGACCGACGAGATCCGCACGCTGGTGCTCGAGTCCGGGCAGTTCATGCCGAAAAAGCACCGCTCGATCCTCGTCAACCTGTTCGACCTCGGCAGCATCACCGTGCAGGACATCATGCTGCCGCGCGCGAAGATCGAATCGGTCACGCTCGAGGAAGGCCTCGATGCGGTTGCCCACCAGCTCGCCACCGCCTATCACATGCGCCTGCCCGTGTTCCGCGACCGCGAAGGCGACCTCGTCGGGGTGCTGCACCTGCGCAAGGTGCTCGGCCTGCTCCATTCCGGCGAACTGACCAGCGAAGCGATCGAGGAACTCGCGGACGAACCCTACTTCGTGCCCGCCTCCACCGCCGTGCTCGCGCAGCTGCAGTATTTCCAGGAGAACGCCGAGCGCCTTGCGCTGGTGGTCGACGAGTATGGCGAGCTCATGGGCCTGGTCACGCTCGAGGACATCATCGAGGAGATCATCGGCAAGTTCACGACCTCATTGCCGAGCGCGGTCGGAAAATTTGCATGGGATGCCAATGGCTCGGCGCTGGCCGACGGCGCGATGCCGGTCAGGGAAATCAACCGCGCGCTGCATCTCAACTTGCCGACCGACGGCCCCAAGACGCTGAACGGCCTCATCCTCGAGCACCTGCAGGACATCCCGGAGGCCGACCTCAGCATCCGGATCGAGGGGGTCGCCATGGAGATCCTGCACACGCAGGGCCGGGCGGTGAAATCCGTGCGCCTTTTCAAGCCGGCCGAGCCCCCGCCGGAGCCGGCCGAAAACATCTAGCGCAGGGGCCTGCCGAACAGCGTTTTGGGGACCTAAAATCCAATTGCCTCATGCTGTTATGAGCAATACCTGAGGCTTTACAAATAATAGCGCAAAGGGCATGATCGCCCTCAACCTGTGGTGTGCTTCGGTGCGTGACACGCATCACGGCGCGAGGCTCGATAGGCGGGCTATGCTGCGCAGTGTCCGGATGGATGCCTTCCGCGCGGAAGTCGTATCCGGAGCAAGCAAGGGAAAAGACAAATGGCGACTGCGGCTGCAGCCAACAAAGGTCCCAAGGAAGTCAACTACACCTGGGAAGGCAAGGACAAGTCCGGCAAGGTCGTGCGCGGCGACGTCCGCGCCACCGGCGAGAACCTCGCCAGGGCCACCCTCAGGCGCCAGGGCGTCCTGGTCACCAAGATCAAGGCCCAGAAAGTCGGCCGCGGCGGCTCGGTTTCGGAAAAGGATGTCACGCTCTTTTCGCGCCAGATGGCGACGATGATGAAAGCGGGCGTCCCGCTGCTGCAGGCCTTCGACATCGTCGGCAAGGGCGCCTCGAACCCGGCGGTCACCAAGCTGCTCATGGACGTGAAAATGGAGATCGAGACCGGCTCCACGCTCGCGGCCGCGTTCCGCAAGTACCCGAAGTACTTCGATCCCCTGTTCTGCAACCTGGTCGCCGCGGGCGAGCAGGCCGGCATTCTCGAGACCCTGCTCGACCGCCTTGCGACCTACAAGGAAAAGACGCTCGCGATCAAGTCGAAGATCAAGTCGGCGCTCTTCTACCCGGTGGCGATCATCGTCGTGGCTTTCGTCATCACCGCGGTGATCATGATCTTCGTGATCCCCGCGTTCAAGACGGTGTTCGCGAACTTCGGCGCGGACCTGCCGGCCCCGACGCTCGTGGTGCTGGCGATCTCGGAATTCTTCGTCGCGTACTGGTACCTCATCTTCGGCATCATCGGCGGCGGCGTGTACGGGTTCCTCGCGCTATGGAAAAAATCGCTCGCCGTGCAGATCTTCATGGACCGGCTTGCGCTCAGGATCCCGGTGTTCGGCGACCTCATCCGCAAGGCGACGATCGCGCGCTGGACGCGGACCTGCTCGACCATGTTCGCCGCGGGCGTGCCGCTGGTCGAGGCGCTGGATTCGGTGGGCGGGGCGGCCGGCAACTGGGTTTACGCGAACGCCACCAAGCAAATCCAGGCCGAGGTGTCGACCGGGACCGCGCTTACATCGGCCATGGTGAACGCCAAGGTGTTCCCGAACATGGTGCTGCAGATGGTCTCGATCGGTGAGGAAACCGGCGCCCTCGATTCGATGCTCTCCAAGGTGGCGGACTTCTACGAGGCCGAGGTCGACGATGCGGTCGACGCGCTCGCTTCGCTTATGGAGCCGATGATCATGGTGGTGCTCGGCGTCCTGATCGGCGGCATGGTGATCGCCATGTACCTGCCAATCTTCAAAATGGGCCAGGCTGTCTGATGCGGCAGGCATGGCTTCGTTGGCAGGGCTGACCGACCCCGCCGTTTTCCCCTGGGTAGCGCTGGCGTTCGGGCTGTGCGTCGGCTCGTTCCTGAATGTCGTCATCCATCGTCTGCCGAAGATGATGGAGCGCGAGTGGCGGGAACAATGCGCAGAACTGGCCGCCGACGCGGGCGAGCCCCAGGCTGCCGCCCTGCCCCCTGCCAAGCCGCAAAACGAACGCAACACCGATCCCGCCGGCGCGAACCGCGAAGCGGCGAAACCGGCCGCGTACAATCTCGTCGTCCCGCGCTCGGCCTGCCCGCAATGCGGGCACAGGATCACCGCGCTTGAAAACATTCCGCTGCTCTCCTATGCAATCCTTCGCGGGCGCTGCTCGGCCTGCAAAACCTCCATTTCTCTTCGCTATCCGCTGGTCGAAGCGGCTGCGGGGGTGGTGGCCAGTTATGCGGCCGTGCGTTTCGGGTTTTCGGCCGCGGGCTTCGGCGCGATGTTTTTCGCATGGGCCTTGCTCGCGCTTGCGATGATCGACTACGACACCCAGCTCCTTCCGGACGACATCACCTTGCCCCTCCTGTGGGCCGGGTTGATCTTCAACCTGGGCGCCACGTTCGTGCCGCTCGGATCGGCGGTGATCGGCGCAATCGCGGGCTACCTGTCGCTCTGGAGCGTGTACTGGGTGTTCAAACTGGTCACCGGCAAGGAGGGCATGGGCTACGGCGACTTCAAGCTTCTGGCCGCGATCTGCGCCTGGCTCGGCTGGCAGGCCCTCGCGATGGTGATCCTGATCTCGTCCGTGGTCGGCGCAACCGTCGGCATCGGCCTCATGGTGCTGGCCAAGCATGGGCGCGAGAAGCCCATTCCTTTCGGACCCTATCTTGCCGCTGCGGGCGTCATCGCCCTTTTCTGGGGCGAGACGATCAGCCGCAAGTACCTTCCGTTGCTTTCGTGAATGCCCGCGATGCCGGCAACCCAGCCAAGACGATGCCCAACCGCAAGCCCGCCCTCGTGATCGGCCTCACCGGCGGCATCGGCAGCGGCAAAAGCGCGGTGGCCGACCAGTTCGCACTGCTCGGCGCCGCCATCGTCGACACAGATGCGATCGCCCACGAGCTGACCCGCCCCGGCGGAGCCGCGATCCCGCAGATCCGGGCGGTGTTTGGAGACGATTCGATCGCGCCCGACGGCGCCATGGATCGCAAGAAGGTGCGCGAGATAGTGTTCGCCGACCCCGCCGCCCGCAAGCGGCTGGAGTCGGTGCTGCACCCAATGATCCGCGCCGAGTCCGAGCGGCGCATCGCCTCCTCAGCCGGGGTCGCCCCTTACGCGGTTCACGTCGTGCCGCTGCTGGTCGAGTCGCGTGACCATCGCACGCGGGTCTCCCGCGTGCTCGTCGTCGACTGCGACGAAGGCGTGCAGGTCGAGCGGGTCAGGCAACGCAGCGGCCTTGCCGAGGCGGAAGTGCGCCGCATCATTGCGGCCCAGGCTTCGCGCGCCGAGCGCCTCGAGGCCGCCGACGACGTGATCGACAACAGCGGCCCCCTGGCCGGCCTTGCGCCGCAAGTCGAGGTGCTTCACGAGCGCTATCTCGCGCTCGCCAGGGAGGTGCGGGGCGCATGAACCCACGCCGCCAATTGCCTGCCGGGGTCAATTGCCTCAAAATTCGAGGAATTCCCGCTTATCTCCGGTGCGAGCCCCGATTGAATACGGCGCGGTCGTGATCACGTACGAGTACCCGCTGAACGAACGCATCCGTACGCTCCTTCGCCTGGAGGACCTGTTCGCGCGCTCGGGGCACTTCATCCGGCAGCCGGGCCCGCAGGACCACCACGTTGCGCTGCTCACGCTGTTCGAGATCATGGAGGTCGCGGGCCGCGCCGACCTCAAGTCCGACCTGCTGCAGGAACTCGAGCGCCAGAAACAGGTGCTGCGCGCGTTCCGCAACAATCCGGACATCTCGGAAGACGCCCTCAATCAGGTGCTCGGCGACATGGAGCAGGCGTCCGCCGCGCTCTTCGGCATGACCGGGCGCATCGGCCAGTACCTGCGCGAGAACGAATGGCTCATGTCGATCAAGCAGCGCACAGGGATTCCCGGAGGCGCGTGCCAGTTTGACCTGCCTTCGTATCACTACTGGCTGAACAAGCCCTCGGAAGAGCGCGGCGCGCAGCTCGCCAGCTGGACCAGCCCGCTTTACGCGCTGCGCGACGGCTCGGCGATCATCCTTCGCATCCTGCGCGAGTCGGGAAAGCCGGCGCACTTCCAGGCGCCGCAGGGCACCTACCAACAGATGCTCGGCGGCAAGACCGCGCAGATGCTGCGCGTGCGCCTCGATCCGACGCTCGCGTGCGTGCCGGAGATGAGCGCGAACAAGTATGTGCTCAACATCCGTTTCCTCACGCAGAACGGCGGGGACCCGAAGCCGCGCACGGCCGAGGGCGATGTGGGCTTCGAGCTGACCTTCTGCAACCTGTAGTCTCGTCTTTTCAGCTCAATCTGCAAGTGCATGTAGCCCTGGCGCCTGACATTGCGCAGGAAGACGCAACGTGACGCTCCGGCTGGTTGACTCGGGATGGGGTACCGAACTGACCGAGGTGACCGAGAACATCACCACCCGGCGCGCTTATTTTGAAAATCTTTGGCGTTGCGGCTGCAAGAATGTGACGCACGCCCAGATCAACGCTTGGGATAAAACGGTCACGCGCGGTCGTGCTTTGGGTCGACCCACCAATCGCGGAGCTGGACTCCGCGATTGTGGCGCGGATTCGGGGATTAGCATTCCGTCGCCGATTTTTCTGCCCACGATCGTCGCGGATGTCGGGCAAGCATTCGTAAAGTTTCTTGGAGAAGGGAACAATCGGGTTCACTTGTCCTTTGACACCTGGCCAACCGACGAAGACCACACCTCTGTCGAATTCGTGCGCGACGGCTTACACGGCAATGGTGTTGACCGAGGCGGCAATGCCCGATGGCGGCGCCTGACGGAAGAACGCGCAGGCTCAGCTAAGTCTGTCTTCCACTTCGGCTAGATCGTTTGCTGTTTTTGGAAAACTGGTTGCCCTGAGAGCCGCCTGGATATGGGCTCCATAAAAGGGAAAGTTCCAAAATCAGGGCATCGGCCGCGCCGCGGCAATCAGCGCGAATTCATGCGCCTTTGGGAGCGCGAAATCAGCCGCTAACCGGTCCCAAAGCGGCCACTGCGGCTTGAAGTTCTTTGGTGACCGCGATGAGTTCACTAATCAGTTCCTCGTCGGGGGAAAAATCGCCATCGTATTGAGCGACATTCCGCTTCTTGTGGCAATTGTCCAGTATTCGCCATTTGACGGGCGCGAAGCCCACGGTATGCACCAGAGACTGGAAATTGATCTGCCGATTGTCTGAACGGTAGCCATGCCATCGAAGGGCCGCCAAGGCGAGCAAATGGGAGGCATCGTAGGCAAGGTTGAAGCGGCTTACGGTTGAATTCCCGGGGTTCTCGGCATCCGGCAGCGTCTGCCGGGCCTGCTTGACCAACCCATCGAACTCGGCCTGATCTGGTGGCTCAGCCTTGAATTTTCCGATCTTCTCGAGGTTCTGCAGATTTTCCCGCGGGGATGGCATTTTCGTCGCCTATGAGAATGATTTTCGGTTGGTCGAGAATGCGGATCACGAAATGATTGTCGCCCTCTATTTTTTTTGAGAATTCCTCAGGGGAGTAAAGCGTGGGATTGACTTTGCGACCCAGGGTTTCCTCCGCCTTCGTCAGTGCCTCGAAGATCACGCTGTAGCTCAAACCGTCAGCGACGACCATTACATCGATGTCGCTCGCTGCGGTGTCGGTGCCTTTGGCTACCGAACCGTAAATGAAAGCCAAACGGATAGCCCTGACATGTTCGAGCAAGGCGTTTTTCAAGACATCCGAAAGGCCGAAGGTCTTGAGGACGATACCCCTTAGCTCTGTGAAGATCGGCGAACGGCGGTTGGCCCTGTAGTGTTTCTGCGCCCCCGAGGGGGTCATCGTAATCAGGCCGGATAGGGTCAGTCGCTCCAATTCACGCTGCAAAGCGCCCCGACCGGTCTTGCGCAGCTTTGCAATTTCGTTGGCGTAAAAAGAGCGATCGGGCTCCCCAAACAGAAGCCCGAGCACCTTCTGCTGAATACCCGAGAACAGGACATCAGAGAGTGAGATCAAGTTCTCTTTCCCCATATCAGGGATTATCACCCCTGATATGGGGAACCGCAAGAAACCTACACACTCAAGAATGCTCCTCTCAGGAGTTCCCCATTTTAGGGAATTTCAGCCCTGCCATGGGGGAATGACGAGATTTTCTGTGGGGTGGGTTTGCATCGCCGCCGGAGCGAGGGATGGCTCACGGGTTTCTCTAGGGAGTTTCCGTTTTTAGAAAACAAATTAGCCTGGGAGCCGCCTCCCTTCTGGTTCTATGAAAAACAAAGTTATAGATTAAGGCGCAGGCCAGGCCCCCCTGATCATCGCGATCCCGTGGGCGCCGCTGCGCCGCGCCGGGTCGAGGTCTTCCGGCCCCAGTCCCCCGATCGCGTAGACCGGCAGCGTCGCGCCGCGCGCCAGTTGCGCGAATCGTTCCCAGCCTAGTGTTTGCACACCGGGATGCGTAGCAGTCGGTTTCACCGAACCCAGCACGGCAAAATCGAGCTCGAGGCTCATGGCATATGCGAGTTCGCGTTCATCGTGGCACGACGCTCCGGCCAGCAGGCCTTGCGGACGCGCATCCAGATCCATGAGCCCCTTCGCCGAAAAGTGGACGCCGTCGGCACCGGCCTCGCGAGCAAGGGCTGCATCGCTGTTGACCAGCACGCGCGCCCCATGGCGATGCGCGAGCACGCAGACTCGCGTGGCAAGTTTCAGGAGATGTCCGGGCGCGAGCTTCTTCTCGCGCAGCTGGACGAGTCTCAGCCCGTCTTGCAATCGCCATTCCAGGCGCCGCAGGAACTCCGCCTCCCCCAGCGATTCCACTGCGCTCACCGCGTATTCGGCCGGCAGCGCGAGGGACGCAAGGATCGGCGCGTTGGCCGGCAGCATCGGCGCAAGCAGCGTTTCGTCGAGCCGCTGCCACGCCAGCTCCTGCCCTTCGCGCCCATGCGGCTCCCCGGTCCAGCCGGTGACGCGGAAGAAGTTGAGACGGACGGTCGCGTGCTCGTACGTGAACATGCGCGTGAGCCACGGCCACGCCTGCCTCACGTCGATGCCGAGTTCTTCACGCAATTCGCGCTTGAGCGCCGCTTCCGCGGGCTCGCCTTCTTCGACCTTGCCGCCGGGAAACTCCCACCAGCCCGCATAGACCTTGCCCGACGGGCGCTTGGCGAGAAGGAACGCGCCGTCAGCGCGCAGGATCACCGCCGCGGCGACCTCGACGATCACTCTACCTGCGCGATCTTGTCGGCTTGCCGGAGGCGTCCACGTGGCGTCCGGCCCAGTCGCGCGCGAACTGGAACGCGATGCGCCCGCTGCGCGAGCCGCGCAGGAGCGCCCATTGCAGCAATTCCTCGCGCGCGGCTTCGATCTCGCGCGTGCCGCAGCCGAAGTGCCGCATCCAGTGCGCGGCGATCGCGAGGTACTCGTCCTGGTCGAACGGGTAGAACGACACCCAGAGCCCGAAGCGCTCCGAGAGCGAGATTTTCTCCTCGACCGTCTCGCCCGGATGGATCTCGTCGCCGACGTACTTGGTGGCGAGGTTCTCCTCCATGTACTCGGGCATCAGGTGCCGGCGGTTGGAGGTCGCGTAGATGAGCAGGTTGTCCGAAGTGGTCGAGATCGAGCCGTCGAGCGCCACCTTGAGCGCCTTGTAGCCGGGCTCGGCTTCCTCAAAGGACAGGTCGTCGCAGAAGAGCATGAAGCGCTCGGGCCGCTTGTCGATGGCCTCGACGATGTTCGGCAGGTCGACGAGGTCGGCCTTGTCGACCTCGATGAGGCGCAACCCGTCCTTCGCGTACTTGTTCAGCAGGGCCTTGATGATCGAGGACTTGCCGGTCCCGCGGGCGCCGGTGAGCAGCACGTTGTTGGCGGGCTTGCCGGCAACGAACTGGCGCGTGTTCTGCTCGACCTTGGCGATCTGCGCGTCGATGCCCCGCAGGTCGGCCAGGCGCATCTTGTGCACATGGTGGACCGGTTCGAGCCAACCGCGGGCGGCAAAGCCGCTGGTCCGGCGCCAGCGGAAGGCCACCGACTTCCAGTCGACCGGCGGCGGCGCCGGGGGCAGCATCGCCTGGATCTGCTGCAGCAACGAATCGAATCGCGCGAGGACGTCCGACAGGTCGGGCTTGCCGGCCATCAGGTGCGGTACTCCGCGTTGATCTTCACGTAGTCGAAGGAGAAATCGCAGGTCCACAACGTTGCGGAAGCGTTGCCGCGGTTGAGGACCACACGCACCGTAATCTCGGCCTGCTGCATGACTGCGTTGCCGGCCTCCTCGCGGTATGCGGGATTGCGGCCGCCCTTGCTTGCGACCAGCACGTCGCCGAGATAGAGATCGACGAGCGAGGTGTCGAGGTCCGAGATGCCCGCATAGCCGATCGCCGCAAGGATGCGCCCGAGGTTCGGATCCGAGGCGAAGAACGCCGTCTTGACCAGCGGCGAATGCGCTATCGCGAAGCCGACCTTGCGGCACTCCTCGCGTGTGCGCCCACCCTCGACCTGCACCGTGATGAACTTGGTCGCACCTTCGCCGTCGCGGATGATGGCCTGCGCAAGCCGCACGGAGACTTCGCGGATGGCGTCGCGGAGCGTGTTGTACCCCGGCGCGCTTTTGTCGGCGATGTGCGCGCCGGATGCACCCGTGGCCATGAGGATGAACGAGTCGTTCGTCGAGGTATCCCCATCGACGGTGATCGCGTTGAACGAGTCGTCCGCAACCTCCTGCAGCAGATTCCTAAGCAGGCCGGCAGGCATTCCGGCATCGGTCGCAACGAACCCGAGCATGGTGGCCATGTCCGGGTGGATCATGCCCGCGCCTTTGGCGATGCCGGTCACGGTCACGGTCTTGCCGTCGATCGTCACCTTGCGCGAAGCGGCTTTCGCAACCGTGTCCGTCGTCATGATCGACTCGGCGGCGCTGGCCCAGTTGTCGATCCTGAGGTCGGCCTTGGCCGCGGGCAGCCCTGCAATGATCCGGTCCGCCGGGAGCGGCTCCATGATCACGCCCGTCGAGAAAGGCAGCACGTCCGTGGCCGAGCATCCAAGCGTGGAAGCCACGGCAGAGCAAACCTCCATTGCGCGCTTCAGCCCTTCGTCGCCCGTGCCCGCGTTGGCGTTGCCCGTATTGATCACGAGCGCACGCGCGGTGTTGCCGGGGGCGAGATGCTTCCTGGAGAGGATCACCGGCGCGGCACAGAACCGGTTCTGCGTGAACACGCCGGCGACCTGTGCGCCGGGCGCTATTCTCACGAGCAGGACATCCTTGCGGTTGGCCTTGCGCACGCCGGCCATCGCGACGCCGAGCTCGATCCCGGCGACCGGGAACAACTGCTCCGGCTTTGGGGGCTGGAGGTTGACTGGCATTGGTTTTTTTCCTGTGCGCGGCCGCTCAGGCCAGTTTCCCGTGGCACTGCTTGAATTTCTTGCCCGATCCGCACGGGCAGGGGTCGTTGCGGCCGACCTTTTCGCCGAATCGCACGAACGGCGGCGCCTTCGCCTTGTCGTCCCCGGCGGGCGGTGAGAGCGCCTCGGTCGCGGCCTCTTCGGGAGAGGCCAGCGAAGCACTCGGCTCGGCGTGCTGGTAGCTCACGTTCTCGAGCGCGGGCGGCGCGTCGGGCACCTCCAGCGGCGTTTCCGACTTGATCTGCACGCCCATGAGGTTGCGCGTGACCTCGAGCTTGACCGACTCGAGCATCGCGGCGAACAGCTCGAACGCTTCGCGCTTGTACTCCTGCTTCGGGTTCTTCTGCGCATACCCGCGCAGGTGGATGCCCTGGCGCAGGTGGTCGAGCGCCGCAAGGTGCTCGCGCCAGTGCGAGTCGAGGATCTGCAGCATCACGTAGCGCTCGTACTGGTGGAACGACTCGTCGGCGCCTGCCGGGACCTTCTCCTTGTACGCCTCGTGTGCCTTTGCGACGATCCGGTCGAGCACATCGTCGTCGGCAAGGTCGGGCTCCTTCTCCAGCCACTCCTTCACCGGCAGGCTGAGCTGCAGCTCCGAATACAGCGCCTTCTCCAGGCCCGGGATGTCCCATTGCTCCTCGACGCTCTCCGGCGGCACATGGGTGCGGAAGAGGTCGGTCACGACGCCTTCACGCAGGTCCGAAATCCGTTCGGACACGTCCGTCGAATCCATGAGTTCGTTGCGCAGCTGGTAGATGGTGCGCCGCTGGTCGTTCGAGACGTCGTCGTACTCGAGGAGCTGCTTCCTGATATCGAAGTTGCGCGCCTCGACCTTGCGCTGCGCGCTCTCGATGGAGTTGGTGACCATGCGGTGCTCGATCGCCTCGCCCTCGGGCATCTTGAGCATGATCATGATCTTGTTGATGCGATCGCCCGCGAAAATACGCAGCAGCGGATCCTCGAGCGAAAGGTAGAAGCGCGACGACCCCGGGTCGCCCTGGCGGCCCGAGCGGCCGCGCAACTGGTTGTCGACGCGCCTGGATTCGTGCCTTTCGGTCCCGATGATGTGCAGTCCGCCTTCGCGGATCACCAGGTCGTGCAGCTGCTGCCATTCGCTCTTGAGCGTCTCGTTGCGGCTCTTCTTCTCCGCCGGGTCCATGCCTTCGGTGGCCTCGATGAGCTCGCACTGCTTCTCGACGTTGCCGCCGAGCACGATGTCGGTGCCGCGGCCGGCCATGTTGGTTGCGATGGTCACCATCTTGGGACGACCGGCCTGCGCGATGATCTCGGCCTCGCGCTCGTGCTGCTTGGCGTTCAGCACCTGGTGCGGAAGGTCGCCGGACTTCTTCAGCATCCCCGAGAGGAGCTCGGAGTTCTCGATCGAGGTGGTGCCGACGAGCACCGGCTGGCCGCGCTCGTGGCAGTCCTTGATGTCCTCGATGATCGCGTCGTATTTTTCCTTGCCGGTGCGGAAGACCTGGTCGAGGCGATCCGCGCGGACCATCGGCCGGTGCGTCGGCACGACGACGGTCTCCAGGCCGTAGATCTCCTGGAATTCGTAGGCTTCGGTGTCGGCCGTGCCGGTCATGCCCGAAAGCCTCGAGTACATGCGGAAATAGTTCTGGAACGTGATCGAGGCCAGGGTCTGGTTTTCGGACTGGACCGGCACGTTCTCCTTGGCCTCCACTGCCTGGTGCAGGCCGTCCGACCATCGCCGGCCCTGCATGAGGCGCCCGGTGAACTCGTCGACGATGATCACCTCGGCGTTCTGCACCACGTACTGCTGGTCGCGGTGGAAAAGGTGGTGCGCGCGGAGCGCCGCGTAAAGGTGGTGCACGAGGTTGATGAACGTCGGCTCGTAGAGGCTGGCGCCCTCCGGCAAGAGGCCCACGCGCACGAGGATCTCCTCCGCGTGGGCATGGCCAGCCTCCGACATCAGCACCTGGTGGTTCTTCTCGTCGGCCCAGAAATCGCCTTCGCCGTTCTCTTCGGCCTGCTTGGTGAGCAGCGGGGCGACTTCGTTCATGCGCTGGTAGAGCTCGGTGCGGTCTTCGGCCTGCCCGGAAATGATGAGCGGCGTGCGCGCCTCGTCGATCAGAATCGAGTCGACCTCGTCGACGATCGCGAAGCTCAAGCTTCGCTGGTAGCGGTCCTCGACATGCATCGCCATGTTGTCGCGCAGGTAGTCGAATCCGAACTCGTTGTTCGTCCCGTAGGTGATGTCGGAGCGATAGGCGGTGCGTTTCCTCTCGGCTTCGAGCTGGGAGAGGTTCACGCCCACCGTGAGCCCGAGGAAGCTGTAGATCCTCCCCATCCAGTCGGCGTCGCGCTGCGCCAGGTAGTCGTTGACCGTGACGATGTGCACGCCCTTGCCCGCAATTGCGTTCAGGTAGGCGGGCAGCGTCGCCATGAGCGTCTTGCCCTCGCCCGTGCGCATCTCCGCGATCTTGCCGGCGTGCAGCACCATGCCGCCAAGGAGCTGGACGTCGAAATGGCGCATCTTGAGCGTGCGCACGCTCGCTTCGCGGACCACGGCGAAGGCCTCGGGCAGCAGTTCGTCGAGCGTCTCGCCGTTGGCGAAGCGCTTCCTGAACTCCTCGGTCTTCGAGCGCAGGGCCTCGTTCGAGAGCGCCGAGATCGCGGGTTCGAACGCATTGATGCGCTCGACGTTGCGTCCGTACTGCTTGAGCAGACGCTGGTTGCGGCTGCCGAATATCTTGGTGAGGAACTTGGTGATCATGCTGGCCGGGGTAGGCTGCGGCGCGCGCCGCAGCCTACCCCGGCCAGCAT
>Ga0163153_10001792_pt1 | contig 33203 bp, 22 predicted proteins | sample OliLakLV19MP6IB1_FD_148629 | JGI IMG/M metagenome (GOLD analysis project Ga0163153, IMG submission 148629) | Freshwater microbial mat bacterial communities from Lake Vanda, McMurdo Dry Valleys, Antarctica - Oligotrophic Lake LV.19.MP6.IB-1 | ecosystem: Environmental > Aquatic > Freshwater >... | reverse complement strand
GTGAGGAGTCCGCGCGAACTCGTGGACAAAGTGGTGTATCCGATTGGTTCTGATGTGTTGACACGCCGCATCGCTTCCCTGCAACAAAAGTCGCTGGTGCTACCCGGCAACTACTACCACCTGGAAGACCTCATTATCGAACGCCAGCGCCTGAGCGACACCTTGCGCAACCACGGCTGGTACTATTTTTCGCCGGACAACCTGCTGTTTGAAGCCGATACGCTGCACCCGCCGAGTGATATTAACCTGACCCTGTTGGTAAAAAATGAAGTAGACCAACTCGAACGCCGGCAGTATCGACTGGCTGGTGTTACCGTGTACCCCGACTACGACCTCGCCAAACAGTCCGATGCGGAGCAAAGACGCACCGACACCCTGCACTTCGACTGCGTACAGTATGTGTACCACGAAATGGCCACAAACCCCGACATACTGAACCGGCAGATTTTTTTAAAATGCGGCGAGTACTACTCCAATGACGACTACCAAGCCACTATTTACCGGCTTTTGAACCTGAATTTATACAAGTTCATCAACATCCGTTTCGAGGTGTCGCCGCAATCCGATACGCTGCTCCATGCCAGCATTTACCTCACGCCCTACCGTCCGGAACGGGTGGAAGCCACCTTATCCGGGGTGTTCTCACCCAGTTTTTACTACGGAATACGCGCCGGCGCGGCCTACAACCACCGCAACATTTTTAAGGGCGCCGAAGCATTGCGGATCGGGCTGAACGGCGCCTACCTGCGCACCAACAAAAACAATTTCGACTTCGTGGATTTCCTCGTCAGCGATGCGTCTTCCAGGCTGTCGATTCCGCGGTTTTTATTCATCCCGGAAAGGAAGAGCCTCGCATTCAGCACCACACAGTTCAGCATTCTCCACGAAACCAACCTGTTCAATTACGACCTGACTGAACTGGGTAAATTTCGCCTGACTTTCCAGCGCCTACAAACGCAGGCCGGTTATTTATGGAAAAAAAACCGCCGCGGGTCGGTCGTGCAGGAAATCAATCCGTTGAACCTGGGTTTGCAATTTTCGACCATCAGCAACGGCGAAATTCGCCGCCAGTTGATCGCTGAAATTCCCACCGACAGCACAGGCACCTCGCTTTCCCTGCTCACTTTTGTAGAATTTAAACCCAATTACACCTTTACCCTCGACCAGCGGCTGGAACCTGCCCGGCGGCACTCCAAATACTTCCGGCAACGTTTTGCATTTCAGGCCAGCGGATACACCGGCAGCAAATATTTGCCCGCCGACTATGGGCTCAACAGCCCGCTCAATTTATTTATCGAGTCCGACTACCGCCAATACCAAAAGACCCATGGGCGCAACGTATTAGCCTTAAGAATGGCTGTGGGCGCCGGTATCCCGCTCCGCAGCAATGGTACCATCGCCCTGCTCGACCGCTTCGTCATCGGAGGCGCATCCAGTGTACGGGCCTTTGCGCCGCGTACCGTAGGGCCGGGCGGGCAAGCCCGCGACACCAGTACTGGACGTATCACGGTGGGCAATTACACGGGTAATATGTTGATCGAGAGCAGTTTGGAATACCGAATGCCCATCGGACGTTTTCCCGAACTGGCATTTTTTGTAGATGCCGGGAATATATGGCTGACTTCAGGCCCGGACGCCAACGAGGCCACTTATTTCCGCGTAAATCGTTTTTACCGCGAACTGGCGGTCGGCGCAGGCGCCGGTTTACGCCTCGACGTAGCGTTTCCGTTGTCAAAACCCTACCTGCCAACCGGCGAGCGCTGGGTGGCCGATAACCTGCGTTTTGGCAGCAGCGCCTGGCGGCGGGAAAACCTCAACTGGAACTTCTCGTTCGGGTACCCGTTCTGAGCAAAAACTTTAGGATACACTTAACGCAAGTCCCGGCAATGACCGGTTAAGCGCCATCGTTTAGGAGCATCCTTTCTAATGAAGGATCATAAACGACAACCACAACATGAGACGTACCCTTGCTTTGGCAATTCCCGCTTTTTTACTTTTTATCTTTCTTTCCAATACATCATCCGCACAAAGCCGCCGCTCTTCATATAAATCAAGCGAACCGGAAAAGCGTTTTGTGATAGGTCTGGCGCCGTTCAGCCTGCTATTTCCCGGCGGAAAAGTAAATCTGCACGGTGAATGGGCGTATGCAGACAATAAATCGCTGTCGGTCCTGATCGGCGTACCACGCGGCAGCAAGGCGCCCGGCTGGCTCACCAACGACGTCAGCGTCGGAGAAGAAGGTGCCACCGTTACCAATAAATTCAACGCCTTCGGGATCATCGCGGAGAACCGCTTTTACCTCGCGCAAAATGCGCCGCGCGGCTTTTACCTGGCACCTTATGTTCGTTACAACCGCCTCTGGATCGACCGTATTACAGAAAATCCGGAAGAGCGGGGCGAAACCACGATTACCGGCGCGCTGGGCGGCTTCGGCCTGGGCGGCTCTTTGGGTTGGCAGTTCCGCCTTGGAGAACACATGACCTTAGACGCTACTTTCGCCGGCGTCGACTTCAAATTGATGCGCGGTACCCTGATTTATAAAACAACCGACCCGGAAAATGACCTGGCCGCTTTCCGCGACAAAGTGCAGGAAAGCGTCGGCGATATTCCGATCATCGGCTCGAAACTTGTGGCTGCTATTGAAGGCGACCGTGTTAAGGTGCGCAGCCCACGCTTATTGTTACCTGCTTACAGGTTTAATCTGACGGTGAATTATGCGTTTTGATGAAAGGCGCAAATGGCACACCGGGAACAGTTGGACGCGGATTTTATCAAAACTATTTCATCTGTGTGCCATATTTTACCCCTCGCGATTTGAGTGTTTTATAAAACCGGTAAAAAATTTGACTTTTTGACCATTGGGGGTATATTTGCTACTAAGTTGGGGTTAAATCTGCATTTCAAAAAGTCGGCGTAGAACTGAAGCTGCAAAATGAACCTGTAAAAGAAACTACAACATGAACTGTATAATACGACTCAATTGAACAATTGAACTCTACATAAATTGTACAAAAATTCAAAACAAAATTCATGTTTACATCTCGCCGCAAATTCATTCGCCAGACTTCTGCCGCCCTGGTCGGGGCCGGCATCGCATCAGCGCTTCCGCTGGAAGCCTACGGTCAAAACAGACGCCGCGTTTCCGCCAATGACAAAATCAACTATGGACTGATCGGCTGCAAAGGTATGGGTTGGTCGAACATGAGAGCAGCCCTGACTAATATCCCGGAAGCCGAATGTATCGCGCTGGCGGATGTGGATCAAAACGTCCTCGACGAGCGGGCGGTCAACGTGGAGGAATTGCGCGGGAAAAAACCTAAATTATTCAAGGATTATCGCAAGTTGCTGGAAATGAAGGAATTGGATGCCGTCATCATCGGCACACCCGATCACTGGCACTGCCTGATGTTCTGCGATGCGCTCTCCGCCGGCAAACATGTGTATTGTGAGAAACCACTCGCCAATTCCATCGAAGAGTGCAATGTGATGCTGACAGCGGCGAAGCGTTACGGCAAAATGGTGCAAATCGGGCAATGGCAGCGCAGCGGCGCGCATTACCAGCAGGCACACAACTACCTGAAAACCGGCAACCTCGGCAACATCCGCTTAGTGAAATGCTGGTCGTACCAGGGCTGGATGGAGCCGGTACCCGTCAAACCCGACGGTATGCCTCCCGCCGGTGTAGACTACGATATGTGGCTCGGCCCGGCCCCGAAACGCCCTTTTAATCCGAACCGTTTTCACTTCAACTTTCGCTGGTTCTGGGACTACGCAGGCGGCCTGATGACCGACTGGGGCGTACATGAAATCGACATCGCCCTGTTTTTTATGGGTGTTACCGCGCCTAAATCCATCATCGCGTCCGGCGGCAAATTAGCCTACCCCGACGATGCCTCCGAAACGCCAGATACTTTACAAGCGGTTTTTGAGTACGAAAAATTCAACATGCTCTGGGAACACGCCACCGGCATCGACAACGGCAATTATGGTAAAACCGAAGGCATCGCTTTTATTGGCAATCACGGTACCATGGTCGTCAACCGGGAGGGCTGGGAAATCATTCCGGAGACCAAAAGAAACGAAGAAGGGGTGTTGATGTATGAAATAGAAGACCTGCCCGACCAGCGCAGAGGCAACAACGCCAACTACTTAGCCGATCACCACAAAAACTTTGTGGCTGCCATGAAGGCCAACGACGCTTCCCTGCTGAAATGCGGTATCGAAACGGGCGCTATCGCAGCTATCAATGCGCACATGGGTAACGTGGCCTTCAAAACAGGCAGAAAAGTGTATTGGGACGCCGCTTCCGGTATGTTTAAAAATGACCCGGAAGCCAATGCGCTGATCAAAGCGCAGTATCAGAATGGCTGGGAATTGCCGAAGGTTTGAGGAGGTTTGATGGTTTGAAAGGGTTTGATGGTTTGTGGGTTTGTGGGTTTGTGGTGGTAACTCGAGGTTTTTAGTTAGGCAAGACAGTTGACGAGATATTGGTCTGGAATACCACTTGCTCATCAGTCTGCCAGTTACGTACATCCAGCCAGATGTGTTATAGTCAACGCAAAGTGGTTTTGAACGAAGAAGAATTTCAACTAACTGATAATCATGTATTCAAACCATCAAACCGTTCCAAACCACTCAAACTTGACTATAGTTAAGGAGCGGTGAAAGGCTTTGGTGGTTTATTTGAGGTTGGCGGGACACCAACAACGGCCAAATGAAATAATTTGTACCAATTGTTCTAACTTCACCTCTCTTTATTCACCACATAACATTCCAACCAATGACAAAATGCAACCGAGTACTCCTCGCCGCCATCCTGCTGTTTCCGCTGGGCCTGGCCGCCCAAAGCCCCGTGGGCACCTGGAAATTGTCCATACCCGGAGAAGATGGCAAAATGATTCCAGTTACTGCCAACATCGCGGATAACGGCACCTATGCCCTGGATTTCGGTGCCGACGGCACCGTTGAAACCAAAGGGAAGTACAGTATGGACAAGGATCAAATGACTATTCAGGACACCGAGGGCACCGATTGTACGGCCTCGGGGGTGTACACGATTATGGTCGACGAAAAAACCCTGACCATGACGCGTGTCAGCGACGGATGTCCTAACCGCGGCGGCCCGGAAGGGGTGATGAAAATGGAGCGGGGCTGATTTTTGGAGGGTTTATGAAGGGTTTATAATCCCCTCATAAACCTTTTTTCCTCCCCCGCTGGTGCCGAGGCTGCCTTAAACCAAACGACCCGCGCTCCACACTACTGGACGACATTTTTCAGATGAGTGCTGAAAGGTACCGCCGAACCCTGTTCGGCGATGGATGCCGAACAGGGTTCGGCGGTACCTTTCAGCAACAGTCTAAAAAATGTCCAGTAGTGTAGATGATCTCATACCTTATTGTGCAACGCGTATCAACGATAATATTCTATTGCCGATAAACACAGCTCCTGTATCAACTTTCCACCATACTTCAAAGGTCTGACCTGCAGTTACGGTCCCCAAGGCCTGGAGCGCAACAACAGATGTATTTATGTCAACGGGTTCTGCTTGAGTTCGTCCACCTGTACTCCATTTTGATAAAGGCTAAAAGTGAAATAGGTACTCTTTATTCAATCACCCTGAATTGCATATCAGAAACGATGAGTGGCGTGGTACCAGAATTGCTTTTAATAAATACCTCTATATAATCATTGGTAGATAGGTCAACTCCTAATTCAAATACAATTTGGAAACTTTGATTATTGCTCAGAGGGCCTATTGACGAGGTTGGCACAGTAATGACAGTACCATTTTTAGCAATAGCAATGGTATAGTCTGTTGCATTATTTGGCGCCTTGCCACCAACTACGACAAACACCCTGCTGGTAATAGTCGACTTACCTATATAGGTGAATCGGTTGTTTGATGCGGTAAATTTCTGCTGGGCAATCGGCGTTGTGGTTCCCAATACTTTTACATATGTACCAACTGCGGGAAATGTAGTAGCCGTTGCATTACTATTCATGTAGGCATACGCATACGAGTTTGTATTGGGGATTCCTGTATTTTGCTGCATTTTCCACCCGAAGCTATAAGCATCAAAACCATTTAATAAAGTAGTTACCCCACGAAACATATTGGTACTCATTCTTCCATTGGCGATAGCAGCGCCTGCATTTACTTTGACTCCTGTTTGGCCTGTATAAACAAAATAGTTATTGGAAAGGTCAATGTCATCAATGGTCAATCCATCTAAGAATTCTATTCCGCTACCTGCACTTATGCCGCTAATAAGAGTATATGCCGAAGCAAATTTTCCAACATTCCCGGTTATTTTAATTCCATCCTTGCAATTCCAGTAATTTTTTGAAAGGGTAGTAGCTTTAAAGCCGCTTACCTGCCCTACACCCAAACTGGGAATACCGATCTCCACCACGGAGCAGCCAGAAAATAGGTTGCAGAATTTAGTGCCCGTCGCATCCGCAAAATCGTAGGCTTTTGTGATAGCGCTGGCGGGGATGACCGCAAGGTTTTCAATAAATACGTTGACACTCGAACTCCGTAGAACGCCTCCGGCAACCGTTGACATTACCCCATCTTTCCCCGGATCGGTACCCCGCAAGCCTGCCCCGTTCAAGTTTAAATAATTGGGCGAAATATCTACAATCCCAGAAAAAATGTACATTTTGGTAGCATCTAACAAGATGGAATTTCCACTGGGCGCAGGTAGGTTTGCGAGTGAATAAACATAGACCAAATTCGTAGCGGATTGGGTAAATGGAGCCGACTCCCATCCAGTAATTCTGTATATATCAAGTGTATTGGTAGTCAGATTGTAAATCATCAGGCCTATAGCAGGCTGGATGATTAAATCTCTTTGTGCAGTTGACATCCGGGGCATTAAGAAACCTTTATCGGTAGAAGAAATATCAAGTGCAGAAGAAGAATCAGGTGCTACTGTACCTATTCCGATCCATTGGGCATTGAGCATGCCGGATACTAACAGCATAAAAGGCAAAAAAGAGAATTTAAAAATATTTTTCATGTTTTAATGATTTTGTGTCGAAGTGATAAAAATTCAATTCAGGTCTGAATACTATATGCTATCAGGCTGCGATAAATACACCCTTTAACCTCTTTTGGGATTGAGGCCAATCTTACTGCACCACCAATTTACGGACAAAAGTCCCACCGTTTTCTATGGTCAATTTGATGTTGTAAACACCAGTGGACAAGGTGCTTGTACCGATGCTCAGGTTGTTATTCCCTTTAGACAATGGGCTGGCATTGGAGCTAACGATCGTACCTTGGATGTCGTAGATGTCGATCCGGATATCCGTTTCCGCCAAGACGGACACAGGCAGTTGCACCGAAGTGCTTCTCTGCCCGGCAGGATTGGGGAAGGGATCGCCGACAAAGATGCCATGGCTTTCAAAGCTGACCTGCCGAACGACCGAGTACTCAAATCTGCCATCCAAGTCTACCATTTTAAGGCGATAATAGAAGGTGGCATCCCTGGGTTCATTTGGGTCGAAGACCTTTTCGTCCACCAGGGTATAATGCCGTTCTGATTGGCTATCGCCAGCTGCTGCGACGGTGCTTATTTTTGTCCAATCATAACCGTTTATGCTGCGTTCGATATCGAAACGGGAGGAATTGATTTCACTGGCAGTGGACCAATTGAGTTGAGCGTCAGTCGCGTTGAGAGGGCGAGCCAAAAATTCAGTAATCTCCACTGGTAAGGGAGCAGCTGGAGGGTTTGTGGCTATGAGATTTACCTGTTTTGATATCCAAGGAGATACGTTCGATAAGGAGAATACCTTTGTTTCGCTGCCACCGCCTGATGTCTTCCACATGAGATCAGCAGTGCCAGATGGATTTGAAATACCAGACAATTTGAATCTGCCTAACCTGTACGTTACCGGTGTATTATCTATTTTAGCTATTTTTTGATTAAATTCTGTCTGGTTGGAGATGACAATCCCTTGAACGTTTATTTTTAGTTCTTTCCCACCTACCGGATCCACAGCAGTATTGCCATAATAGCCTTGCTGAACTACATTGACCGTTGTTGCACAGTCATTAGGATTAGTGTACGAAGTTGATATAAAAGTATTATAACCAGGATTCAAAAATCCACAAACTGTCTGGTCAACCTTGGTCAAGACAGGGCCATTAAAATTCGCACTGTTAAAGGTCAGTATAAAATCAGCATTTCCAAGAAACAAATCCCCTCCTGGGGAAGATGCCGCTCTTGTCAAATATATATCAAAAAAGAAATCAGTCCCTGAAACCGATTGGTTTTCGATGGTCACTTCCACAACTACTTGCGATTGCAACCAAGAAGTTGAAACGCACAATAGAAAAGCAATTAGTAAAAAATTACGTAACATAGTTTTATTATTTTTATTGATAAATCTTGGATTGTTATCTATTCAACCAAGCCCTTCAATGACCAATATGGATAGACTTAAGGAAGCTGAGCTATCAAGTTGCGATTGTTCCATACAACACTCCTATCACCGGCATCAGTGATGCCATCCATAGTAGTGTCACTCCCATGATAGTCCACAAGGTTACGGTTATTCCAAACCTCACTCCTGTCTGCTGCATCAACCGTTCCTGTATTATCGCTATCCCCAGTCCAAAGACCCATCACCCCGCCGCCGAGGTCTGCCTGAGCGTTAGTGCCGAATGTAGCAATCGAAGTAAAATCAATGTCTGTTTGCGTTCTGGAAAGGCTGAATGTATTTGCACTCATGGTACCCAAATGATTGCGGTGCCGCACCGCCAAATAATAATCATCATCACCAATGCCTATAAAGCGCAGCTCTGATATACCATCTATATCAACAATGTCCCCATCCCTTTGTACCAAAGCTGAACGAGTCTCAAGCACTGTGGATGGTGTATTTTTATCCCTAAGCTCCAAGAATACCCAATCCACTATGGCGTCGTTTCCTGTTGGCACAAACACAGCAGGGCTAACGGTTTCTCCACCACCCCTTCCCACTTGGGTAAAGTTGGCTAAAGCAGTGTAAGGTTCAACTAATGGGATAAGGGATTGGCTTCTTAAACTATCATCCATAAGAGGTCCGGAATATGGCCCCTGCAAAAAAGCCTTTAGCGTAACAGCCAGATAGGTCATCAAATCCACACCGCCTACAGCAAAATAGCCCAGCGCTGCCACACCGCTGCGGGTGCGGGTATAAGGGTCAGCGCCAGCAGCCATTCCTGCATCAGCATTGGTGAGGTCCCAACCGGTGCCGTCGTAGCGGGAGATGCCGGAATCGTCACGGTCGAAGCCTGGCAGTTCATCAGTGCCAACCCATTGTGCAGTGAGCGTCAGGTCGGAGCCGCCAGCCACGGCTTCGGTGACTTCCCAGCTGGCGTCAACCACGCCCTCCGTGAGGGCGAGTCCGGAGCCGCCGTTGGCCAACACGTTTTGGAGCACACGGACACCGAATTCGTCCACGACGCCACTGACTGATTGTACAAGTGTAAGGGGGTTATAGGTGCTGGCATTATAGCCTACGGGGAACACAAATGCTGTTGTCCCCAGATCCGTTTTTTTCACTTCGCCGACACCACCCGTGACGATGTACTCATTGTCGTCGTAACTGGTCACGGTGGCCGATGGGCCGAATGTCAGGTCGTTGTCCGCAATGGAAACCTGGTTGTCATCTGACACAAATTCGAGGTCATGGATGACCACCATATCATCGGTTAACAGTAGGTCGGCAGTGGTTTTTGCCAATTCCACATCATAAAAGGCATCACCGCCGGAAGTGACCTTACTATTGGTCGCCCCCCCCGAAAGTGACGGTGGAAGTACCTGCATCGAAGTTGGCAGAGTTGATCCAATCATCTTGTAGCGTGTACTGGCCATTACCTTGCATCGTGGCCATTTCGGCATTTTTGATGCTACTGGGGGTAATCAATGTTCCCCCGTTGTCGAGGATAGCACTGCCCGCAGTCGTGACATCGCCTGTGCTGTACAACACTGCACCGGATTTGATGGCGAGCGTGCTGCCCGCTACATGGAGTTGGGCCAGCAGGCCACCCGGGGCAGAGATCAGGAGGAGTATTGAAAAAAGTATATTTTTCATATGTCAATAATAGTAATAAAGTTTATTTAATGGACAGATTTAAAGATTGAGGTGTTAAAGTGGCTGAATTGTTAATTTCATTTGCAACCCAAACTTCAATATAATCATTGGTTGATAACGATACCGTACATGAAAGAGTAAGAGGTTGCTGATCGGAACTGCTGAATTTAGCAACTTGTTCGGACTCATTTAAAACAACACCATTTTTAGCAATATAAAAATCAAATGTTATATTATTTTGAGAAGATGTTGCGCTTAAAGCGCACAATACCTAAAATCTTCTGATTTTTGTGCCGGCATATGTTAAAGGGTGCATTTCAAATATTCCAACATCAACATTGTGTCAGCACACTACTGGACATTTTTCAGATTTGTGCCGAAATGTACTGCCCAACCTTGTTCGGCATCCATCGCCGAACAGGGTTCGGCGGTACCTTGACCAGCAAATTGAAAAATGTCCAGTAGTGTGTTCTGTCAGGCATCGTCTCTTGTAAATGACGATGAAATAAAAAATTGGATTTAATTTATCAAGGTACAAAGGTGAAGAAGATTGAAAAAATACGTGTTATACAAGGTTGGAAATAAATTACATAATTCACACATTAGACTTATTGCGGTGAGTGGCCGTTTTTGACGTATTTTTGGTATGAAGACGACTGGCTGCGTCGACTCGCCTAAACCATGAAGGGTTTTCAGAAAAAGTATTGGTGGTGTACAGTTATCCTGCTGTACGCTTACGCTTGGTGTTGAAAAAAACACCAAAGCGCGGCGATTCGGCGTTGATGGGAACGAAACGGTATACCTGGCAAGGCAAGAGGTTTTGATTTACGGAATCATTATGATCTTTTAAACGAGAGTGTTCAGAAAACTGTGTCAAGAAGAACATAATTACCTGACTTCCAATGCTATCCCAAGCGTACTCGCTCCCCCTCTCTGTTGGAGAGGGGCTGGGGGGTGAGGTACGAAACACAAAAAACTAAACACCCTCTTTTAAACTTTTAAATTGCTAATTGGCTCCGAATCAGGTTTAAAATTAGAGACAGTAGTTAAAGAATTCAGGAAATCTGTTAGATATTTATTGAACTCCTCTGGGTGTTCAAGATTAGAAACATGCCCGGCATCATCTATAATTTTCAATATAGAGCCTTTAATATGCTTATGCATAAATTCAGATTGGACAAGTGGCGTTACTTCATCTTCTCTGCCGCAAATAATAAGCGTTGGAACACTAACAGCACCTAAAGTAGAACAGGATTCGGAGCGCTCTGCCAAAGCAGTTAACCCAGCGGTAATTATTCCTTTAGAATTTGCAAACACAACACTTCGTAAGCTTTCAACTAATTCCACTTTACTCGTCAATGAGTCGGGATGAAAAACACTTTTAATAAATTTTTCATTAAACGCATCTACGCCATCAATATTAATTTTTTCAATGGTGGTATATCGGTTTTCTTTTACTTCGGTTGTATCGGCAATGCATTGTGTATCGCATAAAATCAATGCCTTAAACCGATTGGGAAATTTTTTCATTACATTGAGCGCAATAAAACCACCCATAGATAGTCCGCAAATTATTGCCTTCTCAATAATTAATTTATCCATAAACGCAATCAAATCTTCACCAAACAAGTCAATACTCAGTGCCGACTTTTCATCGGTTGATTTACCAAACCCACGTATGTCAATAGCTATTACACGATTTGAAGATTTTAAACTATCAAGTTGACCCTTCCACATTGACTTATCGAAAGGATAACCGTGAAGAAAAAGTATCGGAATACTTCCCTCTCCTACATCGTTATATGAAATAGCAATGTTATTGACTTCTGTCAATAAATTTTGATACGAATTGTCTTGTTCCATTTTTATAATTTCTGTTATTGGTAAATTTAAAGCGTTTTCCGGTTGCACATTTTTAGTATTATGCTCCTCATAATCCTCAGCCAAAGCCACAAGTGAATCGTAATAGGATGATAAGGTTTTAAGGGTTATTGCAGGATTTTCTTCATAGGGAATAGTTACCGGCGTTTCATTCAGGTATTTCAGCAATTCAGGATGTTTTTCTCTGATATTGTTAGTTATACCTAATATCATTTCATTTAATTCCAATTCTGTTTTCATACTTTTTACCTAAAATATTTATTGTCAGGTTTGAGTGGTTTGGAAAGGTTTGATGGTTTGGAGCACACTACAAAATTTGCTTTTACCAGAAGTTTCAGGCAGCAAAATTATGCCTTTAAATACCCAATACCCTTACATAATTAATGTTGATGTTTATATAATTCACAGGTTTACAGGCCAAAAACCACACTATTGGACATTTTTCAGATGAGTGCTGAAATGTACTGCCGAACCCTGTTCGGCATCCATCGCCGAACAGGGTTCGGCGGTATAGTCAACGCAAAGTGGTATTGAATGAAAGATTGGTGCAAGTGCTTGAAAGCGAAGACTTCAAACCATCAAACCGTTCCAAACCACTCAAACTAGACTATACCTTTCATCAACAGTCTGAAAATTGTCCAGTAGTGTGGCCAAAAACACTCCGATACGGCACCCTGATGTGGGCGGTCGAATCACTCCTCCGGCGCTGAGGCCGCTCCGTTTTTGCCTCCGGCAGCTAAAGCAGCCGGTACAGACGGCCCAAAAAAACTATTCCCCCCTTATTTTGTCTTAACATTTAAAATATACCAAAGATGTCAGGAAAAAACAAAAAGCAATTCGGTGTCTGGATGGATTCACGCCATGCGACCATTGTAGGCAGAGAAAATGTAGATGAAGGGGATTTTGTAATCCTGGGACATGTAGAAAATCCCGGCGCTTCCAAAAATTCCAATGAAAAGGCTGCGAACAATCAGGAGATTGCCTTAACCCATAAATTCTTTAAAGAAATTGCTGAAAAAATGCCCAATATTGACGAGGTGCATATAACCGGCACGGGGCAGATACAGGAACAGTTCGTGCAGTTCCTTGCCGACACCCCGCAGTACAAAAATGCGGTATCCAGCGATAGTACCTCAAATAAAGTGAGCGATGAACACCTGATTGCTTTTTTCGCGGAGCATTTTAATTAGTGTCTGTCTTTCCGCATGGTTTGGTGACTCCCCACACTTCAACACAAACGCAGGGTAATCCTGTAAAAGGCTAATTTGTTCATTTGGAGCAAATTAGCCTTTATTTTTTTTTTTTGGTAAAAACCCTTCCTTGCCTTCAGATTTGCCAAGTGTGGTCTATCTTGCGGACTCTACTCAAGAGTCACGACACTTACTGCCATGACCGAATCCGAACGCCTGAGTACCCTGTTTCAAAACCTCTACAATGGCCATCCCTGGATAGATGTGACATTGGTTGATGTGTTGCAAAATACCCCTGCAGCAAATGCGCAAAAAAGGGTATTAGAAAATTGTAACACCATCTGGGAAATTGTCCGGCACGTCATCAGTTGGCGGCAGAATGTACTGCAACGCGTACAGGGAAAAGTGCTGCAAACGCCTGCAAACAATTATATCGAACCGGTGCAGAACACATCAGAAAAAGCCTGGGCGGATACTTTAAAGGAACTGGAAAACACCCAAACGCAATGGCTTGCGTTTTTGCAACAGATGGAAACCGGGCAATTGGAAAATACCTATCCAGTGAATAATATGACTTATTACGAGCATATCCAGGGCATTATTCAGCACGACTCCTATCATTTGGGGCAGATTGTGTTACTGAAAAAACTGGTGTGAGAGTTGTTTAATCCACCACCAACAGCCGGACACCTGACTTATTCCCCAATTGCAGCTGCACAACATATACCCCCTTTGCCAAAGGCTTCAGGTTAACTTGCTGATAGTCCGCTGCCAACACGTGTTTTTGTTGAACCTGTCCGAGTAGATCGGTCACTACAACGGTTCCGCCAGAATGCTCGGCCGAACAAGCCAGCCGGACTGCCGAATGCGAAGCCGCCGGATTCGGCGCGAGCGTGAAAGTCAGGTTTTCTAAGTGGGAAAACTGGGTCAAGCCGCTCGTTTCCGTCAGCACACTCACCGCCGCACGGGTAATGACAGGCGCATTGTAATCGAAATAAATTCCTGCACTATTGATGACGGAGTCGCCCAATGCGAGCGTGGAAAGCGGGCGCAGGCGGAAGGCGGCAAATCCCTGACTGGCTTCCGGGTTGCTGCTGCTATCGGGCAGGTTGATGCCATCGAAACATATCTCCAGAATACCCGCGTCGCGCAGGCGCCAGGAGTAAACATGACTCGCGCCGAGTACTTCGAGCGAGGCGATGTCGACCGTGGCAGGCAAGGTATCGCGCAGGATAATGAAATCGGCCGGCCGTGTACCCGTATTTTGAAAACGGATCAGGTATTGCAACCGGGTGCAAGATCATACAATTGCCACTCCAGGTGTTCAGGCGTTTCCAGTGACGGAGCCGGAGCCAACGCTACAGGAATCAGGGAGGGATTTATAAAAAAACTGTCCACCGCCACACGCAGGGTATCTATGGAAGCCGTTCCCAGGTTGCGAATGTGTATGCGCACATCCGTATTAAATCCGGGGCGGAACGCATCGCTGACCACAGAGATAGAAACGTCCTGCACGTTGGCAGGCGTTGCAATGACAAAATCGTTGGTCAGTTGAGACATATCCGGCAGGGCAAAATCGGGAGCGATCGTCTAGTACGGGCGCGGGGCGGCGATGTGCAGCGTATCTCCGCCAATGTCGGTTGTGAAGCGGTACCTGCCGGCTGCGTTGGTGCTGGTATAGCGCCGGTTGTTTTCCGCTTTGAGCACAACATTGGGAAAGCCCGGCTCGCCGGGATCCTGTAACTGATTGTTATTCAGGTCTTCATATACGGCACCATCGAATTTGGCATCTTGCGCAACCTGCACGAGAAAAGAGAAATTTGAAATACCAGCGGGTGGCGCCAGAAAATCCTCGCCGGGCATATCTCCGAAATCCATGATTTCCCGAACCGGTCCGCCTGCGGTGACGCGGCCTTGTCCGTCCACAGCGAGGTGGACACCCCATTCGCTGCCTGCGCCGCCGTAACGCACGACCCAAGCAAATGCGCCGGCGCTATCCAGTTTCAGGATGTAGCAATCGTTACTGCCGCCCCTGTTATCAGGGGAAATCACCTCACCCGGACCTGGATCCATATCGATATCGTCGGTAATATAACCCGTTACGTAGCAATTGGCGTCCGCGTCGAGTTTCAGATCGAGCGCCGTTTCCAGGGAGCCATCCAGTTGATCACAGCAGTATTGTCGCTAAACGGTACGGCACTCATAAAAGAAACAACCGCACAATGACAGAGTCGGAACGCCTGCTCGACCTTTTTGGCGACCTGTACAACGGAGGTTCCCATGCTTGCATCACCTGCCAATCGCCAATTTTTAGTTCTTGTTCATTGAAATCAACTTTGAATCGATTCCATTCATCCCATTAATCATCTCCAGCCGCATCAGCGAATTGTCGAAATTGAGATTGGCCACATCCATCCAGTTTGTTCCTGCCGGATGAATGATATTGCCGCCCGCGTCCTGTGTGTACCAGGTTTTGTTTTGAATCCACGTCAGAGGTCGCAGGTATTTCTGTAAACGGGGTTTCGTACTGCTTCGGCCCTGTAGCAGGCGGCACCGGCCCGTCATTGTTATCTTTTTTGCAACTGATGGCAATACCGAACGACAAAAAGAGCAATAAAACGAGGGCAAAACGCAGGAAACGAAAGGTCATAATCGTGCAATTGAGTAGTAATACCATGCTTGCGATGACGAAGCAACAAAACTACGCCATTTTCCATGCAAACATCCGGTAGAATGGCGCTGCTCTTCCCGCTCAAATTAGCCGAAGGGCATATTTTATACAGCAACCGGCTTTTGGTGCCTTGAATGGTTTGTAGTTTTGCGGCTGTTTTTAACTACCTAACATACCCGCCTTTCCCGTGCTGCTCAAACTTTCCACGCCCGTTATTGCCCTGCTGCTGAGCCTTTCTATCCAAACCATCGCCCAAATAACCAACAATCAATACGTTTCCTACGAACGCGAATCGACCTACGGCTCGCCCGACGATACCAGCCTGCCCGATTGGGTGCGCGCCATGTATGCGCCTGATCCAAACCTGCCCGAAGTAGAACGGCTGTATAAGTTTTATTACAAAACCCATCCTTTTGAAAAAAACCAGCATACGCAGTATTTCAAACGCTGGGTCAAAGCAAGCCGGCCTTATGTCAACGCGGAAGGTCTCATCAGGCCGCCGTCCAAACAGGCGTTCGACGCGCAATGGGCAAGCCTGGAAGCGTTTCGACTGACGCAGGGGCAGGAATTGCAGCAACGCGGCCCGACCAACTGGGGCATTGCCGACTGGACCGGCATCGGCCCATTCGATTTTGATAAAGATGCCGCCGGACGCAGCCACGCACCCGGCGCAGCGCATGTGTACACCCTGGAAAAAGCGCCTTCCAACCCCGATATTTTGTATTGCGGCACCGCCACGGCGGGCGTGTGGAAAACAACGGACAGAGGAATGCACTGGACATGCGTCACCCACGAGATGCCCCTCAACTACTGCAACGCCGTGGAAATCCACCCAACTAACCCAAACATCGCGCTCTTCGGCGGCAACAACCGCCTGTATAAAACAACGGACGGCGGGGTCAACTGGACGGAGACCGGCGATGCAGCCTTCAACAGCGTTACGCACGACATCCGCGAAATCACTTTCCAGCCAGGCAACCCCGATGTGCTTTTTGTCGGCTCCAACCGGGGGTTGTATCGCTCCGTCGACGGTGGCGCAAACTTCAGCAAAATCATTGGTGTGCAGGAAGATGGTTATTTTTCGGAAATTGAATTCAAACCCGATGACCCCAATACCATATTCGTCGTACAATCTGAGGTGAAAAACTGGTACACAGAACTGTACAAATCCACCGACGGAGGCATCAATTTTACACTGATGAGCGGCTGGCCGGTACTATCCGCCGCTGCAACGACGACGAACCAATATATCCACCGGCCCGGCAGCGGCACGAACTACGCCAGTTTCAACAACGACCAACTCGGCAGCGCCGCCATCCCGGATTTTACCATCGAAATGCGGGTAAAATTTCCGGCAGTTACGATTTACGACAAATCCATTTTATCCAATAAAAACTGGGACAACGGAACGAACAAAGGTTGGGTACTCGCAGCGCGCTATACCGGCCAACTCACATTCAACATGGGGACAGATGCGGCGCGTATCGACCTCAACACAGGCGGCATCTGGGACGATGCCTGGCACCATATCACGGTTGTTTATCGTTCCAACGGGTTAAAAGCCTTGTATAAAGACGGTGTGCTGGCTGCTACAAACACGACTGACATCGGCACTTCCGTTGCCACCGCGCTACCCATGATATTGGGGTATGACGGCAATATCGGCTACGGCGGACAGGAAATGAGCGTCGATGAAATACGAATCTTTAATACGGTTCTTACGCCTGCAACGATTGCCGCCTGGAAGGACGCAGAGGCTGACAATACGCACCCGAATTACGCCAACCTCTTGCACCACTATACATGTAATGAAGCAGCAGGCAATACGCTGAGCGATGAAAAGGGTACAAACCACGGAACTATTTCGGGCGCTTTCAACCGGCTTCAGGACCAGGTCTACTCCTCCTCCACCCTGCTTGCTCAGGGTGAAAACCAGAAACGGGCTGAAATAGCCGTCACCGCCGCCAATCCCGATCGCGTGTACGCTTTGCTGGCCGGAGAAGCCAACGGTGGCGAAGGCCTGTACGGCGTGTATGTCAGCAATGACGCCGGCGCCACCTGGACGCATAAATGCTGCGGTTCCGGCCCGGGCGGCCCGGCCATCGCCACACAAACAGTAGGTTTGACTTCTCCCGGGACGAATGCCAATATGCTCGGCTATTCTGAAACAGGAAGCAGCGAAGGCGGACAGTATTACTACGACCTCGCGATGGAGGCCGACCCAGGCAATGCTGACAAGGTGCATATCGCTGGGATCAACCACTGGTACTCCGTTGACGGTGGCACGACGTTCAGAATGACCGCCAAATGGAGCTGGCCGGAGGACCCTAAATACGTACACGCGGATATTCACGACATTCGAATCTATGGCAATGAGGTCTGGATCAGTTGCGACGGCGGCATCTTTATGTCGCCCGACAGCGGAAAACTGAGTTTCAGCCAACGACAATATGGCATTCAGGGCACCGACTTCTGGGGCTTCGGCATGGGCCATAAAGACGCCAATGTCATGCTCGGCGGCACTTACCACAACAGCCATTTAATGAAAAACAACAATGTTTACCTCAATGGCTGGGTATCTTACACGGGCAGCGCGGATGGCACACGCGGCTTTGTCAATCCAGGCAAACCTACCACCGTGTACAACGACAGCGGCAAAGATCAACTTTCCAACGACCGCACGGTAGGCCCCATCCGTACCAGCTTCAGCAAATTGCCCAATACCGGCGGCACACCCAGCAAAATCACCTGGGATCCACGCTGCTACAACTGCCTGTACACGGGTAATGAAGCCGATCTCTGGTACAGCGAAGACGATGGCAATAATTTTACTTTAATCAAAAACTTCGGCGACATGAACGTAGCCGACATAGAAGTGGCCTGGGATGATCCGAATACCTTATATGTCGGCACAGCCAGCGGTTTTTACGATCCGAAAGGTCTTTGGAAAACCAGCGACCGGGGACAAACCTGGACGGAAATCACGCCTTCAGCGGCACAACTGGGTTTTCAAAGTTCCATGTCATTTGATATTGCAGTAGGCGACAATAGCAACGAACTGTGGCTGGCCTGTTTTCACCCTTACGGGTGGTATGTTGAAAACAACAACAAGATTTTTTATTCTGAAGACGGCGGCCTTACCTGGATCAACTGGGGCACTGCCACCACCAACGGGCAGAGTATCAGCAATATCCTGTACCAGCGCGGCAGCAACGGGGGCGTATACCTCGGCACACGCAGTACCGTATTGTACCGCAATCATGATTTGTCTGACTGGGTTATCTACGACAAAGGTTTGCCGGGAAGCATGTATTCTCAGACCATTTTGCCTTGGTACAAGGAAGGAAAAATCCGCAATGCCGGCAACCGAAGTGCGTGGGAATCACCCATGTACGAACTCGGTCAACCCGTAGCGCAGCCCATGGCCGACAAACGGGTTTCCTACTGCGCCCGCGATACCGTGTATTTTGCCGACTATTCGGCGCAATACAAAACAGGCGCTGCATGGCAGTGGAATATCTCGCCCACCCCGGCTTACATCAGCAGCGCTACGGTCGAAAATCCCAAAGTGGTATTCGGCGCTTCGGGCGCTTACAACGTCAGTCTGACGGTTAGCGACAGCATGGGTTCACACACCCGGGCACTCTACGAAGGTATTGTGGTGAGTTCCGGTTGCGATCCGGACACAATCACAGGAAATGCCCTGCACATCACCGCCAACGGCCAGTACGCTGCCACCACAGAAGCGACCAAACTAAACACCAATCAAGTTACGATGATGGCCTGGGTGAAACCGGGCGTCACACACACCGGCACTTCGGGCGTTCTGTTTTTCAGGGGCGGCACTACCACCTCCGGAATTCACATAGAAAATAACAACCGGCTGGCGTACCACTGGAACGACGGCTTTTACGGCTACAATTCCAACCTGTTTTTGCCCGTCGGTGAATGGTCGCACATCGCTATGGTGGTCGAACCCGACAAAACAACCCTTTACCTGAATGGCAAAGCCGCCGTCAGTAGCGGTGCACACCCCGTGGAAGCCTTTGATGCGCCGTTTACGATCGGACGCGACCCGACCAGCAATACCCGCACTTTTAAAGGACTGATCGACGAAGTATGCCTGTACAAGCGCTCGCTCACACAGGATGAAATCCGCGAACAGATGCACTTTGTCAAACGCCCTGCCAACGATCCCGACCTGGTTTCCTACTACCAGTTTAATGAAAACGGCGGCAGCGTTGTACTGGATCGCGCAGGGCTTTTCCATGCCAGGATCACCAGCGCGGGCCGCATACCCTCCACGGCGCCTTTTGCAACGGGCATGGTAGCGCGTACCAGCGTCAGCACGGGGGGCGGAGTCGAGTTCGGAAATACCGGCATGAACATTACATTTCCCGCTGCCGGCAACAAACCCAATGGCGAATTGGTTGTCAGCCGCCTGTATAGCCAGCCGGATGTATTGCCTTCCAATAATGCCTCCAGTCCGCACTACTGGATTGTGAACAATTACGGCACAAACAGCAGTTTCGCTGCGCTGGAAAACATCACTTTCCGCAACATCGGCAGCACCGTCGCCAATGACAATATTTCCCTGCACAAACGCAGAACAGGACAAGATGGCGCCACCTGGGGCAGTCCGGTAGCCTCCAGCATCGCAACAGGCAGCGGAAACGCCACGGTGACATTCCCCGGTGCCAACATCACGGCTTTTAGTCAGTTCAATATATCCGCGCAGAACTCGGCCCTGCCTGTGGAATGGTTGTCGTTCCAATTGCGTACCAGTGCCGCGCCGGCGACGGTCCAACTCTTTTGGCAAACCGCACAGGAACAAAATTCCGATTATTTTGAAGTGGAACGCAGCCGCGAAACCCATCAATTTGAAAGCATCGGCCGGATAACGACTGCAGGCAACAGCGCTGTCGTCAGCACCTACGATTATACGGACACCAAACCTTTTTCAGGCATTTCTTATTACCGCATCAAACAAGTGGATAACAACGGACAATTCACATATAGCGAGATTCGCGTCGCTCATTTGAAGCCCTTGCACGATGCCTTCAACATTGCTCCGAACCTGTTGAAAAGTGGCCATCCTATTCAAATCAGCACCGATCTGGAAGGCTATACGGCCAGCGCCTGCGATGCCTGGGGAAGAATTTTGTTTGAACATACACTCGCGCCGGGTTCCAATACGATTGCAACGGATGGTCTGCCTGCGGGGACGTACTTTATCCGAATTGCAAATGGTCGGGATGCCTGTTTGAAAAAGGTGGTGGTGGAATAGCTTCACAACACCACCCTCGGATCCAGCCAACCGTACAGCAAATCCGCTATCAAATTGACGACCACAAAGGTCAGCGCCGTAAACAACACGCAACCCAGCACCACCGGAATATCAAAATTGAGCAGGGCAGTAATCGTAGCGCTGCCCAAACCCTTGAAATTGAACACATTCTCCACAAAAAAAGCGCCCGTCAGCAGGGCTGCAAACCATCCGGAGACAGCGGAAACAATGGGATTCAGGGCATTGCGAAGGGCATGGCGTACCACAACGATCCGAGGAGGCAGTCCCTTTGCCGTGGCTGTGCGTACAAAATCCTGCGACAACACATCGAGCATGGCGCTGCGGGTCAGTTGCGTAATCAGCGCCACCGGACGCATACCGAGGGCGATGGCCGGTAACACGATATTCCGCCAGCGCAATTCCCAGTCGCCGAAATCGTCGAGCACAAACAGGCTGCCCTGAATATCCAGGCCCGTCCAGTCGCCGAGCGCATAGCCGAAAATCAGCGCCAGCATCATAGCCGCCACATACGAAGGAAGGGAATATCCAAAAACGGAAAGTACCGAAATCAGGTGATCCCAAACCGTGTGGGGCCGCAGCGCAGCCAGTACGCCGAACAGGATTCCCAGTATGGTTGCCAGCAACATGGCTATGCCGGCCAGCAGGGCCGTATTGGGAATGGCTTCGGCCAATATTTCCGCTACTGGCCGGCCCGACTGATAGGATTCGCGGAGGTAAGGCGCTTTGAGCACCAGGGCCTCATTATTTCCGGTTGAGAACAGCGGAATAAAGGAATATTTTCGTTGATTATCAGCCGTTTGTGATAAAACAGATAGCGGGGAAAGATCGGCTAAGTAACGGAATAATTGCACATATAGTGGTTGATCCAGGCCCAATTCCGCCGTTTTCGCCTGCACGGTAGATGCGTCGCTGCGCTGCCCGAATGTCAGTTGTGCGGGATCGACCGGCGCCAAAAATATGATTCCGGTAATGGTGGTGACCACCAAAACCATGACCAAAAGCCCGTAGGCGAGGCGGCGAAGAACGTATGTTATCATGTGTTAGAAGTGTTTTCGGGTTTTAGTGTTTTCGGGTTTTAGTGTTTTAGTGTTTTGGGCGCTTCGCCCAATCTACTCACAGTGGCCAAAGGCGAAGCGCCCAAAACATCAAAACTTCAAAACACTATAAAACAGTTATCAGCACCTCCTGCTGCTCGATCATAAACCCGAACGGCGTCAAGTCAAAACCTTCTGCCGCTGCAACTGCCTGAAAAGCAGCCTCATGGCCGGCTTTTACGGCCACCAGTAGTCCGCCGCTGGTTTGTGGGTCGGCGAGGAGATTGCGCTTGTAATCGTCTACGCCGGCGATTTTATGGCCGTAGCTATCCCAGTTGCGAATCGTGCCACCGGGCACACATTTGTGATCTAAATAAAAGTCCAGGATGGAGCGGTCGATGGTCGGCACCAGATCAGAATGAACAATGGCACTGGTCTTGCTGGCTTCGCACATTTCCGACAAATGGCCGAGCAATCCGAATCCCGTCACGTCCGTCATGGCTTGAATGTACGGTAATGCGCCAAAACGCTCCCCTGCTTTATTGAGTTTTTCATGCTGTCGGGAGCAATCTGTGCGTGTTCCGGCTTCAAAACCCCTTTTTTCTGGGCGGTAGTCAGAATACCGACACCGATGGGTTTGGTCAGGAACAGTTGTGCGCCGGGTGTAGCGCCGCCGTTTTTTTTCAGGTGCGCAATCGGCAACCTGCCCGTTACTGCAAGCCCGAAAATCGGTTCCGGGCTATCTATGCTGTGGCCGCCGGCCAATGGAATGCCTGCTTCCGCACAGGCTTTCCGGCTGCCTTCTATGACCAGATTGGCCACTTCCGGCGGGAGGGTATTGATGGGCCAACCCAGGATAGCGATGGCTAATAAAGGAGTGCCTCCCATAGCATACACATCGCTGATGGCGTTGACCGATGCAATGCGGCCAAAATCTTCGGGATCGTCTACAATCGGCATAAAAAAATCGGTGGTACTGATGAGCGCCGTGCCGTCGCCGAGATCGAAAACCGCCGCATCGTCGCGTTCTTCGTTACCAACCAGCAATTGCGGGTAATCCGGCTTAAATGCGCTGGTTTTCAGGATATGGTCTAAAACTTTAGGTGAAATTTTGCAGCCACAGCCCGCGCCGTGTGAATATTGGGTAAGCCGGTAAACGGTAGCTTCGGCTTCAGTAGACGTTGTCATAAAGATGTATGTTTTTGTACAGGCAAACATAAAAGAAAGTAACAGGGTTTTCCCTGATTTGAAATATTACAACAAGCAATAAAAATATAATTGCTTTAAAACCCCTAATTTTGCAGCTCCACAAAACAAAGCATGGTGCAGTATGGCAGGGAACCAAAGCAAAAGCCACAGGGTTTCCCCTCTGATATAAACCGCGAATTATCAACCGACCAACTATTCAGAATGGAGTACCGTCCAAGTGACATCGAGCCAAAATGGCGCAACTGGTGGAAAGAGAACCAGACGTACAAGGTTGACAATCAACCAAGTATGCCGAAGTATTACATCCTCGACATGTTCCCCTACCCTTCCGGCGCAGGGCTGCATGTAGGCCATCCGTTGGGTTATATCGCCAGCGATATCCTCGCCCGCTACAAGAGGCTGCGCGGCTTTAACGTGTTGCACCCGATGGGCTACGACTCTTTCGGGCTACCTGCCGAGCAATATGCTATCCAGACGGGCATTCACCCGGAGGTTGCCACAGAACAAAATATTGCACGTTACCGCGAGCAGCTGGACAATATCGGTTTTTCATTTGACTGGAGCCGCGAAGTGCGTACCAGCGATCCCGCTTTTTACAAGTGGACGCAGTGGATTTTCATGCAATTGTTCAACCACTACTACGACCTGGATGCGGATAAAGCGTTGCCTGTCAGCAGTTTGGTCGCTCATTTTTCCAAAAACGGCAATGCAGGTTTCAGGGCTGTATGTGACGAAGACACCCCGGTTTTCAGCGCTGTCGAGTGGAATAACATGGACGAACGCGCACAACAATTGCTGTTGCTGAAATACCGCCTGACCTACCCCGGAGAAGCCTACGTCAACTGGTGTCCTTCGTTGGGTTCCGTTTTATCAAACGACGAAGTGAAAGATGGCGTTTCGGAGCGCGGCGGTCACCCTGTGGAACGAAAACTGATGAACCAGTGGAACATGCGTATCACGGCTTATGCCGATCGCCTGCTCGAAGGGCTGAACGATTTGGACTGGTCCGATTCCATCAAGGAACAGCAGCGCAACTGGATCAACCGTTCTGTGGGCGCTTCGGTTCGATTTGAAGTGGACGGCCACGAAGGCACCCTGATCGAGGTGTTCACCACCCGCGTGGATACCATTTACGGCGTCACCTTTATGGTGCTGGCGCCCGAACACGAATTAGTGCAACAACTCACCATTGACACACAACGCACTGATATTGAATCATATATCAAATGGGCAGCCGCTCGTTCGGAGGTAGACCGGATGTCGGAAACCAAAAAAGTGACGGGCGCTTTCACCGGCGCTTATGCCATTAATCCGTTCAACAACGAACGTATTCCGATCTGGATCGCCGACTACGTACTGGCCGGTTACGGCACCGGCGCTGTGATGGGCGTTCCTTCCGGCGACCAGCGCGACTGGAATTTTGTGACCCATTTCAACCTGCCGATTGTCCCGATTCTCGACAGCCAGAAAGACATCGAACACGCTGCCGATGCTACCAAGGAAGGCCGCTATATCAATTCCGGGATTATCAACGGCATGACGTACGCGGAGGCCATTCCGACTCTCATCCAATGGCTGGAAGAACGCGGCTTAGGTAAAGGCAAAACGCAGTACAAACTGCGCAACGCCGTATTCAGCCGCCAGCGTTACTGGGGCGAACCGGTGCCGGCTTACTGGAAAGACGGGGTGCCCTACCTGATCGACGAGCAGGATTTACCGCTGGTTTTGCCGGCTGTGGATAAATATTTACCCACGGAATCGGGCGAACCGCCGCTGGGCCGCGCGGAAGGATGGAATTACAAAGGCTACGAATACGAATGGTCGACCATGCCCGGCTGGGCGGGTTCATCCTGGTATTTCTATCGCTATATGAATCCGCACAACGACCGGGAATTTTGTTCCAAAACCGCCGCCGACTACTGGCAGCAGGTCGATTTTTACCTCGGCGGCTCAGAGCATGCCGTGGGACACTTGTTGTACAGCCGCTTCTGGAACCATTTTATGTACGACCTGGGCCTGGTTCCGCACCGCGAATTTGCCAAACGATTGGTCAACCAGGGTATGATCCAGGGTCGCTCCAATTTCGTTTTCCGGGCACGCGAGCGTTTTTTTGAAGAGTATCTGATGATCAAAGTGCTGAACCCTTTCTTTGCCGAAATGGGCCCAATGGCAATTTCGAAAGCGAATTTTGAAGAAGAGCACCAATACGACTTTGCTTTTGAAACAAATAACTTAGTCATAGAGGTCACTTCCCGTCAGCAATTGGACAAAATGGAGCGCATCTACCGCACCGCACAATCAGACGGTAAGCGGCTATTGGTGCTGTACACGGAAGAGTTGATCGATCACATCAACAACCCGGAAGTGACGGCTGAAAAAATACGCAAGGCCTTGGCAAGTCCGGAAGATTATACGATTAGCAACGAGGAACCCAGGTGCGAGCAACTGTTTGTGTCGCTCAACCTGTTGCACAAATACCACCCGGACTCTTTCACAAAATTGCATGTGGATGTTAGTATTGTGGTGGACGACGTGCTGCAATTAGACAAAGCGCGGGGCAAGCAGCAGTTTGAAAAATCAAATTTCAAGTTAGATGCAAGCGGAAAGTATACCTGCTCATGGGAAGTTGAAAAAATGTCCAAATCCAAGTACAATGTGGTCAACCCCGATGATATGGTGCAGGAATATGGCGCCGACTGCTTCCGGATGTTCGAGATGTTCCTCGGCCCGATTACCGACGCAAAACCCTGGAATACGCAGGGTATCAGCGGTGTAAGCGGTTTTTTGCGCAAGTTCTGGGGACTTTTTTTCAATGCCGCCGGACAGTTTTCCGTGAGCGATGAAGCGCCGAACAAAGACGAACTGAAAATCCTGCACACCTGCATCAAAAAGGTAACGGACGATGTCGAGCGCATCAGCATGAATACCTGCGTCAGTCATTTTATGATCGCAACCAACGATCTGCGCCGTATGAACAGCGCTAAACGGGCTGTTCTGGAACCCATCGTAGTAATGCTGGCGCCGTTCGGCCCGCATATCGCCGAAGAACTCTGGCGCTTGCTGGGACATTCCACGACCGTCTGCGATGCGATCTGGCCTATTCTAAATGAAGAATACCTGAAAACCGACACCTACGTTTTCCCCATACAGATCAATGGAAAACTGCGGGCTACTATTGAATTGCCTACTGATGTCAATGCCACCGACGCCGAAGCAGCCGCTTTGGGACTGGAACAGGTGCAAAAATGGCTGGAAGGAAAGGCCCCGAAAAAGGTGGTGTTTGTGCCGGGAAGGATGATTAATGTTGTCGTGTAAGATTTCGCACTTGATAAAGGCTCCACATCCTCGTCCGGCTTTGCCAGTCATTCAGGTTAACATTCAGAATCCAGTCGGGGAAAGATGCGTAAATCCTTTCCGTTTTGGAGTCTTTGGGCGGATTTTTCAGTTGCAGGTCTTGCGAGAGCAGGAGCGCGCCTGCGGGTATTTTTTTTGCTTTGATGTCCACGTACATGTGATTTTGGATGTTTGGAGCGCGGTAAAAATTCATGTTCAGTCCCACCACTTCGTAAAGCATTTTTTTATGGGAATACACTGTGACAGGTGTAGCAGCTGTGTACTCATATAAAAAGCGGAAACAGGCGACCGACTCCTGGGCGGCTAACAGACAACGCGCGGTCAGTAGCAGGCTATTCAGCGTCAGCGTCAGAACGAAAAAACGGCGGTACCACAGTCGGGCAGCAGCATGACCGAACAGGTATTTCTCCACTTCGACCATCCCCAACACGGCCAGCACCAGCACGGGCAATAACATCGGAAACATAAAACGCAATTCCTTGTGTCCCACCACAAAATGCGCCAGTAAAAACGGTAGCAGGCTCCAAACCAACAGCTGTTTGCGCGCAACCCAAATGCCTATTGGCAAAAAAAACAACAACAAAATACTGATCGGCGGAACCGCCGTCACCAGCGTTTCCGTAAAATAATACCACCAGGGTGAAGTGCCCCAGTAGGCGGATTTGTTATCTATAATGTTGGAAACGAAGTAGTTATAAGCAGGAAGCGCATATTTTCCGTACAACCAGAAATCGGCGCCCACGCCTGCCAACACAGCGAGCAAAAGCCCAGGCAATACATACCGCAGGGGTTTCAAAAAATGATCCGACATCAGCATTTTCCAAAACATCCAGGTGCCGATGCCTATCAACACGAATCCCATTTGGAAACGAAAGAAAAATGACAAACCCAGCAACAAACCTGCAAGGAACAAATAGTAAGGTCGCCTTTTCAAGCCCGTATTTTCCAGACTTTGCAATAGCAGTAACGCACCCGCAGCGAAACTCAATCCCGCCATATTTTCAGAGGAAAACCGAACCGATAGATACGGCACAAACCACAACAACAGCACCGACCAACGCAGCCAGTTGCCCGCCGATGCATACCTGGCATCTTTTTCGAGCCAGGCAGCCCAGGCCCAAAAAAGCCACAAGCACAACCAACCGCTGCACAGGCGCATCAGAAATGCCTGGATAAACGGGTTGTAGATTCCAGTCATTTCTGCAGCGCGTATCATCGTGTATGCAATAGCCGGCTGCAACCCCGGCCGTATTTGCGCCTCAAACTCCCAAGGCAAATCGCCTGCCGGACTGCGCCCCAGTTTGTAATGCGCCGGCTCCAGTACCTGAAAATGCTCGTCCGGATGGTGATAACCCTCACTGAACCAGGCGGTTATCGCATAGATTAGCAAAGTGGAAACAAATAAAGTACGTCTATACATGGGTCGAAATATCACTTCCCCCTGCCCTGCAACAGCACCAGCACGGTATAAAACATGATTTTAAAATCGAGCGCCAGGGTCATGTTTTCAATATACAGCAGGTCAAAACGCAGGCGTTGCAGCATTTCCTGCACGTTGGATGCGTAGCCGTATTTCACCTGCCCCCAGGAAGTGATGCCTGGCCGCACTTTTAACAGGTGTTTGTAGTGTGGATTCTGTTCGATAATCAGGTCGATAAAGTATTTGCGCTCCGGTCGCGGCCCTACCAGAGACATTTCACCGCTCAGTACATTCCAGAAATTGGGCACCTCGTCTAAGCGATATTTGCGCATAACAGCACCCCAAGGGGTGCAGCGCGGATCATTGTCGGTGGATAACTGAGGCCCCATGTTTTCAGCATCCACATACATGGAGCGAAACTTGATGATTTTAAAAGGTTGTCCGTTCAGGCCGATACGTTCCTGTTCAAAAAAAATAGGGCCGGGAGAAGAAAGCCGCACCCGGATAGCCGTGTAGAGCAGTAAAGGCGATAGGATAACCAGCGCGATGGCACTGACCGCTACGTCGATCAGCCTTTTGAGCATCCGTTGCCATTTGGGCATCAGTTCCTGGCGGATTTCGATGAGTACTGCCCCGTACACGTGGTTCATTTTCACCGTACCCAGCAGGATATCGTACATGTCGGGGATGATTTTCACCAAAACCTGCTCCCCGAAATCGAACAAAATATTCAAAATGCCCCGCAGGCGATTGTGCTCGGAGGTTTCAATCGCGATAATCACTTCCTCTATTTCATGGCTGCGAATAATGTGGCCGAGGTCCTGAACGGTTCCAAGCAGCGGCATGTGTTCGGACATGAACTGATCGCTGCCGCTATTGGTGTCGACAAAGCCGATAAATTTGTTGCCAAGGCCTTTCTTCCGGTTTTTAATATCCCAGTACAGATCGAGCGCATTCTGATTGCCGCCAACCAGCAAGGTGTTAAACGTAATCAAACCCGATTTTAACCTGCGACTGGCGCGGGTCAGCAAAATCATGCGGGATAAAGCCGTGAGGAAAAAATGCAGGCCGAATAAAGTCAGAAACGAGTTGTAGTAGGTTCGGTAATCGCGCACCACATCGTCGAGTATCAGCGAAAAAAACAGGAAGGTCACCCCCAGGAAAGACAGGAAAAATGTCTGTGTCAGCGTGGTGAGCCGCGACATCCTGTAAATATCGGTGTGTTGATCAAAAATGCCGTACAACAACACCCAGCCCACCGGCACGATCAGTACGCCGAGGTAAAAATTGGGGTCCTGGAAAACCTCGGCGGTCAGCACAACGCCTTCCAGGGTTTTGCGGTACAGGAAAAACAAGGCCCATGCCAGCATAGCCATTGCGAAATCGGCAATCCCATAAAACAGTGTGTCGCGTTGGCGAAGTCGGCGCTGCATTTTTTCTTGGTGTATAGTGTTTTCGTGTTTTAGGCGCTTCGCCTTTGGCCGTGATTGGTATTTAGTGTATGGTTTATGGTGTTTGGGGGAATTGCCTATACTACACATGGGTGCCAAAGGCGAAGCGCCTAAAACACGAAAACACCACTCAAAAATGTAGCAACCTGATATTATCTAAGCGTACCGTACCCTCCGTCTGGATATATTTTCCCGCAGCGTCTTTTGGAAGCGCCACCCTGAAAAACAACCGGTACTTATCCTGTTGCATGGCGACCACAAACTCGGTAAGATTAAAATATGTTTTATTCCAATTGTCAGAAGTATTAAAATAATACACAGCTTGGCTCAATTCCTGCGTGGATAATCCCCTGGTGCCCAACAACCACAATTCAAAAGGCATATCATTGCGGTAATGCAATTCCAGCCAGGTTTGCTGTGCCCCTGCGGTGGGTAGCGGAACCTGTTCTGCAACAATTTCTATCAAGGCATGGGCGGTATCCACTTTCATGGACACCGATCTGCCGGTGCCGCCGAATGCGCCGTCGGTTGTGAGCGCAAAATTGGTTACCGGATCGTCGTCACGCGCTTCCAACAACAAGACAGTGCCGCCGTCGAAAGAACCGCGGATGATATCCCAGGCGTACATCGTATTGGCATCGTATTCCGTAGTCGGTTGAATTACAGTAGTTTGCCCCGGCGTCAGGTTGTAATCCTGGGTATGCCGTTTCATCATACTGTAAATATCGGGCGTATGCAACAGCCCGTTTTTTTTCACACCCGGAAATACCCAGACCTCACTTTCTCCGTCTGCCAGAATCGGCACCGTCGCCGGAAGGGTGTAAGCCCCCAGAAACTCACCGTTGACATACAGCCAGCCATCGGTTATTTTTTGCCCTGCCGCGCCGCCCTGTGTATTTACGGCAAATGGCTCTAACTGCAAATAAGCAGGAATCGCCTCGGGTTTATCCTTACAAGCCAAAGCAAGGAGGGTCAAAACGCCCAGGCAGTAGTAGATGTGTTTTTTCATAGATGGACTTTATTCACGATTTCGATCTCATATACACTTCCATCGGCGAGCCGCAGAAGTCATATTTTTCGCGCAATTTATTTTCCAGAAACTGAACGTACGAATCGCGTACCCAGTTTGGATTATTGACAAAAAAAGCGAAAGAGGGGTAAGGTGTGGGCAACTGCGTAACGTATTTAAACTTCGGAAAACGGCCTTTAACAGAAGGTGGCGGCGTTTTTTCTATAACCTCCGTGATAAATTCATTCAGTTCTGCTGTTTTGATCCGGCGCGAGCGATTTTCATAGACTTCGATGGCTTTTTCAATGGCCTGGAAAATACGTTGTTTATCATGTACGGAGATAAACATGATGGGCACGTCGTTGAAAGGCGCCAGTTTGTTTTTTATCGCCGCTTCATAGTCGCGGGCCGTATTGGTTTCTTTCGTAACTAAGTCCCATTTATTGACTAAAATCACGATGCCTTTATGGCGTTTTTGCGCCAAACGAAGAATATTCAGGTCTTGCGACTCCAGGCCGAGTTCCGCATCGAGCACCATGAGGCACACGTCCGATTCCTCCACCGCCCGGATAGCCCGCATGACGGAGTAAAACTCCAGGTCTTCTTCGACTTTGGTTTTTTTGCGGATACCCGCCGTATCGATCAGGATAAACTCCTTGCCGAATTTATTGTAAGTGGAGTGCGTCGGGTCGCGGGTTGTTCCGGCAATCGGGGTAACGATGAGGCGGTCTTCGCCCAGCAAAGCATTGACCAACGACGATTTGCCCACATTCGGGCGGCCTACGATAGAGAATTTGGGGAGTTCCGTTTCCAGCGGTTCTTTATCCTCGATATGATCTACCACCGCATCCAGCAGGTCGCCGGTGCCGCTGCCGCTGATCGACGCGATGAAAAAGGTATTTTCAAAACCTAATCCCCAGAACTCGTTGGCTTCCAGCAGGTTTTTGCTGTTGTCCACTTTGTTGACCACCAGAAAGACGGGTTTGTTGCCGCGCCGAAGCCCTTTGGCAATTTCTTCGTCGAGGTCGGTAATACCCGTTTGGGTATCCACCATAAAGAGTACTACCGCCGCTTCTTCCAGGGCAATACGCACCTGATTTCGGATGGCCGTTTCAAATACATCGCTGGAACCATGTACAAAACCGCCCGTATCGACAACGGTAAAACGTTTGCCGTTCCATTCGCAGAATCCATATTTTCGGTCGCGCGTAACCCCGGAGAAGTCATCTGTAATGGCGTCGCGCGAGCCAACTAAGCGGTTGTAAAGAGTAGATTTCCCGACGTTCGGGCGGCCAACTATGGCTACAATATTTCCCATTTTATATTAGTATGAAATTTAGGGGTTTGTTTTGATTACTTTTGTCCGTGTTGACAAGAAACCGCAAAAGTAGTCAATTCCGATCACACCACAGAGAAAGACTACTCATTGAAGACAATCAACAAGAGACCTGCTATGAACAAAATAATCTTTCGCGACCCGAATATCACCATTTTTCAAAGCGCCCTTTTCCAAACAAATACAACTGTTATCACTACGGAGGACGTGATTCTGGTGGTAGATCCCTGCTGGCTCCCCGATGAAGTCCTGCACATCCGGCATTATGTAGACAGTATCCGGCAAGGCCGTTCCGTATTTCTGATTTTCACCCACTCTGATTACGATCATATTATCGGGTACAAAGCGTTTGAGGCCGATAAGGTTTTTGTATCCAAAGCCATGGCTGAAAACCCGAAAAAAGAGGAGATACTTGAGCAAATCCTCGATTTTGACGAAAAATACTACATCCGACGGCCCTACCCCATCGAATATCCGAATGGCGACTTTACCGTTTTCCGCGACGGGGTGCAGTACCGGCAAGGACAAACTAAAATGACATTTTACCTCACGCCGGGCCACACCGCCGACAGTATGATGATCGTGATCTGGCAACTCGGCGTTTGTCTTGCCGGCGATTACCTGTCCAATGTTGAATTTCCGTTCATCTACCACAGCAGTATCGACTATGTCAATACTTTGGAAAAACTGCCCGTGATCCACGACCGCAACTGGTTCACCCGTATGATTCCGGGGCACGGCGACCCGGCGCTGACCATCAATGACTGGCTGCGCCGACGCACCGAAAGCCTGGCTTATATTTTTGCCCTGCGGGAAAGTATTGCAACGGGTATTCCTTTCGACGAATCTTCGTTGTGGGCGCGGTATCATTTCCCCAGGCTTCAGCAAAAATACCATTTAGACAATGTGGCGCTGATGACGCGCGAGTTTGAAGCGGGTCTTTGGGAATGGGACCCCGAATTTTCCCTCCAGGATATAAATAATGTGCATCCGGTGGAACAACAAACGACGGCAAGCAAAGAGGAAGAAACCGAAAATGTTTAAGGGGGTTAATCAATAATACGAATAACTAATAACAAATAACTAAAATGGACAGGGTCATATTAATCGTGCTGGATAGCGTTGGAATCGGCGAATTGCCGGATGCCCATTTGTATAACGACGTCGGGAGCAACACCCTTGGAAATATAGCGAAACACTACCCCGCACTAAAATTGCCGCATCTGTCGGCTATGGGGCTGGGCAATATAGACC
>Ga0163153_10001788_pt1 | contig 33216 bp, 33 predicted proteins | sample OliLakLV19MP6IB1_FD_148629 | JGI IMG/M metagenome (GOLD analysis project Ga0163153, IMG submission 148629) | Freshwater microbial mat bacterial communities from Lake Vanda, McMurdo Dry Valleys, Antarctica - Oligotrophic Lake LV.19.MP6.IB-1 | ecosystem: Environmental > Aquatic > Freshwater >... | reverse complement strand
GCCACTGTCTTTGCCGGCCGTCTTGCCAGTGCCCTTACCCTTGGCATTTTTTTTCTCGTGTTGTGCGCCGGCTTCGACGAGTCCGGACATGACATCAGCAAACGGCTTGAGTGCCTCAACGTGTCCGACGCTACTGCCGGCAACCGGAGTCGAGCATTCTGCCGTTGCGACGATAGGGGGCGTTGCGTCGGCTTCGAGGTCAACAAGTAATTGTCTTATTAGCGTGCTCTTGCCAATGCCTGCCTCACCCGTCAGGAACAGCACACGCTCGGGCACCTCGCGTGCGAGCATCGAACGCACGGTACCTGAAAGATTATCGAGAATGGTTCTGCGGATAGGCATGTTATGCGTTCAGAGTTCAGCAAAGTGAGCATGATAGACGATGCGCAGCTTATTCGTCGAGCGTGATGCCCAACTTGCTCAAGTTCTCGAGCCGCAATGAAAACAGGCGTTCGCCATTTACCAATATGAAGTCTTCTTCACGCACTAGTAGTTTTGTCCTTGCGAGTAGGTCGCTCGACGTGATGATTGATGCGCCAGCAGTCTCTAATGCTTCAAGTTTCAGGGAGCACCATGCAGAACCAACTGCAGAGTCGATCAGGCGAGATATCAATCCAAGCTCGGCAAGCTGTTTTCTGCTCGCTTCGAAAAGCTGGAGTGCTTCAGCGTACCTGCCCTGGAGAAGGTATACGAACCCAGTGGACTGTTTCAGATCAGCGAGTCTCAATTGATCGCCAGTCTCTGTTGCAAGAGTGATTCCCGTTTGGAATGAGTTTAAGGCATCATCAAACCGACGCGTTTTTGTGTAAATGTCACCCAAGATATTATACGAATACGCGATTTTGCGCATATCTCCAATCTGCTGCTGCATGGCAAGCCCGCTTTGTACAAACTCAAGCGCTTCACTATAGCGTCCGATGGCATAAGTTGCAAGGCTCAAATTGGAAAGAATGAGCGATTCCCATCGCACGTCTCCAATGAGTCGCGCCAGCTTCAGTGCTTCTTCGTAACTCTCTATTGCACTTTCGTACATGAAACAATTGGCTAGAGTAACTCCGATATTCGAAAGACACATCATGATGCCCCCTGTATCACGAAGCGATCGATGAACAGATAGTGCGTCTTGCATGTGTTTCAGAGCTAGAGTGTGGTTCCCACGCGTCGAATACACACCTCCGATGCTCATCAGATTCGTTGCTCGGGCGACCTCATCCATGGCATCGATAGAAGCTTGCAGGCTTTGCTCGTGATAGTCCAGAGCCTGGTCGTACATGCTTCGATTAAAGTAACAGCGGCCGATGCTGTTTAGTGCACGTCCACAGCTCCTCATGTCGTTGGCTTCGGCGGCAATCTGTAATGCTTTGCGTGCGATTGTCTCGGCTTCTGCGTAATGGCCGCCATAAATTGTCGCGTTCGACAAGCGGCGGTAGGCACAGCTGAGCTGCTCAGGCGTGCCGATGTCGGTTGCAAGTGTGATGGCCACTTCATAAATGGCACTTGCCTCGCTATTGCGAGCACGGCGCCCGGTGATCTCACCCTTCAGCAATAGTGCGTCGAGTTCGACAGATCGCAATGCAAGCGCTGGCGCCTTTTGCGAATGCACTGTCTGCAGGCATTGCTCGATGAGATGCAATGCTTCGTCGGCAGAAAAACTCTTCCAGACCCATTGTGCCCCCTTCAGGTATGCTTCGGCTGCACTCTGACTTCGTTCAGCTATTGTTGCGTGCGCAGCGAGACGTGCAGCAACAATGTGCACGTTGTGCTGGTTGTCTTCGGCAGATAAGAGTTGTTCCGCGAGCACGTCTGCGGCGATGCCATGTAGTAGAATGCGTTCCTCTTTTACTAGATCGTCATAGAGAGCCTTATGCACGAGGAAGTGCACGAATTGGTATGCAGTTGTCTCCTCGACATACAGGGCTTGGGTACCAAGTGATCGGATGACGTGCGACTCCTCTGATAACGATCTAAGGAGTAGTATCAATTTCAGCATTGGCATGTCGAGGATGCGCGATGCCATCTTCGTTGTAAACGTTTCACCTTCTACGCTGGCATAACGGAGGTGATTTTTCTCTTCTTTACCTAGTCTTCGAATGTGTTCTACCACAATTGCCTGGGCACTCGACGGTACTGACACAGTGGCAAGGTCCTTTAGTACGATTGCAGTGTTCGATTCGAGGTACTCATCCTGATCGAGGGTCATCAGAAACTGCGTTGCAAAGAGAAGATTGCCATCAGAAATGCGCAGCAGCCATTGTTCAAGTACAATGTTTGGTTCGTACGCTGGATAAGTTTCGAGAAGCAGCTCGCGCAGGTCGCTCTGATCTGCAAGCGGTACGTCGATATGCTTGCTCATTGAGTAACGTTCGATTTCGTTGCGCACATGCAGGATGGGGTGCTCGTCCTGATTCGCAGAGCGCTTTATGGCATCCTCACGATACGCAACTACAAAAACAACGTTGCTTGCGGCAAGATCTCGTGCTGCAGTGAACAACAGATTCGTCGAGCTCGTGTCGGCCCAGTGGAAGTCGTCGATGACGATGAGTACGGGTTCGTGTTCCGACAGCTTGCTAAGGAAGTTTATATACTGACGAAACACCTGCTCCTGGTTCGACGCGCTGTTCGCGTGTTCTGACCTGATCTTGTTATGCAGGTACACCTGGTCATAACCCGAACCAACAATGCTTAAAGCATGAAAGATTGGTCCGCCAATAACCGGGATGAGTCCGATCCACGACGGCGCGGTATCAACAAAGAACTTTCCGATGTCGAGCTTGAAGCCACTTCCATTGCCGGCTGTCTTGCCGGTGCCCCTTTTCTTGATGGCCTTCTCTTGATGTTGTGCACCAGCCTCGACGAGTCCGGACATAATATCTGCAAATGGCTTGAGTGCCTCGACGTGTCCGACATTACTCCCAGCAACGGGAGTCGAGCATTCTGCAGTTGCGACGATAGGGGGTTTTGCGTCCGTGTCGAGATTAACGAGTAATTGTCTTATTAGCGTGCTCTTGCCAATGCCTGCTTCCCCCGTCAGGAACAGCACACGCTCGGGTACTTCGCGTGCGAGCATCGAACGCACGGTACCTGAAAGCTGATCGAGGATTGTTCTGCGGATAGGCATTAAGGGAATTTAACGACTTAACTCTTAGCCCGGCTTTTCAGCATCCAGCAGTGCCTCTCTAAGTTCTACATAAGACAAACACTTAGGTGCTAATCTCTTTATAGCCCGTAAGTTCGGTCTACGGTGGGAAGGCAAGGCACTGTTAATCTTATCCGTCGCTATAACATAGAAATCCCACTGAAAAAAATTCAGAGGGCGATATCAAACCCAATGTGCGAATGCCTCTCGGCTTGTATCCACGACTGCAGATATGCTGAGGACTTTACCTCAACTCGAATGCCTTCCTCTTCCGTTCTATTTCTCCAGGGATGCTCCATCAATAGCATATCATAACAATCCCATTCCGTACGACATTCCGCTATTTGTATCCCGAGCGCTTTCGCGACTACAAACTCTACCAATACACCACGTAAGGCATTATTAAGAAAATCTGATGCACTCCATTGCCAGAATTCTGCGAGTGTGAAACTTGGTGCGTCACCAATGCCATGAAATTGTTCTTTACCATCACGAAGCTTTGATGGAATTGACATATCAAATTCCTGTCGATTAGAATTCATCGAACTAACGAATGTGTCCGGGTTTCCCAACCGCTCTGCATCTGCACGAAATACATGCCCCCTGCCAAGCCCCTTGCATCCCATAGTATGGAATGGGTTCCCGTGTCTCTAGACTCTTCAAGAAGCGTGGTTACTCTTTCGCCAGTGATGCTGTATATGTTTAGTGTTATGATTTCTGGTTTCTGCAACGTGAATACGATTGTTGTGTTGTCGGAGAAGGGGTTGGGATAGCTTATCAGTGAGGGGTCCTGTGAAGGGGCTGTGGTTGTATTGTGGTCAGAAGAGTCGCGTACTGACGTGAAGTGTCTGAGTGAGTCGATGCTTTCCATGGTGAATTCTGAGAGTGGACGACGGACTACTCCGTAGCCGTATACTCCAGCGTAGAGGTTGGAGCCGACAACTGCCAGCGATCTCACATATACTTTACTTTTCAAGTTTTCATTTACTTGTATCCAGGAGGCGTTGTTCGTGTCGACAACGCACACACCTGAACCCTCTGTGCCTGCAAACACAGTTGTACCGGAATTTGTAAGAGAGTACTCATCTGCGGGCGAACTGATACCACTTATTGCAGTCCAATTCGTTCCGTTATCACTTGAGAAGTACAAACCATACGAAGTACCTGCGAGCAAACCATATTCCGTAACGAGAAGATCGCTGACATATGGTTGGTAAATGAAGCCTTGGTTTGCAGAATTCCAGCTCACTCCATCGTCGATCGAGATAAACATTCCCTGCCACGTTCCCACGAAGAGTGTAGAGTCACTTACAACAAAACAGTTCACTAGTGAGGCAAGTAGTTCACCGCTGATTTTTTTCCAGTTCTCACCACCGTCAGTTGAGCGAAACAGACCTTCGTAGTTACTTACATACAAGTTGGCATTCACGATCGCAAAATCGGTAACAGACAAATCGCCAAGTCCGGAGTTCAATGGCGTCCAAGTGTTGCCGCTATCGCTGGAACGATGAATCCCGTCCATCAACGAGCCGACATAGAGAGACGTGGTAGCTGCATCAAAGACGATAAATGATAACTGAAGAAGTTTCTTGTTTACACTCGTCCAACGAACACCGTTATCCATTGAGCGAAAGATTCCTCGCGTCTCGCCTCCTGCAAAAACCATATTGTCAGTACCAGCGATCGCAGTTATCTGGTTCGTTGTCAGTCCCGAATTAGGCCATTCCCACGTGACGCCGTCGTCACTTGAGCGATAGATTTTTCCGTCGCCTCCACCTGCATAGACGTACGCGCTGCTAAACGCAAATCCAATTATCCTCTGCCAGTACGTAATACCGGCGCTTGACGATGTCCACGTCTCTCCCAAATCTGTAGAAATGTAAACACCACCGGTTGCTCCAACACAAAGAGTGTGCTCATGCGTCGTAATAGACAAAATGCGTCCGAATGATGTATCGTTATTCACTCTTATCCACTGGTTGTCAGAATCTCTCAATCGATAAATGCCACTATCAAGGATCAACCCAAACACATTATCGTCAACGACGGCCAACGCGGAGATATGAAACCATGCAGGCAAGCCATCGTTAATCGGCGTCCAGCTGGCACCATTATCCGTGCTTGTAAATGTCCCACGGTATGTACCCACGAAAAGATCTGTACCGCGCACAGCCAAAGCTTGCACGCGATTTTCTCTCATGCTTGCACCAATTTCTTCAAAGCTTAATCCATCATCAGTAGAACGGCTGATTCCCATCGCGCCACTAACGTATATAATGGAATCAGTTACAATAATAAATGGTGCATCATCCATCCAAATGTTAGTCATCACTTGCCAGCTCTGACCATCGTTTGTCGTGCGATACATAGGACCGCCGTTTACTCCTGCAGCAAAAACACTTGAATCCTTAACAGCCAATGTTTGCACTTTCACATTTTCAGGCAAACCATTGTTAACAGTCATCCAGTTAACACCATTGTTTGTTGAGCGCCAAACACCACCAACTCGAGTACTCGCGAATACACACGTGTCATGAACAACTAATGCCAGAACCTCGCCATCGCAGGGTCCGTTCGAATACACCCATTGCGCACATAGCTGAGTCCTTCCGGCAATCAACAAGAAAAACACAAGAACCACCCAAAGCATTGCTTTAACTGTTCTCATCGCACTACCAAGGGCGAATATGTATGCACACCACCGCCGCACTGCAATTGCACATAGTAAGTGCCCCCTGCCAAGCCCCTTACATCGAATTGTACTGAATGGGGACCGACTTCACGATGTTCTGAAAGAAGGGTTGTGATCTTTTCGCCAGCGATGTTAAATATGTTTATCGACACAAACTCTGGATGCTGTAAAGTGAATTCAATTGTGGTGTGGTCAGTGAAAGGGTTGGGGAAGGAGTACAATGAGGGGGCTTCAGAAAAGGTCGATGATGCGCCTTGAGTAGTTAATTCGGGTACAGATGTGATGAGATCATCTAAAGGTCTCCTGACCACTCCGATACCTTTAACACCAGCATAGAGATTAGAGCCGATAACGGCAATAGTCGTGATGGACGCACCATCTCCAAGGTTTTCGCTGAGCGGGGTCCAGAAATTTCCATTGGTGATTGACTGTAGCATTCCAATGGTGGTCGATCCGGCGAACAGCGTGCCCCCATGTGCTGAAAGCGAATAAAATCCACCGTTAGCGAGGCCCGAATAGACGCCACTCCAAGACGTACCACCGTTACTTGAATAATACATCCCTCTCCAGGAAGCGGCGAAGACGCCGCTTTCGGTGACTAGAAACGCATGAACTCCTGCATTTAGTGGCAGACCTTTGTTGGATAGTGTCCAATTCTTGCCACTATTTGTAGAGCGGAATATTCCGGTTGAGGTGCCGGCAAAAAGAGCGTTGTTATCTGCGGCAAGGACGCTGACTGTGGTGTTCGTTAAACCATTACTGACTTCGCTCCATGTCTCTCCATCGTCAGATGATTTGAAAACTCCTTTATATGTGCTTGCATAAGCCTCATTACGATGAATGACAAAGTCAGTCACTGTTCTGTTGGTTATTCCTGTATTGACATTCTTCCAAGTTCTGCCAGCATCTGTCGATTTATATATCCCGCCTACATAAGTGCCAGCAAAAAGGACAGCGTCTGTTATCTCAAGCGCAAGTATTGTATTGTCCCAAGCGTTAACGTTTACTGATGTCCATGTGTACCCATGGTCAACAGATCGAAAAACTCCAGCACCATCGGTACCAGCATAAACCACGTTTGCTAACCCGGCAATAACATTTACCTGCGTGTTAGCTAAACCAGAATTTGCCCGGTCCCATGACGTGCCATTGTTGCCTGAGCGATAAACATTGCCATCTGAGCACCCAACGAATAGATACGAGTCATTAAGTGCGAAGGCACTCACATAGCTGTCGCTGGGCATTCCTTTACCGGCACTCATCCAATGCAAACCGTGATCTGTTGAAACACGCACACCATCTGTAGTACCCGCGAAGATGTGTATTCCGGAAACAAACAGTGATCGTACGTCTTGGTGTGCGAGTTCGCCGTCTGTGTCCGTCCATTGCTCATCACTGCTGTTTATACGGAATACGCCTTTCGAAGAAGCCACAAAAATTGTGCTGTCCATGAACGATAGCGCAGTGACCTCATGGTATCTGGGTGAAGCAGGGACATGAGACTTCCAATTTCGTCCAGAGTCCGAGCTCACAAATACACCGTCATAGGTTGCAGCGAATAATGTCCTACTGTTAAAGGCCATCGCGCGAATGCGTTTGCTTTCAATCTTACTTTGCGTCCATGACCAAACCGAGCCATGATCCGTTGACCAAAACATGCCTTGATTGCCCGTGCCAACAATCACAATGCTATCAACGATGGTAATACTAAGGACATTGCCAGGTTGCGGTGCGTAGGCATAATGCCACGTAGCGCCTTGATCATCCGTGAAGAACACCCCTTTATCTGTCGCTGCGAATAACGTCGTACCTCGGACCGCAAAGCCTGTAATGTGTTTTACCCCAGAAGTTATTTTTGTCCATGCAACACCGTTATTAGACGACAGCCAAACTCCACCAGATTGTGTTCCTGCATAAAGCAATGGGCCGACAGGCATTAGCGCTGTTATAGCCCCACCGAATGGACCATTGCTACTTACCCATTGTGCTTGCACTTTATTTGCGCACGAAATGACTGTTCCAATCACCATAACAAGGCTTATCAGGAAGTTCATGTTTGCATTTGCCTGCGTTAACTGCTTAAAAAGCATTTCCGACAGGTGCAACGTATGCTTCCTCGAACGGAATTCATCTTATCAATTTCTTAGCGGTCGGACGATGCGTTTTCGGCCTAGGGTTACTCTGCAGGCTGTGTAGTTCAGCATTATTGAATCGGCGCGGTCTATTCGTCCAGCGTAATACCGAATTTGCTCAAACCCTCGAGCCACTCAGAGGACTGTCGCTCGTACTCGGACATAGTAAAATCTTCTTCTCCCACCAATGCCTGTGTCCTTGCAAGCAAGTCGCTCGACGTGATGCCGCCCGCGTCGGTACCAGCAGTCTCCAATGCTTCGAGTTTCAATGAGCATAAAGCAGAACCAATTGCCGAGTCTATCTGGTACGGTATCATTCCGAGCTCGGCAAACTGTTGTCTGCTTGACTCGAAAAGTAGCAACGCATCAGCATACATGCTCTGGAGAAAGTAAACGTACCCAGTCGAACGTTTCAGATCAGCGACGCGCATTTGATCGTCAATCTCTGCTGCTAGGGTGATTCCCTTTGGGAATAATTCCAAAGCATCATCGAACCGATGTGTGTTTGTGTAAATGTTACCTAGAACAGAATACGTATACGCGACACCGATCAGATCACCTATCTGCTCATGGATGACAAGCCCTCTCAATACAAGTTCTAGCGCCTCACCATAGTGTCCGAAGACTGTTGTACCTGTGAGTCCAAGATCTGTGAGATTCCAAGTCCGTCCGTTATCACTACTTATCGATGTCCTTCCATTTCCTATGACGATTATATCATCGTGGATGTAGGCCGAGGCAGTCACAACCCCCAATTCGTGTGTACTTATTAAACTGTAGCTCGTGCCCTCAAAATCTGACATTTACACACCTGTACTTGTAAATGAGAAGACCTCTTCGTCAGTTACTAGTATCGACATTACGGATCCGGCTCCGACGGCTAACCAATGCGCCCCATCATCCAAGGAAACATAGAGCCCTAGAATCGTCCCTACCCAAAGATTATCATCCTTGGATGCGAGAGCCTGAATATAAATTGAAGGGGACAAGTCACTTGTTATTTGAGCCCATGTTCGTCCGTTGTCAGTAGATCTAGTCAACCCCCTTTGGTCTCCAACGTATAGATCGGAACCGTGTACAATTAGTGCCTTCACATCACCCCACACTTTACTTTGCGAGAGCGACCATTGGGCAAGGCTTTTCTGCGACGAGCATCCCAATAACAATAGTACAAGTGAATAACGAACTAGAGATTTCATAAGCGAACGACAATTGCGAGTTGCAGATGCATTTCCGACAGGTGCAACGTATGCTTCTCCGAACCGAAATCATCTTATCAATTTCTTAGCGGTCGGATGGCGTATTATAGCCTTAGGGCTACTCTGTAGGCCGTGTACTTCAGTGTAATTGAATCGGCGTGGTCTATGCGGCCATCGTGACACCGAATTTGCTCAAGTCCTCAATCCACTCGGTGCAAATGCGTTCGTATTCTGTTATGTTAAAATCTTCTTCTCGCACCATTGTTTTCGTCTTTGCGAGTAGTTTGTCCGTCGTGATGTCGACCGCGCCGGCGCCCGTTGTCTCTAAAGCTTCTAGTTTGAGTGAGCACCATGCAGAACCAATTGCTGATACCATCTCATAGTCGACGATTCCAAGCTCGGCGAACTGTTTAATGCATGTATCGAATAGTGCCAATGCTTCAGCGTACCTACTGCCTAGCAGATGCAGGTACGCAATTGAACGCCGCACGTTTGCGATACGAAACTGATTACCGACCTCTAATGCAAGCTGCATAGAACGCGTGTAGTAATCCATGGCTTCTTCGAGACGATTCGTGTTTTTATAAATATCGCCGATAGCAGCCAGGGCATGCTGGCCGCCGCCAAGACTGCCTATCTGTTTATGGATGGCAAGCCCCTGTTGCGCAAGATCGAGCGCTTCGTCTAGGCGTTCGAGATTAGAATATGAGACGCTCGTGTGTGTAAGGATGTTAGCCTCCATTCGAAGGTCGCCTGCAGTTCGTGCCAGACTTAAAGCTTCTTCTAGACTCTCTAGTGAACTGTGATACTTGCGACTGCTGCCTAAAGTGACACCGATGTTCGAAAGGCAAAACATGATGCCCGCGTTATTGCGTAGCGAGCGATGTACCGATAGCGATGCTTGATAGTGTTCAAGCGCAGTACTAAAGGTGCCGCGCATTCCATACACAATGCCCATGTTCAAGAGTGCGTTTGCTCGGCCGACCTCGTCCGCGGTTTCGATAGCAGCTTGAAGACTCTGTTGGTAATAATCTAAAGCCTGATCATACATGCTTCGAGAAAAGTAGGAGACTCCGATGATGTTCAGTGGACGCACACGGCTGCGCCAATCGTTCGCATCAACTGCTATCTGCAATGCTATGCGTGCGTTTGCTTCGGCCTCGGTGTAATTACCGCATAAGATTTTTACATACGCATAGCCACTGTATGCAATGTTTCGCTGCGCAGGAGTGCCGATATCGCTTGCGAGCGTTATGGCCTCTTCATAGAAGACAGCAGCATCGGTGTAGCGAGTACGATGCTGGGTGATTTCTGCTTTTAGCAAGAGTGCGTCGAGTCCGACAGCTCGAAGTGCCTGCGAGGCTGACTGCTGGCTATGTACTGTGGTTATGCATTGCTCGACGAGATGCAACGCTTCATCAGCAGAGAAACTTCGCCAGACCCATTGTGCCCCCTTCAAGTATACTTCGGCAGCACGTTGAAGTCGAAGCGCGATAATGGAGTGCGCTGCGAGTCGCGCAGTGACGATGTGAACGTTGTGCTGGGCTTCTTCAGCAATAATGAGTTCGTCTTCGAGCACGTCCGCAGCAACGCCATGTAATAACACACGTTCCTCTGGAATGAGATCGTCATACAACGCTTTATGCACAAGAAAATGCATGAACTGATACGTTGTTGTCTCTATCGCATAAAGCGTCTGGGTACCAATTAGGCGGATTACGTGCAAGCGTTCTGCGAACAAGCGAAGTCGTGGAATCATCTTGAGCATCGGCATATCGAGAATACGCGATGCCATCGTTGTGGTAATGGTTTCGCCTTCGACACTCACATTACGTAGCTGCTCCTTCTCTTCGTCACCCAGTCGTCGTATGTGCTCTACGACAATCGCATTCGCGCTTGATGGTATGGGAACCGAATCAAGATCCTTCAGCACAACAGCAGTCTTCGGTTCGAGGTACTGGTCTTGGTCGAGTGTTAAGAGAAACTGCGATGCGAACAAAAGATTTCCATCGGAAATGCGCAGCAGCCACTGCTCCAGTGCGCCATTGGATTCGTAAGCGGGATACGTTTCGAGCAGCAGCTCGCGCAGATCGTTTTGATCTGCTTGCGGCACTTCGATGTACCGACTCATCGCGTAGCGCTCGATTTCGTTGCGCACATGCAGAATGGGGTGCTCTTCCTGACTGGCAGAGCGCTTTATGGCAGCCTCACGATACACTACTAAAAACACCACGTTACTCGCTGAAAGGTCGCGCGCTGCAGCAAACAGCAGATTCGTTGAACTCGTGTCTGCCCAGTGAAAGTCGTCGAGGATTAGCAGAATGGGTTCTTGTTCCGACAGCTTTTTAAGAAAGTTTATATACTGACGAAACACCTGTTCCTGATTCGACGCAGCACTTGCACTCTCAGCTCTGAGCTTGTTGTGTAGGTACACCTGATCGTACCCAGAGCCCACAATGCTAAGTGCATGAAATATCGGTGCACCAATGACTGGAATCAGTCCAATCCATGACGGTGCTGTATCGACAAAAAATTTTCCGAGATCCAGCTTGAAGCCCTTGCCCTTGACTGAGCCAGTGCCCACGCTAGGAGTCTTACCCGTGCCACTCTTCTTTTTGTCCCGATGAACTGCACCGGCTTCGACGAGTCCGGACATAATATCTGCAAACGGCTTTAGCGCCTCGACGTGTCCGACGCTGCTCCCCGCAACAGGCGTAGAACATTCTGCCGTCGCGACGATAGGGGGCTTTGCGTCCGTTTCGAGATCGGACAACAGTTGTTTTATGAGTGTGCTCTTGCCGATGCCAGCCTCACCCGTCAGGAACAGGACGCGTTCAGGCACCTCACGCGCGAGCATAGACCGCACTGTGCCTGAAAGCTGATCGAGAATTGTTCTGCGGATGGGCATTAATCGACAAATATGCGGTGCAAAAGTGTTCGACAATAGTGAGATTCGTGTAATGACACCATTCACACCTGACCAACGCAACGGCGTCTACGAGCGTATGCTCGTGATAGCCCGCGCCGACTCGCGCATAACGGGCGGTGCTGTTGTCGGCTCAGGCGCCGTAGATGCGCTCGACGCTTGGTCGGACCTCGACCTAACGTTTGGTGTACAGGTAGGGGTCCTCTCAGATTACGGAGCACGGGGTCCGAGCTTCCGTTTGTTGTTTGGAAGTGCAGCCATCGCTGCCCCCTCTCCGGTGCCCCCTACAAACGACATGATAGGTTGGTGCTGGCATCATATTCTTCATGCGAATGCTGCCATTGAACGTGCACGCAATTGGCAGGCAGAATTCTGGATTAGCGGAGCACGCGACTATATCGTTGAGTTGCGATGCACGAGGAACGGTGTACCTAATGCACACGGACGTGGCGTACATCTGCTACCCGAGAGAGATTCTGCCGATCTAGACGAGACATTAGTGAGGACGACAGATTCTGAGGAGTTGCGGCGTGCATTAAACTACGTTACTAGTTCCTACCTATCAGAGCTAGTTTCTCAGGGCGATGTAGAACTGGCTCTGAAACTTGTGGCGACATTGAACGGATCATCAGAAAGTAAAACCGACATTGAATAGAACATCAGAAAGTATAATCGACAGTGAACACCGCAGCAGGAAGTAAAAATGGACCTCTGGATAAGCCCGCCGCTTGTGTTGCATGGCCAAACGGTCGACCTTGTATCGCTCGATTCATCGCATGTAGATGAACTGGAACTGATTGCGCGCGATCCGCGGATCTGGGAGTTCTATCTTGTGGATGCCAGCAAGCCTGATACGTTTCGCAAGCATTATGAGAAGGCTTTTGCGGAGCGTGATGCCGGACGTGAATTCCCGTTCGTGATTTTTCACAAAGAACAGCAGAGGCTAATAGGAAGTACACGTTATCTGCAGATGGAGCAGGAGCACAGCAAACTGGAGATTGGCTGGACGTGGCTTGTACCGGAGTTCTGGCACACGCATGTAAATGCAGAATGCAAGAATCTCTTACTAACGCATTGCTTCGAAACTTTAAAGACACGGCGGGTGCAGCTTATTACCGACGAAAACAACATCCGCTCCCGCAAGGCAATTGCAAAAATTGGTGCAACGTTCGAAGGTGTCTTGCGGAATGACATGACTCGAGAAAACGGCACGCAGCGAAACACCGTAGTCTTCAGCATTATCGATTCTGAGTGGCCAATTCGTCGACCGTCATCTGATGCGACACTAATCTGACTTGTAATGTTTATCACCCAACTCACCTGGATTTGCAAACCGTTCGATGCGCTCACACCTCGCGAGCTCTATGCTGCTATGCAGCTTCGCGTCGAAGTGTTTGTTTTAGAACAGAACGCGCCATTTCAAGATGCTGACAACAAAGACCAACCTAGTCATCACCTGCTAGGGTTCGACGGCGACAAGCTGCTTGTCTATGCGCGCCTTGTGCCTGCGGGTGTGTCGTACCCCGGGCACATATCGATCGGACGTATCATTACCGCTCCTGAGGTACGTGGTAAGGGGCTAGGAAAGGTGCTCGTACAGAGGTCTATCGATGAGTGCAATCGCATCTTCGGCGAACAGACGATAAAGATTGGCGCACAAGCTCGACTTGAGCGGTTCTACAACGAGTTTGGTTGGGTGAAAAGCAGCGAGGTGTACATCGAAGACGGCATCGATCACTTTGAGATGACGCGAATTGTCTAGTAGGGATTCCCAGTGATGATTGCAATCGATGTTGAATTAGAGCTTTAGTATGCCGTCTTCGTCGAATGCCCAAAACGGGTTGTATGCGATTTCGATGATGTGTCCGTCGAGGTCTTGTATATAGCCGCTGTACCCGCCCCAAAAGACTTTTTGGGCGGGCTTGAGCAGTGTCGCACCGCGTGTGAGCGCGTGCTCGATAAGCGCGTCGACCTCTTCTTCTGAACGCTTATTCATTGCAAGGGTCGCACCCCGAAAACCGTCACCAGCTGAGGGAATGCCAATGTCATCGGCAAGGTTGGTGCGTCCGTACAAGCCAACTACAACACCAGGAAGCTGAAAGAACACCACGTCTTCATTTGCATCATCGGGTATTACCCAGCCAAACGCGTTCTGGTAAAAGTGCTTTGATGTCTGAACGTTTTCGACACCAAGAGTGATGAGTGTGATGTTATGCATGTTGGTTTTGAATTCGCGTGTGTGATTGATGAATGCTAGAGCGCAGAAGCAGCTATGAGTTCGTACGATTTCACACGCGAATCGTGGTCGTGTGTGATTGTAACAACGGACAGTTCTTCTGTTGCGTAACGCGAGGCCATCGCTTGCAGTCCGTCTGCAACGCGCTTGGGTTCGCCGATAAGGATGTGCTTACGACGCATGGCGACGATCATTTGCTCGCGGTCTGACATCGTGAACGTATCTGAGTTTGTAATGAAGCGGTCGTTACCTGCGCGCAGAAAATTTCGTACGAACCATTGCTCTGTTGTTCGAGAGAGCTCTTGTGCTTTTGCGTCGGTATCGGCGCAAAACACAACAGTGGCAACCATAGTTGTTGGTGTTGTGCAGAATTGTGATGGCACGAAGTCCGAATGATATACGGCAAGTGCCTCGTTGGCATTCGAAGGGTCGATGAACGCTCCGAAGGCATAACGCAGTCCGAGACGTGCGGCAGTGCGGGCGCTGTCGGCAGTTGTGCCTAATACCCATACTTCTGGTGGGCTGACGCCGTCGGGTACTGCGACGACGGAGCCGTTGTTCGAAGCCGGGCGCATATCTCTAAGAAAGTTTAGTATTTCTTCGAGCCTTGGGTAAGCCTCGTTCGGATTCGTGCGCAATGCCCGTACTGCGCGGGCATCGCCGCCGGGAGCACGTCCAAACCCTGCGTCGACACGACCGGGTGCGAGCGCTTCGAGCAGGCGAATTGCTTCGGTGGTTTTTAATGCAACGGCATGACCCAGCAAAATGCCTCCGCTGCCAAGACGTATGCGCTTTGTTCGTGCTGCTGCATAAGCCATCATTACTTCGGGTGTTGCGCTTGCAAACGATGCATTGCCATGATGCTCGGCAAACCAGTAGCGGTGGTATCCGAGCGAATCGGCGCGCTCTGCAAGGTCGATACTGTTACGAACGGCCTCGGCAGACGTTATTGTATCCGATACGGGCGACTGATCGAGTATTGAAAGTTTCATGGAATACAATGCTGGTCTTTAAATGAACGATCGTATGCAAAGCTACAGCCCCGTATCTTTGGCCCCTTACCTATGAGAATACTTCTGCTCCCCGCTTTCTTCCTTTGTGCCAGCATTGCATGGTCACAACCGCTACGACCCGTCGATAGCAATGCCGTGCCTGTGGCAGGCATTGTGAATGGCGACACGATTTGGCTTGATGTCTTTTCGCGTGATGTTGGACGTCGCCTCGAACTGCAGTCTATGGGCAACCAACAAGAGCAGGCGGACGTTGTCGAGGCTGCATGGAACGACGTCGTGACTCGCACGCTGCTCATGCAGGAAGCAAACCGTCGCAGTGTTGGAGTTACGCAGCAACAGGTTGACAGTGTGTTGTTAAAAGCCACGCCGGAGTTTGTTAAACGTGGTGTAGTAGACAGTAAGGGTCAGTTCGACATAGCAACCCTGCGTAGCATGTTGTACAGTCCCGACTCTCTTGTACGTGCGCGCTTGGGTACCGACGCAACTCCTACAGATTTACAAACACAGACTGCTTCGCTGCGAGAGTCTATGCAAGAACTGCGCGAACGCTTAAGCGACGTTATACTCGAGGAACGTTTGCGCGCAGTGTTAAACTCTACGTTCGTTGCAGATTCGGCTGCACTGCGTAAAGAATTTGAACGCGCGGTTGTTCGGTGTACAGTCGAAGTTGCTATTCTGCCGTGTGCTCGCGCTGCAGAACCCGAGGAAACCGAACTGAAGCGATACTACGACCTTCATACATTCGATTTCAAAACCGATACACCTCTTCGCCGCATTGCATACCTGTCGTGGAGCATGGCTGCATCGAAAAAAGACTCGACTACGATTCTCACAAACATTCAACGATTTGTGAGCGACATCAACGCACGCACAAACAAAAAACAACGCGACTCACTATGGAATGCAGTAGCATCGTTAACGGTCTCGGGCGACGCACTCTTGCACCCAGATTCGGCGGCAACGCGAGAACTCTATGCTGGCATGAAGGGGGCCGCGCTTGGGCGCGCTAGGGGTCCGATTACCAATACCGAGGGTGTGCACGTATTTTTTGTCGACTCTATTATTTCGCTTGGCAAGAACCGTGTCGCTTACAAGGTGCGAGGCATTGCAACATCGATAGAACCTACGCAAGCAACCGTAGACAGTGTGTTGCTTGATGTTCAGCGTGCAATAGATATGTACGAAAACGGAACAGAACTAGGTGCCGTTGCACAGAGGTACGGCAAGCGTATAGGCATTTCGCCGTTCTTCTCGCGAGACCAAAAACTATTTGGGTCGTATCGGATTGCCGACGTAGCGTTCAATACACAGAAGACCGCTGCAACAGATCCTGTCGACACGCCTGAGAAGGGTGTTGTATTAGGCGTTGTTGTTGATAGTGTTGATGTGGGCATTATTCCGTTCGACGCAGCGTTCGATGTGGTACGCAAGGTGGTACGGAGAGATCGAGCATGTATGGACGCCAAGGTTGACGCACGAAAGTTCTTCGGTATGATTACGCGACTACCGGAAGGACAAATGTTTATAGCCGATGCTCCAAAGGACATGAAGTTGTTAAGAAACGTTAGTGTCGAGGCAGATGGGATGATTGGCGACGAGCTGTTCGACCCAACTGCTACGAGAGAAATTCTGCTGCATAAAGAACCGGGACTATTTGGGCCGTTCCTCGGCGATGCTGGTTGGTTCGTTGTGAACACACTTCAGTACGTCGTGGCAGATCCGAAAGAATTTCAGATGTATCTCGACCTGCGCGGCTCTGATCTATTACAGATGCAGCGGAACGTTGCCTACGATAAATGGCTCACACTTATCAGGCGCAATGCAACCATTGTCGACAATCGTTGGATCTACTTCAGGTACTAAATAACGTTACTGTGGGAGTTCTTGTCCGCGAGTCTCTCGAGCAAACGCGAGTGTGCCGAGTCCGATCAGGTATGCAAACGAAAAGGCAAACATTGCATATTCTAGTCTGCCAAATGTTGTGGCGATAACGCCAACGAAGAACACCGTTATGGAAGTAATCACACGTCCGACGTTAAAGCTTAAGCCTGTAGCCGCAGCACGCACCGAAGTTGGAAAGAGTTCGGGCAAATAACCCGTTAAAACGCCCTGGTTGAATCCAATACATGTCGACAGTAGAAATATCATGGCAAAGAACAATACACTTGGCTCCGCCATGAAAACGAACATTCCGACAGATACACCGAACACACAGGCATAGCCAAGGGCGGCTGCGCCACGTCGTCCAAGCATGTTCGACACCCACCCACTTAAGAGCCCACCAGCAATTGCCCCACAACCGAGCATGATGTTCGTGAGTGCTCGGTTTGATTGCTGATGTTCAGGCATACTAAGACTGCTGACCCACGTTGGCATCCACACGAACACTGCCCAGAGTCCAACGAGCATGCTCCCGAACAACGTCACACCAATGAGGATGTCTCCGCGATAAGCACGATCGAAAACGTTCGCGTCAACGGTAGCACTCTCGAGTGATTCAGCGCTTCGCGTCCTACTTGCATCAGCGATTCGAGCCTTCCACAAAGAACTTTCAGGCACTACGTACATTACTGCGACTGCAAGTAGAATGCTTGTGCTAGCGATGCTGTACGACAACGTATACTCTGGGATGAGTCCTTGCATGGCACCCGAAACAATCATGCCTACAGGAAATGCATTGATAAGAATTCCTAGCACTACCGCTCGGTTGTGCGACTGCGCCAATGCTTCGGCTACAATGACAGCAACAATCAATAGAATGGCTCCGGCACCAACGCCCGTAATAAAACGCAATGCTACAAGAGTCGAGAAAGTATGAACATAGGCTGTTGCAAATGTTGCCACAGAGCATAATAGTATGCTTACGATCAGCCCCTTTCTTCGCCCCTTACGATCGGCATACAACCCCAGAGCGAAGGCGCCCAGAGCCCAACCAAGAAGGAATGCAGCACCACCCCATGAGCCCATCTGCGCTTTCAGCGCTGGCTCGTTCGAACCAAGGATGGCTAGTGTTATCGAGGGCAGGTAGACGCTAAAAAGTGTAGCGCTTACGCCAGCACTGACTGTTGCGAGCCAACAGACGAGGTAGAGCACCAATCGAGACTTCATTCGCAAAGATCGTGTATTTTTGAAACCATGGTCGCTGCATCTGCAGCGTGAAAAGGGAAGCGGGTGAGACTCCCGCGCGGTTGCGCCGCCGTAACGGCAGACGAACTGTCCACGTGGAAGATCTGGTTCACACCAGGGTCTAGCCACAGTCACTGTTCACGGGAACGGGAAGACGGACGGGGAGGATGACGCCGAAGCCGGAAGACCTGCCATAAACTTTTTTGCATACGTGGTCCGTCGACCACACGCTGCGCACAACAGCACATTTATGGAGGAGCGGCTATGCGCCAAGCTCTAAGGCTATTCGTTTTCTGTGTCCTTGCATCACCTGTCTTCGCAGGCACAATACTTCCCACCGCATTGAAGCCACTTACAATCATTCGACAGAATGACATTGTACATGTGTTTACTGCTGCTGTCGATGTGAACTATGATGGCGTCAAAGATGCCACGGACCGTCCCGCGACCTGGCAGATCATCGACGCATCGACGCTAATGACACAACGCGTCCTCGAATTCCCTTGGACGACAGTGAATACAAGCCGTCCTTGGCTATCAACCACGTCCGATCTCATGTTCATCGCTGTGGGCGATTCAGTAAATGCATACGTAGCGTCCACGCAGGTATTCGGACGTTCGTTTCGGATACCCGGCAATCCGAGTGTCAGCGGCATCTACTTCGATGAGCAGTCCCAGGCGTTGCGTGTAACCGTTCGCCCCTCATTTACAGAACCGGGCAATGTGATATCCCTGTCTCCCACTGGCAATTTCATAACGCCCGTTGGTGTGAATCCTCAGCAGATTGTTGGATACAACTCTACCGTTAATAGAAATGGTTTCGCAGTAGTGAGTGAAGGGGCTTTTGGATTGGGGGACGGCGTAGTCACCCTCTTTGCAGCCGTAAAGACAACGATTCCCGTTGGTGACACGCCTAATCACATCGTTGTCTCGGGTGATAGTGCGTACGTAACCGTAAATGGGTCGCATTACGTTGTCATTATCGACCTCAACCGAGAAAGTGCTGTCGACACCATTCTGGTGGGAACAAGCGGTTTTGATGGTCCACGCGAGGCGGTGGCGAAGGATGGACGCCTTTTTGTGTCGACGTACCTAGGCGACGTCCGGATATTCGACATTGCAACCGGTGCGCGGGTTGGCTTTATCCAGCACGGTACAAAGGCCGAAGGGTTGGCAGTTATTAACAACACGTTGTGGGTAACGAATGCCATGAATGGCGCACCTGGCAATTATGCTGCTGACAGTGGAATTGTGGTCTACGATTTGAATGTGGCAACTGGTACACCGTGGGATGTTTTTGGCGTGCGGGGACCAGTGGACAGCCCCCTAACTGTGACCCCTACCGTGGCAAGCGACGAGGTAACAATTATGTCCACTTTTGGTTATGGCAATGTCACAGTAGTCGACAATGATGGACGGGCAACAATTCTTCATCCAAAGTCGTCTTCTGGCACGTCGGCAACATTCTGCGTAAGTGCTCTCATACCAAGCGTTTACACGATTTTGCAAGGGGCTAAAATGGCCCGTTTCATCATTATTCGGTAGTAGAATTCGCATATGGCCCAAAAGTACCTGATCGCTAGTCTTTTAAGCATTGTAGCATTGGTTGCAGCAAATGCTCAGGTTTTTCAGAATATGACGTTTCCAACGTTCGTTCATCCTTCGCCCGGTTATTTCCTTATTGCGCAGAATTCACCCGATTCTGTCGCACTAATTGATCATTCTGGCAAGAACGTGTTTGCCGTGCAAGCGAACTTTCCAATAAACCTTTTAAGCACCGACTCTACGATTACGTATTTCGATGTGCAGGCTAAGGGTTTTGTTCGACGAAACGCACAGATGGTTGCCATTGATACGCTGCTCGTTTCGGGAGGCTTTCCGACAGATTTTCACGAAGGCCACATCCTCTCGAATGGCAACTACGTCGTTGTTGGCGTAGATAAGCGCGTAATGAACATGGCTGCCCTAGTTCCTGGTGGAAAATCGCAGGCAAATGTGTTTGGTGCAGTTATTCAGGAGCGGACATTTAGTGGGTCGACGGTGTTTGAATGGAAGTCGCTAGACCATATACCGGTGGTTGACGCAACCGAAGACACTGATCTAACGCAACCTACAATCGACTACATCCATGTGAACTCTGTATTTCGCGAAGCAAACGGCGACTTTCTCATTTCGTGTCGGCATACCGACGAAATAATTAAAGTAAGCCGCCTAACGGGCCAGGTATTGTGGCGCATGGGTGGAGAAAAGTCAAAGGGCAATCAGTTTACATTTATCGACGACGAGACAGATGGCTTTACTGGCTTCTCGCACCAGCATGATGTTTCGCGTACTGCGAACGGCAATATCATCTTGTTTGACAACGGCAATCTCAAACCAAGCCCGCCCAATCCTTCATCACGCGTTGCAGAATACGAAGTCAACGAAACGGCAAAAACCGCAAAGCTGGTATGGTCCTATCGGCCAACCCCCGATGTGCATGCTATGACCATGGGTAGTGTGCAGGAGCTTCCAAACACCAACGTTCTCATAGGCTTTGGTACTGGTAACGGCACAGTCGTAGCACTCGAGGTATCACGTAATGGCACTGTACAAGCAGAGATGTCGTGTCCCGCGGGCAATACGTCGTATCGTGTTCGTAAGGCCTTGTTTGGGATGGCCGGAATCGAGCGTGTGGTGACTGCGCCAGGTACTGTATCATTCAATCAGGGCAGCAATGCCACGAACATTACGGCCGTGCTCTCGCGTGTTGATGTTCCCACGTCAATCATTGTCGAGCGTCATCGCTATGCGCCACACGACATGTCGTTCGATCTTACCCCGTGCACGATTTCGCCCGTCCGCTGGGTGATACGCCAATCGCCCAGAGAGACAGTGCGCGGCTCGATAAGATTTAACATTACATCACTTGATATTAAAGTGCCCTCGCTGCTTAAGATGTATCATAGATCTGTTGAAGGCGCTGATGCGTTTGTTGAAGTAGCGTCTATGTACGACGCAGCGTCTACATCGATGGTCGCAAATACATTCTTAGTCGGCGAATACATGATAGCTTATCCGATGTGTTTCGACCCTCTGCCAAGCATTCCGGCAAACGCAGCAACCAACGTTAGCAACAATGTAGTGCTTCGTTGGACGGCAGCTGTGCAGACGGGCGGATATGATGTAGAAATTTACAAAGGTCCGACAGCTGTTGGAGTGCCCGTTCGATCGTTTCATACGGCGCGCCTTGACACCAGCCTTCTTCTCCCTGAACCCGGTTCACAGTACACATGGCGTGTACGTGCAGTACGTCCAGCTCCGAATACTCAGGGTCAATGGTCAAACACCTTCTCATTCAGAACACGCATTGGAACGGCGACGGCACTTTGGCCATCATCGCTACCTGACTCTGTTGCAATTGCACAACAGTCGACATTCCGCTGGACAAAGGTTAAGAGCGCTCAGTATTACCGCGTTCGAATCGTTCCTCTAGGCACGAGTGTACCTGCACTCGATACTCTAGTTGTCGATACAGCTTTTACAGTTAGGGGCAACCTTCCGTGGAATAAGACCATGCAGTGGTTTGTGCGTGGCGAAGTAAACGACACCACGTACGGAGATTGGTCGAACACATTATTTATTGTGACGCCACCATGTCCACCACGCCTATTGCTCCCCGCATCTGAACAACAGTTTGTCAACCCCGAGTCTGTTATGTGCACTTGGGCTCCGATCGACGGCGCGAAAATGTATAATATCAGAGTTTATAAAGGTGTTGCTGGCGGCTACGTATGGTTCGAAGACTCAGTTACATCAACCGAGTCCGAGATAATTGATATGAATAGCGTTACCAAATACTATTGGCAAGTGCGGACTATAGGTCGTTACGGTGCCGGCCCTTGGAGTGCCACACAGTGGTTCATGACTCGCGGCTCAGCGGTACTAACTGCGGCAACTCTACTCGCACCTGTAAACAAGAACGACATTGATACACTGCAGGCCACTCTAGCCTGGGCGTCGGTTATCGAAGCATCGTATTACCACGTGCAACTGTCATCAAAACCAACGTTTTCACACCCTGATGTTGAATGGACGTCATTATATCAGACAACCGTGCTATGCCCCCCGCTCCTTACCGGTAAGGTTTATCGCTGGCGCGTTATGGCACTCAGCGATGTAGCTAGTAGCCCGTGGTCTGATACGGCTTCGTTCACAACGCTGCCCGGACCCGGTAATGCTCTTGAGCCCCTTACCCCTATCTCTGGCAGTACGAATGTTCCTGTTCGCGGAACAGTGAGTTACATCACCGACAAACGCTTCAACGAATACCATGTTGAATATGCCTTAGTACCGTTGTTTACAACAGCAGAGCAAATGGCAGCGGTTACGGGCGGGTTCGCGCCTTACAGCCTTCTACCAGAGCAACAGTATTGGTGGCGTGTTATTGGTTTTAAAAATGGTGTGCCTACTGACACTGGAAGTACAGCTACCTTTACCACTGGTAAGGGTGACACTGTAACGTCCGTATCGTTTGAGGAAAGAGCCACCGGAATATCAGTCCGCTTAGTAGGCACCACCCTAGTCATGGAAGGGGCTGTTCAAGGGGCTTCGGTAAGGGTGATGGACATCGCCGGACGTGCTATTCATCAGAATACGCTGACAGCCGATGCACATGCAAGCGAAGACCTGCCTCCCCTGGCATCGGGCGTGTATATTGCGGTGATTCGTACAGTCGATTCACGGGTAACAGTTTATTCCTTTGTCATCTCAAGCACGCGATAATCTGTCCCCGGTTACGGGATCTACGCAGACAACTCAAGCTGGCATAAAACGAAAAATCGTTATTACGCTTGCAAGCACGAGCGTGCTTTTCATTCTCAGCTATCTGTGGCTTGACGTTGCGGTTGCAACACTCATCCATGATGCAGCTTCACCAATACTATCAATGGCTGGTGGTGTTCTGGAGGAAGTTGGCAAGTCGCAGTGGGTGTTAGGGTATAGTGCATTTGTCGCAGTCTTTATATGGAAATCGAGACGAGGGCTTGCGTATCAACATGTCGCACTGTTTTGTTCAGTAGCGCTTGCAGGGTTAGGTGCAAACCTTCTCAAGCTCTTTATAAATCGCGCTCGACCACCATTGCTTTTTTCGGACGGATTATTCGGGTTTCGTCCGTTCAATTTCGACCTGACGTTCCTCTGGCATTCGTTTCCATCGGGTCACGCAACGACAGGACTCGCAATTGCAGTAGCGGGCAGTATTGTGTGGCCACGCTTACGATGGTTGATGTGGCCTATCGGACTCAGTATTGCGCTCGGCCGTGTAGCCTACAACGTTCATTACATGAGCGACATTATCGCAGGAGGTGCGTTAGGAGTTATTTCTGCGTGGATTGTGCAGCTCTGGCTGATTTCTCGCTTCCAACCATGGGCGGACAAACGATGGGCACCGCGTAGCTAGATATTGGATGCGGCGGAGCTAGAGAGCTGCGTTTTTTTCGCGCGACTCGGTTTCGATACGAATCTTATACTCTTTTAGTAACGCATAGATCGAAGTGTCTGCAATTGCAAGCATCTCTGCCGCCAAGAGTCCGGCGTTACGTCCCCCGCCAATTGCCACCGTTGCAACCGGTACGCCCGCAGGCATTTGAACGATGCTCATTAACGAGTCGAGGCCCCTTAACTGTTTCGTGGGAATAGGGACGCCAATCACAGGTAAAGCGCAGAAGGCAGCAATCATTCCTGGCAGGTGGGCAGAGCCCCCTGCACCTGCAATGATGACTTTGATGCCTCTATCGTGGGCACTCGTGGCATAGTCGGCCATATCCTGTGGCGTTCGGTGTGCACTCACGATACGCATCTCGTATGGAATGCCGAACTCCTTGCATACGTCAGCGGCTTCCTGCATTACAGCAAGATCGGAATCGGACCCCATTACTATTCCAACAACAGGTGTTGTGCTCATGACGCTACTCGTTCGATAGTTCGCATACGTTTTATTATTCCGATCAGTTCTGAGCGGCCATCGCCCTCCTTTGCTGATGTGCCCACAACATCTACTCTGTGTTTGCACTGCGACAGTAGTTCTGTAATCTGTGCTTTACGTGCTTCAAGCACACCTTTCGAGAGTTTGTCGGTCTTCGTCAAAACGGCAACGAAAGGCACGCCGTGCAACTCGAGGTCTTCGAGCATTGCAAGATCAAGGGGCTGTGGATCGTGACGTGAGTCTATTAGCACACATACCACGCGCAGTTGTTCGCGTGTGAACAGATAGTCTTTGATGAGCTTCGAGAAACCCAACCTTCGTTCCTTACTCACCTTCGCGTATCCGTAGCCAGGAAGATCGACAAACATCATGGCCATATCGGTCATAAAAAAGTTTATTTCTTGAGTTTTGCCAGGCGTGTTTGAAACGCGGGCTACTGCGCCAGTGCGAAGGATGGAATTTATCAGTGAGGATTTGCCGACGTTGGAACGTCCGATCATGGCTACTTCAGGCGCACTCGACTGTGGGAATTGCTCCTTGGCGGCAGCCCCCTTCACAAACTCTGCGCGAATGCTGTTGTGTACCTGTGCCATTAAAATAGAGAACGCCGGGTGTTATGCCCGGCGTTGTGTTTTTTTATTCCGTCGGTGTGCTACGGCTTGGACGCATCCGAACCGTCTGGAGCATCCGAAGCGTCTGGAGCATCCAAAGCGTCTGGAGCATCTAAAGCGTCTGGAGCATCCAAAGCGTTTGGAGCATCCAAAGCGTTTGGAGCATCCGTAGCGGATGGAGCATCCACCAAAGCGTCTGGCGCATCTATGTCGGATGTTTGTACAGCTTCTGCTGAAGCTACAGCTGTTCCGATTGCCGACATCTCGTCATCTGCCTTCGTCGATTTCTTAGCTGCTTTCTTCGCTGCTGGCTTGGCATCGGCCGTTGTTGTAGTCTTTGCTCCTGTTGCAGCCTTTGTTCCTGCGGCTGCCTTCGAAGTTTTCTTCGCTGCTGTGCGCTTGCGAGTTGACTCTGAAGAACGTCCGTCTTGCGGATTCGACCAGTCGACCAGCTCGATTACAGCTTCGGCAGCATGATCGCCGCGACGTGTGCCAATTTTTGTGATGCGTGTGTATCCGCCGTTGCGTTCAGCAACAAGAGGAGCAATTGTGTCGAACAATTCTTGAAGCACGGCTTTGTTGCGAATGAAGCGACCTACCATGCGACGTGCATGAACATCAACGCCAACGATTGTGCCTGCCTTTTCACCGTTGTACGCATTGCGTGCACGTGTAATAAGGTGCTCGGCAAATGAGCGTAGTTCTTTTGCTTTTTCTACTGTTGTTGTTAGACGTTTATGTTCGAACAACGACGTAGCCATGTTTGTGAGCAATGCTCGCTTATGACTGGCCGTGCGTCCAAGTTTTCGTCCTGCGTACCTGTGTCTCATTGTCTTTCTCCGTTACTCGCTTGCTTTCGGTTCATCACGCAGGTATGGTTCGATATCCATGCCGAATGTGAGTCCATTTTGGAAAACCACGTCTGCCAACTCTGCCAGCGACTTACGTCCGAAGTTGCGGAACTTCAAAAGGTCCGACTCCGCCAGGCTAACTAGGTCGGAAAGGGTCTTGATACTTGCTGCCTTCAAACAGTTGTGAGCGCGAACCGAGAGTTCGAGTTCATCAACAGGCTGAATGAGTATGCGACGAATGCGTAGGCGCTCGCGTTCTGCTTCTGAGTCTGCACTTCCGTTTTGATCGCCGCCATTTGCAGGATTCACACCAAGGAACAATGCAACGTGCGAGCGCATGATGTCTGCTGCATGATGAATTGCTTCTTGAGCAGAAATAGAGCCATCGGTGTGCACATCAAGAATTAGCTTTTCGTAGTCGGTCTTTTGTCCAACACGGTACGGTTCTACAGTGTAGATAACGTTCTTGATTGGAGTAAAGATTGCATCGATTGGAAGCATTCCAACTGGGAAGTCGGTATTGACCTGTTCTTCTGAAGGAACGTATCCCTTGCCCTTGCCAATACGAATTTCAACATCGAAATCGGCATCGTCACCGAGCGTTGCAATCTTTTTACCTGGATCGAGAACTTCTATTCCGGGATTTGCTTCTTGAATTGTTTGAGCCGACCAGACTCCTGGTCCTTTGACGCGGAATGTGATACGCTGCGAAGCCTTGGCATCGGAAAAACGCAGGCGGACTTCCTTAAGATTCAGGATGATCTCGCACATGTCTTCAACTACTCCAGGCACCGTCTGAAATTCGTGGTTCACGTCGCTGATCTTTACACCGACTATTGCTGCGCCCTGTACGGACGAAAGCAATACTCGACGGAAAGCATTACCGATTGTAACACCGTATCCTTCCTCAAGCGGGTTGAGAACGAACTTCGCGTGATACTGATTGCCGAGTTCTTCGACTTGGATCTTCTCGGGCATCTGCATCTGCATGTTCATGGCCTTCCTGTTGGAAATCTATAATCAGTTATTAAGTACTCGTCCTTCGACCCTACAAACCAACCATTAAACGCGACGACGCTTTGGCGGGCGGCAACCGTTGTGTGGCAACGGCGTTTCGTCGAGAATCGAAAGCACTTCCAGTCCGGCACCTGTTAGGGCGCGGATGGCGGCTTCCCGACCTGAGCCTGGACCCTTGACGATAACGTCTACTTTGCGCAGACCCATTTCGAATGCTTCGCGAGCTGCCTTGTCGGAGGACACCTGTGATGCATACGGTGTGTTCTTCTTCGATCCGCGGAAGCCGTTCTTTCCGGCTGAGGACCAAGACAACGTATTGCCGTATGTATCCGTAATCGTAACGATTACGTTGTTGAAGGTGGCACGAACAAACACTTTGCCATGCACATCCGCCACGATTTTGCGCTTTACGCGCTTCTTCGCTGCTGCCATTGATCAGTTCCTTATTTCTTAACTGCCTTCTTCTTGCCTGCTACCGTCTTACGCTTGCCCTTCCGGGTTCTAGAATTCGTACGTGTACGTTGTCCGCGAGCGGGCAAACCACGACGATGACGAAGACCACGGTACGCACCGATGTCCATCAATCGCTTGATGTTTAGTTGCACTTCTGAGCGCAACTGGCCTTCTACCTTGAATTCACCAATGGCAGTACGGATGCGAGCAATCTCATCATCCGTCCACTGGTTAACACGCTTACTGTGGTCAATGCCTGCTTTGTCCAGAACATTGCTACTAAGCTTGTCTCCAATGCCAAAGATGTACGTAAGCGCGATGATACCACGCTTGTTTTTCGGCAGATCAATTCCTGCAATACGAGCCACGATAATTCTCCGGGTTAGCCTTGACGCTGCTTGAAGCGAGGATTCTTCTTGTTGATGACATAGACCTTACCCTTGCGACGAACAATTTTGTCGTCGGGGTTTCGCTTTTTCACCGATGCTTGCACCTTCATGACAGATCTCCTGATTTCCTATTTGTAGCGGTAAACAATGCGTCCCTTTGACAAATCGTAGGGGGACATTTCTACCGTGACCTTGTCTCCTAGAAAGATGCGAATGAAGTGCATTCTCATCTTACCTGATACATGCGCAAGGATCTTATGACCGTTTTCCAGTTTCACAATGAACTGGGTGTTGGGCAGAGTATCTTCGATAACGCCGTCAACACGTATTAGGTCAGCCCTGGCCATGCATTAGCTCCATAGTGTAAGAATCCGAGGTGTTTGTCCGTCTACCACCACAGTATGTTCGAAATGCGCCGACGGCTTTCCGTCTGCAGCATACACTGTCCACCCGTCACTTGCTGTGTGAACATGAAACATGCCCATGTTTACCATCGGTTCGATTGCCAGTGCCATGCCGTTGCGCAGCTTGACATTTGGATACCGCGTACGATGCAGCAAGCCCGGTACGAAGTTTGGGATAGGGGGCTCCTCGTGCAGATTCCGGCCGATGCCATGTCCAACGAGTTCCCGTACCACCGAGAATCCTTGTTTTTCAACGTGGGTCTGAATCGCCCTTGCGATATCATACACCCGGTTACCATCAACGGCCTGCTCAATTCCTAGACGAAGAGCATCTTCCGTTGCATCCAGCAGTCGTTGTTTTTCCGTAGAGGTCTCTCCGACAGCAAAAGACCAGGCGCTGTCCCCGAAAAATCCGTCCTTACGTACTCCACAGTCGATCGAAACAATCTGTCCTTCTTTCAACTTCCGTGCACCTGGCAAACCGTGTACAACCTCTTCATCGATGCTCACACATAATGTGAACGGAAACTCGCGATCATCAACTACATAACCTTTGAAGGCAGGCTCACCACCGTGGGAGCGTATGTAGTCTTCGGCCATCTTATCCAATTCGAGCGTCGAAACACCCGGTTGAATTTTTTCCTTCAGCATTTGAAGAGTTCCCGCAACAATGCGGCACGCTGCCTCAATCTTGCTGATTTCTTCTACGGCATGTGCAACCGTATCGATATCAACGTTACTTACTGTCACGACATAGCGCCTGCACGTCCGCGAATCTTGCCAGTCTTCATAAAGCCGTCATAATGACGTGCTAAGAGATATGACTCGATCTGCTGGAGCGTGTCAAGGGCGACACCTACGATAATGAGCAAGCTTGTACCACCAAAGAACGACGCAAACCCAGGGGGAACCTTCAGCACCGTAATAGCAAACGTTGGCAGAATTGCAATCAGGGCTAGGAAAATTGCACCAGGAAGTGTGATGCGAGTAAGAATGTTTTCAATGTATTCAGCAGTTGGTGCGCCCGGACGAATACCAGGCACAAAACCACCGTTTTTTCGCATGTTGTCAGCTACTTCTTTCGGGTTGAACGCAATTGCAGTATAGAAGTATGTGAAGAACAGAATCATCAATCCGTACGTCAGCGCATGTACAACCTGGCCTTCATTAAATCCATTGGCTAGGTTTTGCCAGAAAGGATTTGCAGGAAAGAACGAAGCAATGGTTGCTGGAATAAACAGAATAGACTGCGCAAAAATGATTGGCATAACACCAGCGGTGTTAACGCGCAATGGAATGTACTGCGTTGTACCTCCATATACCTTGCGGCCGACAACACGTTTAGCGTACTGAACAGGTATTCGTCGTGCGCCTTGTGTTACCAAAATCACAGCAGCGATAATACCGGTCATGAAAGCAAAGAGGATAAGATCTACAACCCAGCTACGAGCTCCCGTGCTGATCAGCGAATATTCCTGCATGATGGCTGTTGGGAACCGAGCGATGATACCAATGAAGATCACGAGAGAGATACCGTTTCCAATACCTCGATCTGTAATCTGCTCGCCAATCCACATAAGAGCAATCGTACCAGCAGTTAGAATCAACACCGAGGTAACCGTCCAGAACAGCGTATACTCTGGCACAACTGGTGGTTGGCCCTGAGTAGATGACGATGCGATTTTAATGGTAACGCCAATGGCTTGAAGAATGGCGATGAAGACCGTTAGTATACGAGTATACTGATTGATTTTGCGACGTCCATCTTCACCTTCACGCTGCATCTTTTGAATCTGGGGAACAACCACACCTGCAATTTGCAGGATGATGCTTGCGGAGATGTAAGGCATGATGCCAAGCGCAAAGATTGCAGCGTTCGAAAACGCACCACCTGTGAACATGTCGTAAAGTCCGAGCAGACCTGCAGAACCACCTGCAGCCGACGCTTTGAGCGCTTCGACGTTCACACCTGGAATAGTGATGAACGATCCGATGCGTACCGCAATCAACGCTAACAGCGTAAACAACAGACGCGTGCGCAGCTCTTCAATGCGGAACATATTCCGAAATGTGGAGACGATATTAGCCATTGACGGTAACCGCTCCCCCGGCTGTCTCGATCTTCTGCTTTGCGGATTCCGACATCTTGTCTACAGTAACGTTCAGAGCTGCAGTTATGTCGCCGTGTCCGAGCACCTTTATAGGAAGCGAACGCTTGCGAATAACTCCGAGACTTAGAAGTACTGATGGATTAACAACACCACCTGTAAGCATGTTGGCATCAGCAAGACGTTGCAATGTTGCAACGTTTACTTCTTGATACTCAATGCGTTCGATGTTAGTAAATCCAAACTTTGGAACACGACGCTTAAGGCTCATTTGTCCGCCCTCGAAGCCGGGGCTCTGACTAAAACCGCTGCGAGACTGGTGTCCCTTGTGGCCACGTGTGGATGTACCACCGTGTCCAGAACCTTGCCCGCGACCAATCCGCTTCTTTTTATGACGCGAACCAGGAGCTGGTGAAAGGTTGCCGATGTGTTTCGTCGTGCTATTCATTAGTCTGCAATCTCTTCGACTTTAACGAGATGTTTTACTGTTGTTATCATGCCAAGCGTTTGCGGGTTATTCGGATGAATGCGCACGTAGCTTGGGCGACCAAGACCGAGGGCCTTGATGGTTGCCTTTTGATTCTGCAAACAGCCAATCGAGCTGCGTACTTGTGTGATCTTGAGTTTCATGTTCAACCTCTTAGAACTTTTTCTATGCTAACACCACGTCGCGATGCAACAGAAGCTGCATCCTCGAGCTGATGCAAAGCATTCATTGCAGCTTTTACAGTGTTGTGAGGATTCGACGAACCCATCGACTTTGTTAGAACGTCGCGAACGCCAGCTAATTCCAGGATAGCACGAACGCCTCCTGCTGCAATAACGCCTGTACCAGGTGTAGCAGGACGTATCATCACCTTGGCTGCACCAAAACGTCCAATTACTTCGTGAGGAACAGTGCCTTCTTTGAGGCGGACCTTTAGAACGGACTTCTTTGCTGCGTCGGTTGCCTTTGTAACTGCATCGGACACTTCGCCAGCCTTGCCAAGGCCGTAGCCTACATGACCGTTCTCATCGCCCACCACTACGATGGCCGAGAAATTGAAGCGACGTCCACCCTTAACCACCTTTGCAGTGCGGCCAACGTAGACAATCTTGTCTTTGAGATTCAAATCCGACAGCTTATGTTTTGCCACGTACTTCTCCGATTCTTATCGTTAGAAATCCAGACCGTTTTCGCGAGCAGCTTCTGCAAGCGCTTTTACGCGGCCATGGTATATGAATCCACCGCGGTCGAAGGCAACCTTGCTAACCTTGGCGGCTTTTGCACGCTCAGCCAACACCGATCCGACAATGCGACTTTCGTCGGTCTTTGTCATTTCACCAGTGATTTTGGCTTTGACGTCCTTGTCGATCGTTGACGCCGACACCACGGTACGTGATGCTACATCATCAATGATCTGTGCATAGATATGATTCAGCGAACGGAAGACTGCCAAACGCAAACGTTCGGGCGATCCAACGATGTTGCCACGTGAGCGACGCTTGCGTCGCACCATGCGGGCTGCTTTGAGTGCAGTGCGGTTCATCTTCGATCCTAGTTACTTGCCTGCCGATTTACCGGCCTTGCGACGAATGTATTCACCTACGTACCGAACACCCTTGCCTTTGTATGGCTCTGGTGGACGCAATTTTCTGACTTTGGCGGCGACTTCGCCGACCAGTTGTTTGTCCATGCCCTTCACAGCAAATGCTGTGGGAGTTGTGACAGCAAACTCAACACCGTCTGGTGGAATGAAGAGGATTGGGTGGGAGAATCCAAGCGACAGAAGTAGATTCTTGCCGCGCAATTCAACTTTATAGCCAACACCTTCGATCGCCAGGTTGCGATTAAATCCGTTTGTTACGCCTTCGACCATCCAAGCAATGTGTGCTCGCGTAAGACCATGCAGTGAACGAACTTTTTTGTCGTCGTTTGCACGTTCGAACGTAAGAGTATCGCCATCAACCTTTGGTGCGATCGTTTCATCGACGTTAAAGGTCATAGCCCCTTTGGGCCCCTTAACGGTGCATACGCCTTCACTAAACGTTACATTAACGTTGTTTGGAATGATGATTGGTTTTTTACCGACTCTTGACATTTCGTTACTCCTAGCAGTCTTACCAGATGGTACAGAGGACTTCGCCACCCACGTTCACACGACGGGCTTCCTTGTCGGACATCACACCGCGTGGGGTCGAGATGATGGCAATTCCCAGGCCGTTGCGTACACGCGGCAGTTGATCGACTGCAGCATAAATGCGACGTCCGGGCTTACTTACGCGTTTGATCTCGCGAATCACGGGCTGTCCGAGATAGTATCGCAGCTTTACCTGAATGACCCCTTGTTTATCGTCTTCGACTTTTTCGAAGTCGGCGATAAAGCCTTGGTCTTTAAGGATCGCTGCAATAGCCATCTTTAAGTTCGAAGCCGGGATGTCCACGACTTTGTGCTTAGCGGATGACGCATTGCGAATGCGCGTAAGAAAATCGGCGATTGTGTCTGAAACTGGCATAATGGTCGTCGTTTGGTCGTGTTCGTAATGTTACCAGCTTGCCTTGCGGATTCCTGGAATCTTGCCTTCGAGGGCAAGTTGACGGAACATGTTGCGGCATAAGCCGAACTTGCGGTAGACGCCTTTTCCTCGGCCGGTGAGGAAGCAGCGGTTGCGGATGCGCGTTGGCGCACTGTTACGGGGCAGCTTCTGTAGTCCAACCATATCACCCGCTGCCTTGAGTTCAGCACGCTTTACAGCATACTTCTCAGCGAGTCTCTTTCTCTTTTCATTCCGGGCTACAACGCTTGTTTTCGCCATGTTGACTTTCGATTAATCTTTTTTACGGAAGGGAAATCCGAATTCCTGCAGCAACGCGTACGCTTCTTCATCTGTCTTTGCATTTGTTACGAACGTGATGTCCATACCAGTTATGCGTCCAACCTTATCAACATCGATTTCCGGGAAAATGATCTGCTATTT
>Ga0163153_10001786_pt1 | contig 33231 bp, 21 predicted proteins | sample OliLakLV19MP6IB1_FD_148629 | JGI IMG/M metagenome (GOLD analysis project Ga0163153, IMG submission 148629) | Freshwater microbial mat bacterial communities from Lake Vanda, McMurdo Dry Valleys, Antarctica - Oligotrophic Lake LV.19.MP6.IB-1 | ecosystem: Environmental > Aquatic > Freshwater >... | reverse complement strand
GTCCGCCTGGCGGAGCTTCGCCACGATCTGTTCGGCGCTGTGTCGGGTCTTCATGAGGAATCCTTTCCGGCCAAGGGCCGGTCGGATTCTCTCACAAACTCTGGATCAAGATTTCGGGAGGGGGTCAGCTGATCCTGGGCGCCAGCCGACGTCATGCTGAAGAGCGCCACGTACACCGCGATCCACAGTTGATTCATTTGTCTCATGTTTCGCACACCCTGTTGTTGAGTCTCGGAAGAAATCATGCCCGAACCGAATCGACAGGCGCCGCGAGGCGTCGAGACGCCGTGGCGCACGTTCATCAAGATACACATGAACGTGATCGTCGCGTGCGACTTCTTCTGCAAGACGGTACTCACGCTTATGGGTAAGTGTCTGGCTTTCTCGCTGATATTCATCCACCTGGATAGCCGGAAGCTCCCAGTTCTAAACCCGTCAAGCGGTGAGCCGCACTCGTTTGATACTCGGTCCTCAAAGCCAGACTCTCTTCTATCGCGTCCGCGAACCGCGGTTAGGTTCTGCTCACAAGCGAGGGTACTCGCTTGCCACGGTGGTCGTGCGATATATGACGGTTGTTCGCGGCATGGCTGATCAACGGACTTTCCCAAGGGGTCACACTCAGAAAGCTTTCTTGATTAGCCTCGTTTATTAGTCAAGCAGACTTGACCAGATGAACCACTCCGGATCACGTCGGCTTCGCGGTCGAGCGCTCGTCGACGCCACCACGCCCGATCCGCCGCTTGCCAAACTTCGCGTTAATCTGATCAGCGACGGCGTCGAGTTTCCTTTGCTTCTCACGATCCTGATCCGGGAACAGTTCGTTCTGCGTTTCGCCTGCCGACAACCTCTCCGCAGTGACGCCGATCAGTCTCACCGGCTCAAACGACCACGCTTCGAACAGGCCGTTGGCGGCCTGCCAGAGTTCGCTGGTGATGTTCGTGGCTGCCTTCAGCGTCGTCGACCGGGTGATCGTCTCGAAATCGCCGAATCGAATCTTGAGCGACAGGCCTTTTGCTTGAAAGCCGTGCCGGCGCAGCCGGGCTGCCACCTGTTCCACTTCATCAAGCAGCACGCGTCGCACCTCATCGGCATCGCCAACGTCGACGCTAAATGTCTGCTCATGCCCGATGCTCTTGGCCTGGCGATCCGGCACCACCGGGCGATGGTCGATGCCGCGCGAAAGCTCAGCGTATCGTTCCGCATCACTGCCCAGAATCCTGCGCAGTGAATCGAGCGGCCAGCTGCGCAGGTCACCGATGGTGCGGATGCCCAGCGGCTCTAGCTTCGCCGCCGTCGCCGGGCCGATGCCCCAGAGTTTTGTCACCGGCAGCGGCGGCAGCACGTGGTCGATGTCCTCCTCACGAATCACCGTGAGCCCATCAGGCTTGTTCATGTCCGAGGCCAGCTTCGCCAGAAACTTGCACGGCGCGACGCCGACGGATGCGGTCACGCCGAGTTCGCGCCGGATGCGGTCTTTCATTTGTTTTGCGACTGCGATCGGATAGCCCAGCGCCCGCTCGGTGCCGGTCAGATCCAAGAATGCCTCGTCGATGCTCAGCGGTTCAACCAGCGGCGAATACTCTTCGAGGATGGCAAACATCTGCTGCGAGACTTCGCGGTATCGCTCGCTGCGCACTGGCATCACGATCGCCTGCGGGCAGAGTCGCTTGGCGGTCACCATCGGCATCGCCGATCGGCAGCCGAAGGGCCGGGCCTCGTAGCTGGCGGTGGAGACGACACCGCGCGGGCCATCGTGGCCGATGAGCAGAGGTTTGCCTCGCAGTTCGGGATGGTCGCGCTGCTCCACCGACGCGAAGAAGGCGTCCATGTCCAGGTGCAGGATTGAATGGCTTGGTTTCACAAACATCATTCTGATTGCTTCTGACCCTTGTTCTTTTTGCCCTGATCCCCTTCTGCGCGGCTCTCGGAGGGATAGAGAAAGACGGGATTTTCGACCTTTCCAGCAGGGCGACGAGCGGTGGGATTTTGTCCGCCGATTTCGGCCATGATGGTTTCGCCCAGAGCGGTGAGTTCCTTGACGATCTCGGGATGCTCGGCGGCGACGTTGGTCTTCTCGCCGATTTCCTTATCAAGGTTGTAGAGCCTCGGTTCGCGGGTCGTGGCATCGGGCAACGCCGGGCGCCCCATCGTTTCGTTCTGCGGCGCGATGGCGAGTTTCCAAGCGCCTTTGCGCACGGCCTGGAGGTTGTATCCAGCAAAATAGTAATGCACGCCGCGTGGGGAATCCTTGGTTTTGCCAAGCAGAAGCGGCGAAATGTCCCGTCCGTCGATGACGGGCTGTGGCGGCACGGTGCCACCGGCAGCCGCGACGGCGGTGGGCAGCAGGTCGATGGTGCCGGCGATGGCATCCACCGAAGTTTTCGGGGCGATTTTTCCAGGCCACCAGGCAATGGTGGGCACGCGCACGCCGCCCTCCCAGGTGCTGCCTTTGCCGCCGCGCAACGGGCCGGAGCTGCCGCTGTCGGCCTCCTTGATCAGCCACGGGCCGTTGTCGCTGGTGAAGATGACGAGCGTCTTCTCCGCGAGCTTGAGTTCGCGCAGAGTGTCGAGCACGCGCCCGGTGGACCAGTCCACTTCCTCGATCCAGTCGCCGACGCGACCGTTGGCGGTTTTTCCACGGAACCTCTCGCCGGGATAAATCGGCGTGTGGATGGCGGTGTGAGGCAGGTAGAGGAAAAAGGGCTTGTCTTTGTTGGCGGTGATGAAGCGGACGGCTTCATCCGTGTAGCGTTCGACGATGCGGCTCTGCTGCTCGTCGGTGAGAAGCTCCGCCACTTTGCCGTCACGAAGCAATGGTGATACTCGTTCCCCGGTCACGCTGGATTTTCGCTGCATGTCGTTGGAGTAAGGGATTCCGAAATAACCATCGAAGCCCTGCCTGGTGGGAAGGAACTCCGGCTGATCGCCGACATGCCATTTGCCGATGCACATCGTGGCATAGCCGAGTTCCTTCAGGTGCTCGGCGATGGTGGTTTCCTTGGGGTTCAATCCCTTGGGACTGCCAGGGCCATAGACGCCCGGCACATCCACACGCACGCCGTAGCATCCCGTGAGCAACTGAGCGCGCGAGACCGAGCAGACGGGCGCAGCGTAGAACGAAGTGAGCTTCATGCCCTCATTGGCCATGCGGTCCAGGTGCGGCGTTTTCTGCTTCGTGGCACCAAACGGACCGATGTCGCCGTAGCCCATGTCATCCATGAAAATGATGACCACATTGGGCTTTTCAGCGGCAGCCGCGTGATACGGCAACACCAGCGCAAGGAGCGCGGCGACGGCAAGAATGGAGAGTTTCTTTAATCGGCGTGCTGTCATTGTTCATTTGCCTTTCTGTTCTTCTTGTTCTTGCCGGAGGACGGGTCGTCAATGGACATGGGGCTGTCGTTTTTCTGCGGCATGCCGGGCGTGCTTCGGCCATCGGCGATGTAGCGGCGCATGAGCGTGGTGAGCCGATCGACAACTTGCGGGTTCGCGCCGGAGACTTCTTTGGTTTCGCTCAGGTCGTCTTGCAGGTTGTAAAGTTCGCGGCTGCCGTTGTTGAAGAAGATGAGTTTCCACGGGCCTTGTCGGATGGCGAGATCGCGACCCGGTGACTGATGAATGATCGCCTCGCGGGCGGTGCCATCGGCAGTGCCTTGCAGAATGGGCAGGATGCTCACGCTGTCCTCGCCTGCGTTGTCGGGGAGTTTGGTGCCGACAATCTCCGCGCAGGTGGCGATGAGATCGTTGAGGCAGAAGGTCGCATCGGACACGGAGCCCGGTTTTATTTTGCCGGGCCAGCGGGCAACGAAAGGCACACGGTGACCGCCTTCGTAGATGCTGCTCTTGGCGGCGCGCAGCGGCGGATACGGGCGACCGGAGGCGCCGTTGTCGGCACTGGCGATGACGAGAGTGTTTTTAGAGAGCCCCTGTTTCTCCAGCGCATCGAGCAACTGCCCGAGCATGTGGTCGCCTTGATAAACCCAATCGCCGTATTTCGGGTCGTTTGTCACTTCATCCTTCGCGCCACTCTTGCCGGCGAATTCCTTCGCGGGGACGACAGGCGTATGCGGCGGACACATCGGGAAGTAAAGGAAGAACGGCTCGCCATCTTTGCGCTGCTCAATCCACTGCACCGCCTTGGCGATCATGCGCGGCTGATTCTCCACATCCGCCACATTTTCCACCACGCGATCCTGCTCGATGATGGTCTCAATGTTGCGCGCATGGGTGAAGCCGTAGAAGTAGCCGAAGCCTGCGGCATTGGGACTGTTGAGGAGCCGCGCGCCGACGGGAACATTTTTTTCATTTCCTGGTTTACCTTCCCAATCCATGCCGAGGTGCCACTTGCCGATGCACGCCGTTTGATACCCATGCTGCTTGAGCAGCGACGCAGCGGTCAGACGTGATTTGGGAATGATGGGCGGATTGAAAGTCGTGAGCACACCGTATTGCCCAATGCGCGAGGGATAGCGTCCAGTGAGCAAGCCGTAGCGCGTTGGCGTGCAAACAGAGGCGGCGGAGTGCGCATCGGTGAAGCGCATCCCTTGCGCCGCAAGCCGGTCGAGATTTGGCGTTTGGAGTTTCGTGCCCTCGCGATAGCACTTGGGCTCGCCGTAGCCCATGTCATCAAAAAGGACGAAGATGATGTTGGGTTTGTCGCCTGCGGCGGCAAAAGCCTGAGCGCAGAGGAGCAGGAAAACCGTCAGGGTGGTGAGGTGTTGTTTCATGGTGGTGTTTAGTTGGAGGCTTTTTCTTTCTTCTTCGGTGGCGCGGCGGCTTCGGAAGGGTATCGCTTCACTTCGACATCATTCTTCTGTGCGGGGCCGGTCGTGCTGCGGCCATCGGTGATGAGCTTCTCCAGCAATGCCTTCATCTGGGCGACTTTCTCCGGCATCGCAGTGGCGAGGTTCTTCGTTTCGCCCAGGTCATCCGCGAGGTTGTAGAGTTGCACAGGCTGCGATTGATCGCCGCCTGTTCCCCAGCCGCCCGAGCCGGGAGCAGGGATGTATTTCCAACTGCTCTGCCGCACTGCTGGTGTGCCGCGGATGGAGGTGCTCACGGCGTTTTCGCGGATGGGTTTGTCTTCGCCTTTGAGCAGAGGCAGGAAGCTGAAGCTGTCCTCACCGGCGTTGTCAGGCAGCTTCGCGTCGAGGATGTCGGCGAAGGTTCGAATGAAATCGGCCTGATAGACGAGCTGATTGCAAACACTGCCCGGCTTCACCTTGCCGGGCCAGCGCACGATGAATGGCACGCGATGTCCGCCTTCCCATGCATCCGCTTTGTAACCACGCAATGGGCCGCTGGGATAGTGCCCTTTCTGTTCGAGGTCCTTCACGCCGATGTAGGGCGCGCAGCCGTTGTCGGCGGTGAAAATCACGAGCGTGTTGTCCGCCGCGCCGCTTTTCTCCAGCGCATCGAGCACGCGCCCCACGATGGCATCGGTCTCCATCACGAGATCGGCGTAATCGCCCAGCCCGCTCTTGCCTTTCCATTCTGGATTCACCGCCAGCGGCGTGTGCGGCGAGGTGAGCGGCATGTAAACGAGGAACGGTTCCTTCTTCCGCACAGAGTCATCGATGAACTGGATCGTGCGGTCCCCCAGCGCTGGCAATATGCCTTCGAGTTTCCAACCCTTGAGCGCTGGGCCTTGGATGCTGGCCTGATTGTTGCCCATCAATGGCCGGGGCAGAAACTCCGTGGGAATGCCGACGGTGCGGTCGTTTTCGATGAAGCAGAACGGCGGCCAGTTGGGAATGCTGGTGCCGAAGTAGAAATCAAAGCCCCCCGTGATTGGGCCACTCGCGATGGGTTTGGAAAAGATGTCACGCCACGCGGCGATCTGCTCGTCGGTGGCCACGGCACCGGCGGCGGCGGCTTTTTTGTCAGCCTTGCTGGCTTGTTTGGCAAGCTGATCGGAAGGCGAAAGTAATACACGCTGCTCTTTCGTGGCGGGCCAATCCATTCCCAGGTGCCATTTCCCGATGCACGCGGTGCGATAGCCTTGCTGCTTCGCCAGCGTGCCGATGGTCATGCGATCCGGCGCAATCAACGGTCCTTCAAACGCGCCGACGATCCCGCTCTGCAATCGCGTGCGCCAGTGATAGCGGCCTGTCAGCAAGGTGTATCGCGACGGCGAACACACACCGGAAGACGAATGCCCATCCGTGAAGCGCATGCCCTTCGCGGCGAGCTTGTCGATGTGAGGCGTGGGAATCTTCCCGCGCTCAGGGTTGTAGCACTGAACATCCCCGTAGCCGAGGTCGTCGGCGTAAATGATGAGGATGTTTGGTTTCTCCGCTGCTGCGGCGAAAGTCTGGACGCAGAGGAGCAGACAGGCCGTCAGGGTGGTGAGGTGGTGTTTCATGGTGTGATCCATCGTGATACGTACATCATCCACATCGTGTCCAGCGAGGGTTTGCCGGGATGCTCATTTCACCACGTCTTAAACATAGATGCGAATCAGAATGAAATCCGTGTCAGGCGGCAGACGCAACTCGTTCGTCAGTCGCTGGCACTTCGCCGGACTCCATTGCTGGATATTATGAAATTGATGCGTTACGAAAGATCACCTGGAGCATCCATCCTATGAAGCACATGCTCTCCTTCTTCATCACTCTTCTCCTCATACCGGTGGCCGCGCTGCATGCCGCTGATGCGCCAGCGATAAAGCCGAACATTCTCTTCATCGCCATCGATGACCAGAACGACTGGATCGGCCACATGGGCGGACATCCGCTGGTGAAGACTCCGCACATCGACCGCCTGGCGGCGCGGGGCACCACCTTCCTCAACGCGCATTGCCAGGCACCGCTTTGCAATCCTTCCCGCGCGAGCCTGCTGCTGAGCCTGCGCCCGACGACCACGGGCATCTATGGTCTTGCGCCTGCGCCGCGAACGGTGCCGCAGTTGCGGGACCGCGTCTCGCTGCCTCAACATTTCGCCGCGCAGGGCTACCGCACCGCTGCCACCGGAAAAATCTACCACGGCGGCACCCATGCTGGCGGCACAGGTGGCGCGAAAGCAAAGAACAAACCTGCCGGTGCCGATGCGCCAGCCGCGCTGAAGATCACACCCGAATTTCAAGTCACCGGGACCTTCGGTGGTGTCGGCGTGAGGCCGCCGAAAAAGCTCATCCCACCAACGCCTAACGGGAATCATCCGCTCGTGGACTGGGGTGTCTGGCCGCTCGACAACGATGACACCAAAAAAGGCGACTATCAAGTGGCAACCTGGACGGTGGAGCAGATCAAGTCTGCGCCCAAGGATTGCCCCTTCTTCATCGCTGCCGGCTATTTTCTGCCGCACGTGCCCTGCTATGCCACTCAGAAATGGTTTGACCTCTATCCCGATGACGACAGCGTGCTGCCGAAGATTCTCGAAAACGACCGCGACGACACGCCGCGCTTCTCGTGGTATCTGAACTGGCAGCAGTCATCGCCGCGCCTGAAGTGGGTGCAGGAAAACAACCAGTGGCGCAACCTCGTTCGCAGCTATCTTGCCAGCACGAGCTTCGTGGATGCACAAGTCGGCCGCGTGCTGGCGGCGCTCGAAGAGTCCGGCCATGCGGAAAACACCATCGTTGTTTTGTGGAGCGATCACGGCTGGCACCTGGGCGAGAAAGGCATCACCGGCAAATGCGCCCTTTGGGAACGCAGCACGCGCGTGCCTCTCCTATTTGCAGGCCCCGGCATCAAGGCCGGCCAGCGCTGCACACAGCCCGCCGAACTGCTCGACATTTTCCCGACACTCATCGAACTCACCGGCGCTCCCAAGCGTGATGACCTCGAAGGCATCAGCCTCTTGCCGCAGCTCCGCGATGCCGCTGCCCAGCGCGAGCGCCCCGCCCTCACCAGCCACAATCAGGGCAACCACGCCATCCGCAGTCAGCGCTGGCGTTACATCCGCCACGCCGACGGCAGCGAGGAACTCTACGACATGCAGGCCGACCCCAACGAGTGGCACAATCTCACAGCGAAACCCGAGCATGCCGACATCATCGCTCTGCACAAAAAATGGCTCCCGAAAAGTGACGTCCCGCCAGCCCCGGGCAGCGCCCAACGTATTCTGACCTACGACAAAGCGACGGACGAGGCCACTTGGGATGGCACCGTCGTGAAACGCAGCGATCCGATTCCGCAATAAAAACATTCTTCCGCACCAGTGATCATCGAGAACAGGTCGTCGAAATGAAAGCGCTGTCAAAGAAACTCATCACTCCCTGGCGCAGCATTCTTGATGGGTGACAGAATCATGATCTCAAAGTCCGCAGACCCATCATCATGAAAAGAACAATCATGAAACTGACCTTCACCATCCTCGCTGCTTTGCTCCTCGCGCCGCTGTCCGCGCTGCACGCCGTTGGTGTGTCGAAATCGAGGACGGGGCTCAATGTTCTATGGTTCGTGGTTGATGACATGTCGGCGAATTTTTCCTGCTATGGCGAGACGCTGATCCAGACGCCGCATGTGGACCGCCTGGCGCGCGAAGGCACTCGCTTTGTCAATGCCTTCGTCACGGCACCAGTCTGTTCGCCCTGTCGCTCGGCCCTGATCACTGGCATGTATCAGACCAGCATCGGCGCGCATCATCACCGCAGCGGGCGCGGTGCGGAAAAAATCCATCTCCCGGATGGCGTGGTGCCGATTCCAGCTTTGTTTCAAAAAGCGGGTTACTTCACGTGCATCGGTTCCGGACTCCTGACAGGAGAAATAGCTGAAATAAAGGGCCGCAAAGCCAATGGAGGCGGCCTGGGAAAACGGATTACAACTTTGAATACGATCTGCCTTGTTGAAAACACCCGACGACTTGACGACTTGAAGCGCTGGCGCTCCACTATGCCGCATGGACGGAACCAACACGCTGTTGACGGTGGCTCGCCTGAGCATGACGCTCGCCCGGCGGTGCATGGCCCGCTACTCCCACCTCAAGAGCCCGCACAAGTTCAGTCAGCCGCAGCTGGTCACGTGCCTGGTGCTGCGCGCCTACCTCAAGACCACCTACCGCGGCGTCGTCGAGTTTCTGGCCACCAGCGGGCAGCTGCGCAGGGCGATCGGCCTGGAGCGCCTGCCGCACTATTCCACGCTGAAAAAGTTCGCCGACCGCGCCGGCGTCGCCGAGGTGATCGACGCGATGCTCGGGCAGATCGCGCAGGCGGCGACGCCGCCAGAAGCCCAAGCAACCGAGATCGCGATCGACTCCACCGGCATCGAGACCAGCGCGGCCAGCGCCCATTACCAGACCCGCCGCGGCCGCCCGCGCCGTCAGTATGTGAAGCTCTCGCTGGCGGTGATCTGCGGGGTGCTGTTGCCGGCGGGACTGGTCGTCGACTTCGGTCCGACTAACGACAAGACCCAAGCCCGGTCCCTCTTAAACAAGACGCGGCACAACGTGCAACCCGCGACGCTGTTCGCCGACGCGGGGTACGACGCGGAGTGGGTGCACGAATATTGCCGCGACGACTGGGGCGTGCAGAGCTGGATCAAGCCGGTGCGGCACCGCGCCGACGGCACGTTCGGCGGGAGATATCGATCGAAAATGACGAAACGCAGGCTCAAGAAGCGTGGCTACGGGCGGCGCTGGCACATCGAATCGTTCATCAGCGGCCTCAAGCGCACGATGGGTTCGACGCTGGCGGCGCGCAAGCCTGCATCGATGTTCATCGACGCCGCGATGCGGGTGCTGGCCTACGCGTGCAGGCGTTAGGTGAGGTCGAATTGAGGTAGATCTATTCAACACAGCAAATACGATCCCAAAATCTATGACTCGAACGATTGGGCCCAGCGAAAGCCGAATCAGCCGTTCTTCATGCAGGTGCAGCTTGCGGGCGGCAAACTGCGCGGCGCTAGCGACGCCGCTGCGACGAGGCTTCTCGAAAACGCCGCGCAACAGTTCGGCACAGCGACCGATCCGCAGAAGGTCACACTGCCGCCCTACTACCCACGCGATCCCGTGCTGCTGCGTGATTGGGCGGCTTACCTCGACTCCGTGCGCCTCACCGATGCGCATGTCGGCAAGGTCATCGCCCGTCTGGAGAAGGAAGGGCTTCTTGAAAACACATTCATCATTTTCATCACCGACCACGGCATCAGTCACGCGCGCGGCAAACAATTGCTCTACAACGAAGGCACGCACATCCCCTTCATCGTGCGCGGCCCTGGTATTGAAAAAGGGAAAACGCGCACAGACTTGATCGAGCACATCGATATGGCAGCCATCTCGCTCGCCGCCGCTGGCATCGAGATTCCAAAGGCGATGCAGGCCCGCAACGTCTTCGCGGCGGACTACCAGCATCGCACCCACGTCTTCGCTGCCCGCGATCGTTGTGATGAAACTGTCGAACGGATTCGCAGCGTTCGCACCGAACGATTTCTCTACATCCGCAACTTCCACCCGCAGCGCCCGCACCTTCAGCCCTGCGCCTACAAAGATGGTAAGTCCATCGTGCAGCCCCTGCGCAGCCTGCACGAATCGGGAAAGCTCGATCCGCTCTCCGAAAAGCTGCTGTTTAGCCCGACACGCCCGCCCGAGGAACTCTTCGAATGGACGACGGACAAATGGCAGATCACGAACCTCGCCGCCGACCCCGCACACAAGGCCACGCTCGAATCCCTGCGTGCCCGGCTTGACCAATGGATGCGGGAAACCAACGACCAAGGCCCGGAATCCGAATCCCGCTACGACAGCGATATGGCCGCCTACCTCGGCAAAGGAAACCCGCAGGTGGAGAAGAACATCGAGATCATGAAACAGTGGGCAAAGGAAGGCAAATGAGAATGGGACCAACGATGAAATCCCTCCTGACGATCCTCTCATTCCTCGCGCTGATGTGCGGGTCCGCTGTCGCCGCCGACAAGCCCAATGTCCTGCTCATCATGGCTGACGATCTGCGGGACTTCGGAGGGCCCTTCAAGAAAGAGGTCGTCAGGATGCCCAACCTCGACCGGCTTCGTGCCCGTGGCACGACCTTCCAGCGGGCTTATGTCCAGTATCCCGTCTGCAATCCGAGCCGAAGCAGCATGATGTCAGGCTTGCGGGCCGAGCAGACGGGCATCGTTGGGAATGATGTCCCTCTGCGGCAAAGGATGCCGCAGGTCATCACGCTGCCGCAGCTCTGCAAGGATGCGGGCTGGCAGTCGCATGCGTTTGGGAAGCTCTTTCACCTGGGCGGCGGGCGCGATGTCCAGGCCAGGCAGCGGTGGATGGACACCGGTCGTTCATGGCACACATCGCAGACGTTTGAAGCGACGAAGCCTGGCCGCAAACTCCTCGAAGGCCGCAATGTGACCGGCGATGCCTTGAAATGGTGTCAGTGGGGCGCGGCCGATGGCACGGACGATGATCAACCGGACGGCCAAATCGCCGCCGCCACGGTGGCGATGATCGAGAAGCTCGGCGACACGCCTTGGTTCATCGGCTGCGGTTTCATGAAGCCGCACGATCCCTTCATTGCACCCAAGAAATACTTCGATCTCTATCCGCCGGACGCTCTGCGCGTCTGGAGCGATCCCGCCGATACCACGGCCGTGCGCAAAGAGAGCGTCGGTTTCGGCGAGTACGGCACGGCTTTCGCCAAGTTTACAGATCAGGAACGGCGCGAACTTTTCCGCGCCTACCTCGCAGGCACGAGCTTCATGGATGCGCAGCTCGGACGTGTGCTCGATGCACTCGACCAACACAAACTATGGGACAAGACGCTGGTCATCTTTGTCGGCGATCATGGCTATCACACCGGTGAGCGGCAGTGGTGGAACAAGAACACGTTGTTTGAGCGCAGTTGCCGAGCCCCGCTCATCATCGCCGCGCCGGGCATGAAAGGCGGCCAGACGACGACATCGCTCGTCGAGTTCATCGATCTGTATCCCACCGTCGCCGACTTCTGCGGCTTGAAAATGCCCCACGCCGCCCCCGGTGCCAGCTTGCGGCCCGTGCTGGTCGATCCCGCAGCCAGCATCAAAGACGCGGCCTTCACCCTCGTCACTCGCAGCGGCAAACTGAACGGCCAGAGCATTCGCACCGCCCGCTGGCGCTTCACCAGCTGGAGTGACGGCAAAACAGAACTATACGATCACGATGCCGATCCCGAGGAGCTTCGCGACGTCTCGGCAGCACACGCCGACATCATCGCCCAACTGACCGCGCGGCTTCAAAAGCTGCCCGCGCTCGGTGCGAAGCCATGAAGACGCCTCGCCGAGTCCGGAGCGTCCACTCCCGCGCCTATCTCGCAACCATGAAACCCAAGAGCATGGATAAGGCCGATCCCGATGAATCAGCCGCCCTCGCAGACAGTCTGAGCAAAGAGCAATCCGCTGCCAAGGAAAAGCTCCAGGCCGCGCTCAACCGCTACACAGACGCTCGTCCCGCAGAGCTCGACCGCCAGCTTGAAGAACCGGCAAAGGGCCAGCCTCAAGAGCCGAAAAAAAGAATAAAGCCGCCAAGTGATTTCTGGTCGGCGAGCGTTTGAACCTTAGTTTCGCTTAAGACCCGCCCGGAGTTTGAGAACTCGTCGAGAAAAGTTGTCAGGCTCCGGGTGGGGCTTAAGCGAAACTGAGGTTTAACATGCTTCTGCCGCTCATTCTGAGCGACGCTCAGTTTGATTGTTGTTTAAGAACAGGGTGCCAGCCTTCGATTTTCTTCGTCAATTTTTCCACGATGTCGGGATGCAAGGCTGACACCTCGCTTTTCTCGTGCGGGTCATCTTTCAGGTTGTAAAGCCTCACCGGCTGCTTGTCCCAGATGTGAGTGTTTTTGTATTGAGTCGTGTCGCTGCCTTGGTGGCGGATCAGTAGTTTCCAATTGCCCGAAACACACCACAAGTATTGCAGCGTGCCATCGGGATGATTCGGAGTCATGTTGTGAACCGAATGGCAAACGCCGAACACCGTGTCGCGCTGCGCCCTCGCTTTTTCATCGAGGAGATTGATGCCGGGAAGATCCTTGGGGGCATCAATTCCTGCGGCGGCGGCAATGGTGGGGAACAGGTCGATCGCATGCGCGAGATCCGCTGATCGCGCCGGTTTGAGGCGGTTGGGCCAGGAAAGAATGATGGGCGTGCGGACACCCATTTCATAAGGCGAACTTTTTGACTTCAGCGCATATCCTTTCCACATCTTCTGGTTCGGATCGTTCGCGTTGGTGCTGCTGGCCGCCCAGCCGTTGTCACAGATGTAGATGACCAGAGTGTTTTCGCTCAGCTTTTGTTGGTCGAGATGATCCAGCAGTTGGCCACAGGTTTCGTCAAACCACTCGCACATCGCAAAGTACTTGGCGACATCATCCGCACGGTCCGGGCGGCTATATTTATCGAGCAACCGCTTGGGTGGATTGTGAGGCGTGTGAGGCAAAAACGGCGCATACCACAGCAGAAACGGCTTTTGTTCCTTAGTCGCGAGGTCGATGAAATCCGTCACCGGTTTCATTCCCTCGCGGCCGATGGTGAGTCCCGCATCGCCATGTCGGCCGCCACGTTGCGGGTCGCCGTGAGTCATGCCGTGGGTGAAGCCGCCCTCCTCGAACGATCCTTCCCACCACTTGCCGGACTGGTGCGTGAGATAGCCGCTGGCCTTGAGTTCCTTAACAAAGCTCGGCAACTTGTGAAAGGCAGTGCGCAGGGGCGGATCGAGCACAGCACGGTTCTTGTTTGCGTCCACATCGTTCCCCGTGATGCCGTGGTCATACGGGTATCGACCGGTGATGATCGAAGCGAGCGAAGGGCGGCAAAGCGGCGACGCAACATAGCCACGCTCAAATAGAACGCCCCGCTGGGCCAATTTGTCCAGGTGCGGAGTCTTGATGTGCTCGTGCCGCATGAAACCGTAGTCCGTCCATCCCTGATCGTCGGAGAGGATGATGACAATGTTGGCTCGGTCCACAGCGCCGACAGTCGTGCAGGTGAACAGCAGCAAACACAGAGACAGGGTTTTGAGTGTGTTCATGGGTGATTCTCCATCCCGAGGCTTTGTCAGTGATGCAATGACGCCGTGACGCTCCGCTGAACCTCGATGCCGTGATTAAGTGCGGTTCAGTTCGCAGTCGGTTCAGCGATCGGAGATCGGCGAACACCTTCGGAAGGCGAAGGGCATGAGGTCGGCTACTTGCTCGCGCTTGGGGCCGCATTTTCAATGCGCTCCATCGCCATCGCCATGGCCGTCGTCGCCCAACCGGTGGCGGCAGAAGAGATGAACTGGTCTTTGCCGTGTGGGAAACCGGTCTCGAAGTACTTCTGAAACGGCTTGCTGCGGCTGGCGACGAGCCACGTTCCATCGTCACGCTGCGTCTTGAGCAGATAGCGCAGCCGCGCTGGTAGACCTCGTGGTTCGTCGCCGTTTCGCCCGCCTGATGTAGCGACACGAGAGCCGTCCCCGTGGCATAAGCATCGGATTCAGTGGTGGACTTCGGTTCGCCGGCGTCTAGCTGCGCCCAGCGGCCATCATCACGCTGCCTACCCGGGCGGCACCGCGTGCTTGAGCGCCTTCCCGATCGTCTTGTGCGAGGGCCCAGCTCTTCCGCGATCGCCCGGGCGCTTAGGTGCCTTGTCGACGTCGGTGAAGCAGGCTGTAAGAGTTCGGACCATGAGAGTGATGATAGACGCCGGGCATGGCATCGGCCAACACTTGATCACCGCCGGTCTTCCCGCCAACGCTGACCACGGAGTGTCTGTACCCGAACGACCTCCGGGGTCTGGCCCCGACGAGCGAGAAAAAAGTGGCCTTTTCAAGCAGATTCTGTGGGCGAGAAAGCGACAATTGCGATCCACCCAAGTTGATCGCAGGGTACATCCTAACAGGTCCCAAAAAGCGAAGGCCAGCCTAAGTGGCTGGCCTTCAACTAGTTAGAAGTAGCGGGGGCAGGATTCGAACCTGCGACCTCCGGGTTATGAGCCGCTGGAGGCCGTTTTTCGCAACTTTTGACAGAATCAGTAACTATCGTCATCTCCACGGGTTACGCCCGTGAACTCATTGCTTACCATATCGCACATTTATGCCATGTTTCTCACTTGGTAGGGTACAAAACAGGGTACATCGATACTCGCAGTTCGTTCGGGTACTTCCGGAATGTCATCCTAACGAAAACTCGTGCCCAATTTCATTCCACCATTCTACTCGATTCATCGTGAGTGAGCGAGGACCCTCAGTTGAGGCGGAGGCCGGTCAAACTTCATCAGGGCTGTCAGTTCTTTCACCTTCGCGGTCTCGGTCGCGTACACGTTGTTTTTCTGGGTCGGGTCCGTGGCGAGGTTGAACAGTTCCCCGGCCTCGGCATGCGGTTCATACCCGCGATCCTTCCGGAACCACTGCGGCTCGCCCTGCTTGGGCCCTCCGGCGGTATTCTAGCGAGCCTCTCGGGCGGATTCGCCGAGAGCATATCCTCGGCGGACTGCTCAACCACTATTGCCGAAAAGCTGCATGATTCACCGAGAACACAGGGCCGTGCCCGGCATTTTGGACCCTCGCCGCGGGTGGACCACCTCAGTCGGCGCTCAATTTGGCTACACTTTAGGGTGCATTCTCGAACGAAGCGTACGGCCGTCCACCTCCCTCGCTTCTTATCGGGTCGTTGAAAACCATCGTTCGATCCGCGTCTGGTTACCAGCTCGATCCTTCACCGAGACCGTCAGCGTGCCCTTCGACAACGGTTGAGCGAGCACCATTTCCCACACCCCTTGGGTCTTGAGTTTGAACTGGGACGCCAAGTTCGCGCCCGGAAGCTGGCCAGCGACTGCGAAGTCGGCCACGACGCGAAAACTTTCCAGGTCGAGACCGCTGTCGTAGTCGTGCATACCGATCAGAAGCCGATTCGGCCCGCCTTTGGCGCCCGGAATCGTCAAGGTCAGTGTCGGACGGTTGTCGTCCGCAAGCCAGCCGTGGCCGCGAGCCTCCGGCTGCTTGACGTCGAAGTCGAGGTCGATTGGACAGCCAAGGTCGATCCAGCGCACCAGCGTGAGCCGATCCTCATCGCTAAGTGGGGCAACCTTGATCTTCTGCCCGTTGGGAGCGGTGTAGGTGCCGGCGACCGCCTCGGGCGGAGGCATGGCACTGCCGAGGTACGCCAGGTTGACTTGCCGATGCATCTCCGGCGTGTTGGCAATCGGTTTGCCGTTGAAGACCAAAGAGTTTGCGTCGCCGGGAATGGCCTCGTAGGCAAAATCGTCGTTGTCCCAACCGTCGAGACGCTGACCGAAGACTTTCCAGATAAGGAGACTGCGGCGCGACTGGAAAAAGCGAACGTAGCGAGTCGCTTGCGGCATCGACCAGGTGCCCCTCCCCGCGGGCGATTTGTGGCCGAACTTGGCTTGCGAGTCGAGAACGAGGCGGACGAAGGTGCCCGGAACCTTGCCGGCTGGACCACTAAACATGCCGCCGCCAAAGTTCGGCGCCGCCATTGGCGCGTGGTCGTCTAGCACCAGGTTGCCAGCCGGCTTCTCCCACTTCTGCGTGTGGCAGGCGGCGCAGCTCCTCTCGAAAATCGGCTGAACGTCGCGGAAATACTCGACGTTCTTGACGTGCTTTTCGTAACGCAATCCGGTCTCGTTGCCAACGTCCCAGCGTTTCCCCGACGTGTCACCCTTGCGAGTCGTGATTAGCGCAGTCTTCATTGTCAGATCGAAGGGTTCCATTGTGGCGGCGGCAGTATCCTTGAAAAGAGTCGGTTTTTGGCTGTGCGAATGACAGCCTCCGCAGTCGGTGCGAACTTCGCCGGGACGTATCTGGTGCCAGGTCTGAGCCATGTTCAAAACCATGCCTCGCTTGTCGAGCGTCTGGAAAGTCCAAGCGACGTCAGCGGGTATCTTGGCGAGAAAGCTGGTGTCCGGATTGCCGTCGGGATCGAGCGGCTGGGTTCCTTCCTTTGAGAAATGCCGTACCGGAAGTTCGCCCAGAATGCGGAGGCGTTCGTTGGCGACGTTCCACCAGCGCCGGCCCGTCTTGCTCGTGTGACGTGGGTCGGTGGTCGGTTCGGTGATCAAGATGCGGACGGCGTGGATGTCGCTGTTGTCGTACCGGCCGGCGTCGGCTCCCTGGATAGACCAGTGCGTTTCCGACTCGTTGTAGCGCAGCGATCCCAGCCCGAGAAACGGATCTTTCCCTCCCGCGTAGGTTCCGCGTACGCTCCCCTTGGCGACGACGCCGTCAGGATAGCTTTCGTGCTTGTAAAGACTGGACGTGCCGACCAGGCCGAAAGGGGTTCCCGCAGGGAGGTGACGCGAGCAGGTGCCGTCGTTGGCCAGAGCGGGAAGCCGAACCGGTTCAGCGATGCCGTAAATTCGCTGATAAGGGACCAAGGCTCTGGGCCATTGTTCGTTGTAATTCGGATCGTTCTTGATGAACAGCATCTGGCCGGGCTCGTCGATCGCCTTGCCGGACTTGATGAGATAGATGCCGGCGTCGATTGCGGGCGGCTTGGCGTAGAGGCCGGCGCCGGCGCCCGGTGTCCAGACGGTTAGCAGGTGGTTATCGGGGGCGCCACTTGGATGCGTTACCTTGCCGACGCGCGGCGAATCGGGATTCTTCGGGTCAGAAAGGCGGGCCGGGGCGTCAAAGGCGTTGCAGAAAGTGGTCAGGTTCTCCAGATCCTTTGGGCTGAAGGAAATCCTGGAATCCTTCGAGTTACGGTAACCACCCAGGTTACGAGGATCGCTTCGCGACGCAGGGCCGAAGAACGGCTCCCCCTCCGGGGCCTGCGCGGCCAGTTTGTAATAGGTTCCGAAGCCGAGGTTGTTGAGGTTGTAGTATTCTTCCACGACCACATGGCCGTCCGAAAGTTGCGTCATGAAGTGAAAAGCCGACGCACCCACGAAACTGCTCATGAGCGGCCCCCAGTTGGTGCCATCGGGATGGATGGTCCACAAACCCCAGTTCCGCAGATCGCGCAGGCCCTGCGATTCATACGTGGTGAACATGACTCGACCGTCCTTGAGGATCGTCGGATGCAGGGCCGAGTTGATGTTCAGATGGCCGACCATCTCGATATTGCCGCCGTCGTCGTCCATCGTGAAGAGTTGAAGCGTCGTGGGCGTATAACCCTTCGTCGGAGCAAAGCCATTGCGATTGCTGGTGAACATCACCCGCCCACCCGGAAGCGGACAAGGGCCGAGGTTGTAGACGCCGGGCGGGTTCTTGCTGGCTACGGCAACCCCAGTGTTCGGCGTGAACTCTTGCCGCGAAAGCTGCGTCACCTTTTTCGTCTTCACATGGATCTTGAAAATGTCGGAACTCTGCGATGTCGGCCGATCGTTGCCCGGTCGTTTGACGTTGAGATAGCGGGCAAAGTAAACCGATTCGCCGTCGAAGGAGACGAAGGGATCGGTGATCGCATCGTCGCCAGCGGCCACGAGAACCTCCTCGGTGCCATCCGGATGCAGCAGCACCAGGTCAGAACCCGGTTCGCCGCGCAAAGGGCTGAAGACTTCGGCCCAGGCGATTTGCTGGTTGTCTCCCTTGCGGGGAGCCCGGACGTAGACGATGTCATAGTCGTATTTCACCGCCTTGTCGGTCGCGATGGCAGCCGGCGTGATATTGAGTTTGTTGGCACGTTGTTGTCCCCAGGCATCGTCAACCATGGTCAGGCAGGACATGGCTACAAGCCCAGCTACCGCGAAGTACGTGCGAGCACTCATATGTCAATCTCCATGAAGAATCAGAAGGAGCCTCTGAGCCGAGATTTCCCAGTTGGCCTTTGGCCAGCGAACATGGCGGGCTACTGGTACTGAGTTTACACCATCTCGCCCCCCGCAAGAGCTTCCGTCCACGTTGAAGATTTGTTTCTTGTTTCACGCTCATCTTTGGGGGTTTGGTTAATCTTGACACATGTTTCGCCGATTCGCGGCGCGCCGATAGCGACCGGGTTGATGTTGGGCCGGATGTTGGATCGCACCACGATCATGGAAGTGCCGGGGTCAGCAGTCGCAACCGCAACCGCTCAATGCGGCGCAGGATCAAAGCGAACAACGACCGAGGGAGCGCCTCCTCCGCCAACTGGAACACCACGCTCCGGGCGTGATGCACGACCTTGCAGCCGATCTTGATGAGCTTGTTCCGCAGTGTTGTCAGCGTCCAGTGTTTCACACTCACCGGCAATGCCAGCCGCCGCAGGAAGTTGCCCAGGTTGTACGCCAGAGCAAACAGTTGCAGCCGCGCCTGGTTGTCCACGAAGTCGTGACAACTCAGACGCGTCCAGTTCAGGGCCAGCTTGCCTTCCTTGATGCACTGCTCAGCCGTGCCCCGGCCGTTGTAAAAACGGGTGACACGGGCGGCGCGGCCGCCGAGGTTGGTGACGATAAATCCGATGCGGGGGAACAACTCATCTTTGTGCCACTCGACTTTGGCCACCACGCGGCGGGCCCTGTCCCAGGTGGCGGCCTGATAAACAAAGTCGTCGTACAACACGATGGGCCTTTCCGGCGGTCGGCCACTGTTCGTCCGTCCACGGCCGCTTGTCATTCCACGCCCACGGCCCACCGACGGTAAATTAGAGGAAGCGATTGAATTGCCACTGCGGAACCGTGCATTCGCGAATCCGGAACCGCTCACCGCTGGAGCCCTTGGGGCGAAGGTCGGCGGCTGAACACATCTCCAGGTAGGTGGTGGTCACGAGTGGCATGACGCACGAGTGTATCGTCAGGGAGATGAACGATCCGGAGCGATCCGCCCGTCAATCGCGTCGTCTGATTTTGCCCGTGTATTATGCGGGCATTCCCTGGCAACCTGCTGCCGCCTTCGAGATTTATTCATGCCAAGATTGCTCATCGTGTTGACCGTCTTGATGCTCGCCATGTGCGACCGCGCGGCATTTGCCGGACCCGTGGTGCCCGGCCTCCGCAACAGCCGCAACAGCCACCCTCTCTCGCCGCGGCAGGTCGGCGACCTGCTTCTCGGCGAGCTGCGTTGCGCTGCGTGCCACAATAGCCGGGGTCAGTTTCAACTGGAGAAAGCGGCGCCTGACCTGGCCGACGTTGGCTCGCGCGTGTCCCTGGACTTTCTGCGGCGATTCATTGCGTCCCCCTCAACGGTGCATGCCGGAACGACCATGCCTGACCTGCTGGCGTCGGAATCGAACGATAGACGCGACGAGATTGCCAACGCGATCACCCATTTCCTGGTCGCGCAATCACCACGTTCGTTCAAGGCCGACACCGTCGCGGCGGAGAATGTGGGGGCGGGCAGGGAACTGTTTCACACGGTCGGGTGCGTCGCGTGCCATGCCCCGCGCGACGAGAAGAACGTGGAGGCAAAAGGTGACGGCGCGGTATCACTTGCCCACATCCCCGCGAAGTACAGCGTTCGGTCGCTCGAGGATTTTTTGTTTCAACCCGCGCGCGTGCGGTCGTCGGGCCGGATGCCGGACATGAAGCTGACGCGCGGAGAAGCCCGTGCGATCGCCGGCTATCTGTCGGGCAGCGCGGTCCCGGCGGTCGCGGCGTTGAAGCCGGACGACGCGCTGGCGGCCGCCGGCAGGAGATATTTTCAGTCTTACAACTGCGCCGCCTGCCACAAGCTCGCCGACATCCCCGCGACGCCTGCCGCCGCCATGCAGACCCTTGACCCAACCCGCGGATGCCTGGCGGACAAGCCCGGCAAGAGCCCGCGCTTCAACCTCAGCGATGCGCAAAAGCAGGCGATCCGAACAGCCCTGGCCGCCAAGCCTGAACCCGTCACGGACAAGATGCGCATCGACATGACGCTGACCGCATTCAACTGCCTGGCGTGCCACGTGCGCGGCGAGCACGGCGGCGTCGCCGAGGAACGCAACGAACTGTTCCAGACCGATGAAAACAACCTGGGCGATGATGCCCGCATCCCGCCGCAACTGACGCTCGTCGGCGCGAAGCTCCAGACCGTGTGGATGCAGCGCGTGCTCTTCGATGGCGAATCGGTTCGTCCTTACATGCTCACGCGCATGCCGCAGTTCGGCGAGGGCAACCTGCGGCATCTGCCGGAGCTGTTTGCGCGTGTCGATACGGTGAAGGCGGTCGCGTTTGCGATACCCAAGAAGGAGCGGGAACGGGAACTGCGCACCGCGGGGCATCAGCTCATTGGCGACAAGGGTCTGAACTGCATCACCTGTCACAACTTCAACGGCAAGCCGTCGCCGGGCTTCAAGGGCATCGATCTCACGACGACGAATGAGCGGCTCAAGCCAAGCTGGTTCTATCACTTCATGCGCGATCCCGCGGCTTATCGGCGCGGCATCATCATGCCCACCTACTGGCCGGGCGGGAAGGCGGTGCGGACGGACATCCTGAGCGGCGACACCGACGGCCAGATCGAGGCGATGTGGTATTTCCTTTCACTTGGCACCTCCGCCAATGACCCGTCGGGTATCCGCTCCGTCGAGACGAAGCTTCGCATCACCGATAAGACGCAGACCTACCGCGGGCGCAGCGGCATCGCGGGTTACCGCGGCATTGCGGTGGGGTTTCCGGGCGGGCTTAATTATTCATTCAACGCCGAGACGGGCACGCTGACCGGGCTGTGGCGCGGCGATTACATCAACGTCGGCCGCGGCGGGCAGGGCTCCGGCGGCTTCAACCCGGCTGCCCGGGCCGTGACGCTGGCGCAGGATGTTTCGTTCTGTGAATTGCCCGATGAGAAGGCGGCGTGGCCGCTGCGTCCCACCATGACGAAGGAAGCGCCGGTCAATCCCGATCCGCTCTACCCGCGCAATCACGGGTATCAGTTCAAGGGTTACTACTTCGACGACGCATCGATCCCCACTTTCATGTATCGCACCGGCAAGGCGGGCGACATCAGCGTTGAAGATCGTGCAGCCCCGGCCGGCGCCAGTGCGGTTGCGTCCAATGAGAAACCAACGTTGGTGCGCACGCTCAAGTTCTCTTCGCCTTCGCCCCGCACGATCTGGTTTCGCGCACTGACCGGCAAAGTGGAAGAGGTAACGAAACAACAGTTCAAGACAAATGAGCTGCGGTTGAGCATCCCGCAGGTTCCCACCGTGCTGCGCCAGTCCGGTGCGGACAAGACCGTAATGGAACTGCTGCTGAAGCTGGATATACCCAAGGGCGATTTCGCCGTGACCATTACTTATGAACTACTTCAATAGCAACAAAGGCAGCCTGCTGTTCCTGCTGGTGGCGTGCGCCATGGCCGCCACGGCGAGCGGGGAGGATGTGGGTGAACGATGGGGCACCGCCGAGCGCGAGCGGGAGTATTATCCTATCGTCAACATCCCGATCCCCAGGGACATCGTGATCGAGGCCGGCGCCTTCACCGTGCTCCCCGACAAGCGGATCGCGGTCGGAACGCGCTACGGCGAGATATACATTGTCGATGGCGTTGACGAGAAGAAGCCCAATCCGAAGTATCACCTGTTCGCCAGCGGTCTCGATGAAATCTTCGGTTTGGAATACAAGGACAAGGCTTTCTACGTTACGCAGAGCTGCGAGCTGACGCGCGTCCGGGATACCAACAACGACGGCAAAGCCGATCGCTTCGAGACAGTGTCCGATGGCTGGGGCTACGCCAACTATCACGAGTACGCGTTCGGATCGAAGTTCGACAAGGACGGCAATATCTTCGTGGCGCTCGGGCTCTCGAATTCGTACAACTCGTTTGCCCTGTTCCGCGGATGGGTGATGAAGGTCACGCCGGAGGGCAAGACGATCCCCATCGCCAGCGGCCTGCGAAGCCCCGGCGGCATCGGCGTCAACGAGCACGATGCGCTCTTCTATATTGAGAGCCAGGGCCCATGGAATTCCTCGTGCAGCCTCAAGGCCATCACGCCCGGCAGCTTCATGGGACACCCGATCAGTTTCAACTGGTACAAATACACCCCGGAAATGGGCCCCGCGCCGGCGGAGCCTAAATCAGGCTCACGCGTTCTCATTGAACGAGAGCGCGTTCCGCAACTGGCGCCCTACGCGGTGATCTTTCCCTACATCCGCATGGGCCGGTCGATTACCGGGTTCACCGTCGACCGCACGAAGGGAAAGTTTGGTCCGTTCGAGGATCAGATTTTTCTCGGAGACTACACGCAGTCGATCATTATGCGGGCCACGACGGAGCAGGTGAACGGCGTCTGGCAGGGCGCGTGTTACCCGTTCCGCGAGGGACTGTCGACGGGGATACTCAATGTGCACTTCACCCCCGAAGGCAATCTTCTATGCGGCGGCACCAATCGCGGTTGGCCGGTGCGGGGCATCAAACCGTTCGCCCTGGAACGCCTAGAATGGACCGGCAAGATGCCCTTTGAAATCAAGCGAATCACCATCGAGCCCGATGGCTTCAAGATCGCTTTCACCAAACCCGTGGACACCACCACGGGCGAGAGCGCCGCGTCGTACAGGATCAGCACGTTCACGCACATCTACCACGGCGGCTACGGCGGTCCGGAGGTGGACCGCACCACACCGGTTGTGAAATCGGTCAAGCTTTCCGCCGACGGAAACTTCGCGTGGGTTGCGCTGGACAAGCTCACACAAGGGCACGTGCACGAGTTCGATCTGGGCAGTTTGCGTTCGCGCGACGGCGAGACATTGCTTCACCGCAACGCGTATTACACGGTCAATGAGGTACCCAAGGCGAAGTAGTGTTGTTATTCGTCCTTCACCTCGCAGACGCCGGCTCAGCCGCGACGCTTGGCATAAGCGGAACATTGCAGAACGTCAGGGCGGCGATGCCGTTTGCTCCGCTAAGGAGCGTCTCCTGATTCCACGCGATCTCTTTCAGATAGGTGATCTTCGTGGCCGTGGAGGGTTCCTTCAGCTTGAGCGTAAGCACATTTCCGGTGACGCTTCCCGACCCGACCTTGTCCTTTTGCCCATCCAGATAAAATTGCCCCGCCAGTTTCTCCGCCCAGACCACCGGCTGATCAAACTCCATGTTGATCGTGTCCTTCACGCCCCGGGCGAAAGACGCGTGCCGGAGATTTGGCGGCGTGATGGAAGTGGCGGGCGCTTTGCCGTAGAAGTCCCGCTCGATCAGCGGCTGAATCAATCGCGCAAACTCGGCCCATCCAACGAGCGGAAAATGACAGTCGCCGGGCGGTCGGATACCGAGCGTGGACATATCTGTTGTGTGGGTGTTGACCCTAAATTCAGTACCCACAGGATCCGCCGCCGGGGACGAGTTCGCCGTCCCCCGGTCGGCGCGATTCTTCGACTATCGCGAGGTGCTCGTGCATCTGATCGAGGTTGCGCTGGGCCGCGGGCTTGGCGATGTTGTCGAGCACCTTGTCGCGGAAGAGTTCTGCCAGCGGCTTGAGCTCCGCCGGCGGAATCGGCAGCGAATCTTTTTTCGGCAGCATCGCGAACCACTTGTGCAGGTAATGTCCCTCGCCGCGGTTCGTCGCCATCAGATATTTGTGCACGCCCACGAACTGCGCCGCGTCGATCCCGCTCGCCTTCGCGAAGTCCTCCGCCTTTAGCGCCGGCTGCTCCAGCGCCTTCGCCATCCACTCCCAGATTTGTTCCGTGAGCATCGGCAGCGTCTTCGCAAACTCGACTGCTCGCCTGTCCGCTTCCGCCTTGACGTGCGCTTTCAGCACGTCCTCCGCGTCCGTCAGCACCTTCTTCGCCGCGTTGTACCGTTCGATCTCCGCCTGCGCCGCCACCGGGACGATCACCGATCGGCTGCTGGCGAAGACGCCCGCCAGCGAATAGAAATCCTCCATCGGGATCGGGTCGTACTTGTGATCGTGGCAGCGGGCGCAGGCGACGGTGAGGCCGAGGAACCCGCGCGACATCACGTCGATGCGGTCGTTCCATTCCTCCGCCGATGAGCGGTCGTTGTCGTTGACGAATCCGAAGTTCGGGCCCAGGGCGATGAAGCCCAGGGCCGCGCGGTGCCGCGGATCATCGCCCGGTTTCTCCATCAGGTCGGCTGCCAGTTGCAGCTTGAGAAACCGGTCGTATGGCATGTCGTCGTTGAACGCGCTGATCACCCAATCGCGATAGCGCCAGGGGTTGACCTCCTTTTGATCGTCCTGCGAGAAGCGGTCTTCGGCGAAGCGCACGACGTCGAACCATTGCCGGGCCTGATGCTCACCGTAGCGCGGCGAGCCGATCAGGCGATCGATGACCTTGGCAAAGGCGTCAGGCGATTGGTCCGCCTCAAACGCGCGCACTTCTTCGAGCGTCGGCGGCAGGCCGGTCAGCGTGAACGATGCCCGGCGGATGAGTTGACGCTTCTCCGCCATCGCCGCAGGCTTCACCCGCGCCGCGCTCCAGCCCGCCGCGATGAAGCGATCGATCGGCTGCGCCAGGCTCGCGTCGCTCACCGCCGGCGGCGTCACCGGCATCACAGGTTGATAAGCCCAGTGCTTCGCGCCCTTCGCCCAGTCAATCCCCGTCGGCTTCGCAACGCCGCCGGCGCCCCCGGTGCGCGGGTCCACCGCGCCCTGCTCCACCCACTTCACCAGGTCGGCAACTTCCTCATCCGACAGCTTCCCCTTGGGCGGCATCTTCACCGGCAGCTTGCGCACCATGCGGATGAGCAGGCTCTGGTCCGGTTTGCCCGCGAGGATCGCGGGCCCCGAGTCGCCGCCCTTGGCCCAGCCCTCGCGCACATCGAGCCGCAGCGATGCGTCCGGTTCTTCACCGCTATGGCACTTGAGACAATGCGTGGTCAGCAGTGGCCGGATCCTCTGCTCGAAGAACTCCACTTTCGCCGGATCGAGGTTCGCCTCGGCGGCGACAACAAACGCAGACATCGCGCAAGCCAAGATCGCGGCAGTCGTAATGCTCAGTGAATTGACAACCGGCGCAACACGATCACACATGCTTTCATCCCATATCGCAGCAACTCGCGAAGAAGCCTAGGCCCGATGATTCCGCTTTGCACGGCTGGGCCATCCCCCCATTTGCAGACCTTCGGCATGTGGTTACGGGAACGCCGCCGATGGACCCGGTTTTCGCCGGGTTTACAGGACCCCGCGTGTGGGCGGCGGCGGTGGGGCCTAAACTCAAAACAATCCCGGTGCAAAATCACTCGTTCCAGCAAGTCACCCAGATGGGTGTCTTGCCGGTGTCGTAGGTGCCAATGCGTTCGAGCGCGCCGGTGTTCTGGTCGATGCGGTAAACAGCGAGCCTGTCGTTCAGTTCGCCGGCGGCGAAGAGAAAATGGCCTGCTTTATCGATGCAGAACGATCGCGGAAATCGTTCGGTGGCGTAGTGGCCGGCGGACTTGAGCTTGCCGGTCTTGAGGTCGATCTCGAATGCGGCGAGCGTGTCGCCGTGCGGTTCGCCCGCGTTGAGCTTGCGGCCATCGCGGTTGGAGACGTAGGCGAACCGGCCGTTGGGAGTGATGTGGATGTCGGCCGCGTACGATTCGCCCTTCCAATCGGGCGGCAAGGCGGAGAGCGTTTGCGACAGTGTGAGTCTGCCAGTCTTGTCGTCGAATTTCCACGAGCTGATGCCGCCGCCGCGCTCGTTGGCGGTGAAGGCCATGGGCAGTGTCGGATGGTGGGCGTAGTGGCGCGGCGCGTGGTACTGGTGGTCCTCATCAGGCCCCTTTGCGAAGGGCGGATCGAGCGGCGTGAGCTTGCCCTTGGCGGCATCGAACGCAAACTGGTACACCGTGTTCGATTTCGTATGAGGCACGTAGACAAAACGATTGCTCGGATCGGTCGTGATGAAATGCGCCTGCTCCGCGGTGGTGTGATCATCAATGAGTTCGCCGGTGCAATGGCGATTGGCATCAATCTTCCAGGCGCTGACCTTCCCTTCGCCGTAGTGGGCGCCGAGCAACGTTTTGCCCGTGGCATCGACGTGAATCGAGGGTGACCGCAGGCGAACCGGGGCGACATGCAGCTTCTCGAATTTTCCGCTCTTGATTTTGATGCTGACGATGTGAGGCTTCGCTTGTTTCTCGCCTTCCGCCTTGATGTGCGACTCCACATAAAGCATCACGCCATCCGCCGCCAGCGCCATCGGGCCGCCGACGCCGTCGAGCAGCAGGCGATCGTGTTCGGTGAGTTTCCCCGATTGCGGATCGATGCGAAACGAAACCAGCCCCGGGTCCTTCGCGGCCGCGAGAAAAAGAAACTGCTCCGCCAGCGCGGGCAGGGCAAAGCCAGCGAGCGTGATGATGAACGCAAAGGTTTTTACCTTACCGCTATTCGCGAACATGGAACTGTTCCTCTTTGGTGGGTGAGACGACGGGCCACGTGGCCAGCGAGGAGTAAGGGTACAGCCGCCATTCGATCCTACAAGGCCAAGTTTGTGGACGAAATCGAATTCAAATGAAACCCATCACACTAGATGGATCAATGATTCATGAAAGCCCACCCACACACCCGTGGGTGGGTTTCCTCATCAAGTGGATCGCCACTGCAAGCGCAAGGTCGCTCATGAACGCCCGCCTCCTCCGTCTCGCTCTTCTCTGCAATCTGCTCACGAGCAGCGCGGCGTACGCCGACTTCTTCGCGCCGGCGTTTGGCCCCGATGACATCGATTGGACGCAGACACGCCAGATCATCGACGGCAAAGCGAGCGAGGCAAATCAGGCGCTCGTCAAGAAGATCCTCGGCTTCCGCGCGAACGAAGGCAACTGGGATGAAAGCAAATGGGAACTGGGCCTGCCCAGTGATGGCAAAGAGCACACCTACCAGTTCCTTATCGTGCTCAAAAAGCCCGTCGCCATCGGCGCGATCGCAGCAAACAAGGCAGACCCGGATGAATACAAAGGCTCGGGCAACGGCGGCGAAGTCTTCTTTCTGAAAGCCGACAGCAAACTGCCTGTGGATGCGGGCGATGCGAACGCATGGACAAAGGTGGAATTCGCCCCGGCTCAGCCGCATGTGCGTTTCGCGCCGCTCCCAGTAAACACGAAAACGCAGGCCATTCTCTACACCGATCATCGCGCCTACGGCACATCCATCGTCACCTACTTTCAAGCCTACAAAACACGCATTTTCAGCGCCACCCTTTTAGGCACCGGCGTCGCTCAAGGCGGCACCGATGCCACCGCCCTGACCCGCGGCGGCTCCTGGCAAACGCAGCGAAAAGTCGACCCGATCACCGAAAAAGCCCCCGCGTCGTACATCCTCACTTTCGATCAGAATCAAACCCTCGGCGGCCTCTTCCTTTACTCCAACGGCTCGCCCGTGAAGCTCTCCGTTTATCAGGGCGACGCGGGCGCCAACCCGCTGCTTTCCCCCGCCTCCGCATGGACTGCTGTGCAGGTCATAACGGCCCGCGATCACTTACATGACTTCACACAGTGGGCGTATCGCTATCGCTGGTTAAGCTTTTCTCCCGTCGCCACCCGGGCCATCAAGATTGAGATCACCGGTATCGAGCGCGGCGGGAGTGACGCATGGATCGCAGGGCTGGGCGCCTTTATCGATCTGCGTGATGCAGCGCCCCCGCAGGTTGTGCTCAAGGACACGCGGCCGCCGTTCCGTGTGAACGCCACACTGCCTGTGGGCGGCGAGGCGATGATCGTGGTGACCGATGCGAATGGAAAACGCGTGCGCAATCTCGCGGTGCAGTCGCCGCGCAATCAAGGCACGATTGAAGAGGCTTGGGACCTCAAGGATGAAGCGGGCAAGCCGGTCCCGCCAGGCAAGTACACGCTCAGCGGCATCGTCGGGCCGCCCATTGAACTGCACTACCAGCTCACGCCCTATCCGAACGTGCAGCAGCTTTGGTCCGATCGCGTGCCCTGGATGATGGGGCACGATTCGCCGCACGGCTGGCTTTCGGACCACACGCAGATCTGGGCCGTCGCCACGCGCGGCGATCGGGTTTACTTCGGCGCCCCGATGGCCGAGGCGGGTGTCTGTCTTATTGAATGCGATCTCGATGGAAAAAAGCTGTGGGGCAAGCATGATTTTGGACCGTGGACCGGCGTCAACATGATGGCCGCCGATGAGAACGCGGTGTTTGTTGATCGCCATGGCGCGGTCTTTCGCATTGATGCCGCCACGCGCCAGGCCAAACACATTTTCGACTACGGAAAGAATCCGCAGCGCCGCGGCTGGGCCTCGGCGATGGCGGCCCATGGCAACAAGGTTGCCTTCGCTTTCACCGGCGCGCCGATGCTCGATAACGCGATCAAGGAAAGCGAGATCGATTTCGACAACTGTTTGCCCAAGCCCAAGAGCGGCAGCGACTTCGCCCGCATTCTACGACTGCACGGAAGACAGCCCGGCCGCGATGTCGATCCCAACGCGAAGGCCCCGCAAGGCACCGGCCGGCTCGACATCGAATCCACGCTCGGCAGCGATGGGAAACAGCACGCGATCATCACGTTCAAGACACCCGTGCCCATCGGCAGCATCGTGCTGCCCAGTCCGCTTGATGGCTCGGAGGTTTCTCTGAGCCTGCTCAAACCGGATGGCGCCTACCCGCCGCGCATGGAGAAAGATGCGCTGGGCGATGAGTCCCTCGCCGAGATCGACTGGCTCACCCTCGCATCGCCGGTGAAACCCGGTTGGAACACGATCCCCGCGCCTGCGAACACGATGACCCGTGCGATCCGACTTTCTTTCACACGGCCTAAGAATGCGAAAGGCGATTGGTTCGGCCGCGTGGAAGGCATGAAGATTCTTCGCCGTCGATTTGAGAATCTCGCCAGCGCCGCGACGATCCGTGTGAACTCGGGAACGATCGACAAGATGGGCGCGTGGGATGCCCAGCGCACCGATGCGATCTGGCACGATCGGCCGGGCACGTATGTGATGCAGTGGAAAACCGCCGAGAAAATCAGTGGTTTGGCGATCAAGGAGATCGACGGCGCCGTCACGATGATCGATGTCTGGCAAGGGCCGGTGACCGGCGAGATTCCCCTCGATGGCGCCGCGCATGAAAAGACGAGCCCCGCGCCGGGCTGGCGCAATGTCGCCACCTACAAGCAGTGGCGACGCAGCGCGCAATACGATGGCAACAACAATCGCTTTGCGCGGTACATCGATGGTTATGTTGATTTCGACGGCGAGATTGAAACCCGCGCGGTGCGTTTGCGCGTGATCGAGCAGTGGCTCGACAACGGCGAGGACGGCGCTGAATGCCGCAAGCATGACGGCCGCGGCGAGCATGGCCTGCATTACAGTCAATCGCACACAGCGAAGCTCGATACGCGGCTGTGCGGCATCATGGGTGTCGCGCCGCTGAAATATCTGCGCGGGGAGCCGCCGCTCGATCCGCTCGCTTATGAGCGCGTGGAGATCTACGACGGTACGACCGGCGAGCTCCTCAAGGAACTGCCGGCGCGCCTGGGCTGGCATGGACTCGCGTTCAGCAAAGCCGGTGAACTCTTCGGCACTGCGAAGGATCACGTACACATCGTCCGCATCGACCAGAACACCGGATCGACCACGCCGGTCATCAGTGATGCGCAGCCGCACACGTTCACGGTCGGGCCTGATGACCTGATTTACGTGCACTCCAATGCAGATGAAGGACGCGGGCCGATACTTGTGTACGACATGCAGGGCAAGCGCATCCGCACCATCGGCAAGCCTGGCGGCTGGAAGCCCGGCCCGTGGGACCCGCAGAGACTGGGCCCGGTCCATCGCATGGCGGTCGACTCCGCGAAGAATCTCTGGCTCGTTGAAACCGATCATTATCCCCGCAGAATTGTGCAGTTTAAGACCGATGGCACCTTCGTGAAGGAAATCCTGGGCAACACCCTGTACGGCGGTGGTGGCGGCGGCACGATCAACCGACTCGATAAAACAAAAGCCTATTACGGCCGCGTCGAGTTTGAGATCGACTGGAAGAATCACACCTCCAAGATTCGCGGTCTGCTCGCCGATCGGCTCGAAAACAGTGACATCGTCGCGGCCGATGTGAAAGGCCAGAGCGCGAAATATCTCGTCACCGCGCCGCTTTCGCTCTCCCCTCGCCAGAGCGCCGGCTGCGTTTATCTCTACGACGAGAAGACCGGCACCGCGCGCCTCGTCGCCGCGATGGGTGAGGCCGCTGCGTTCGGTGGCCTGCGAAACTCGGGAGTCATCTCGCTGCTCAAGGGCGATGTGCTTCGCGATTACACGTTCGTCTGGTCCGATCACAACGGCAACGGCCTCGCGGAAGCCGCGGAAGTGATCTTCGACAAAAAGCCCGCGGGCGGCGGCGGTGTGGGACGCTTCGACGCTGACCTCGGCTGTGTGGGTAATGGTGTGCGGTATCACGCCAAAGAGTTCCTCAGCGATGGCACACCGATCTATGAGCGCATCACCATCCCCGGCTCGCCCCATTTGCGGCTCATGGATGGCCGTTACTTCACACTGCATCACGAGCCCGCGAAGGATGAACCCTCGCAGAATTATGTGACGACGGCCGACGGCGCAATCCTCTGGGGTTACCCGGCGACCGGTGGCGTTTCGGGCCTTTCAATCCCCGCGTGGAAGGCCGGGCTCGCAGCCAATCAGTTCAGCATCATCGGCCACGAGATCGCCGAAGCGAATGGACTGGGCGAGTTTGTCGTCGTGCACTCGAACACAGGTCAGTGGACGATCTGGACCGCCGATGGCTTGATCGCGGGGCAGATTCTGCTGCACAAGACCGATGGCCGGTCGAGATTTCTCGGGCCTGCGTCCGCGCCGCCTGGCACGCGCCTCGATCCGCTGACCGCGAGCCAGGAACACTTTCACGGCTTCTTCACGCGCAGCGAAACCGATGGCAAGTACTACGCGATCCTCGGCTTCACCAACATGAGCATCGTCGAAGTCGTGGGCATCGATCGCTTCCGCCGGTTTACCACCAGCTTTGAAGTGACCGCGAGCGATATCGAAAAGATGGAGGCATGGAAAAGCACCACTGCCGATCGCACCACAGCCGCGAAGCAGTCGGTGATCTCGGCAACGCGTTTCAAGACCGCGCCGAAGATCGATGGAAAATTGGGCACCGACGAATGGCCCGGTTCTCCTGTCACCCTCGGAGGCGAGACCGGAGCCTCATTCCAGATTGGATACGACTTCGACAATCTTTACCTCTGCTACCGTGTCAAGGGCCTGGGGCCGATGCTGAACATGGGCAGTGAATTTCAGCGCTACTTCAAGACCGGCGCTTGTCTCGATCTGCTGCTCTCGACCGATCCAAAGGCGGATCCGCTTCGGCAGCAACCCGTGGCGGGCGATCTTCGTATGGTTTTGACGTTTGCGGACGCTGAATCGAAAGCGGTCATCTACCAGTCTGTCGCGCCCAGCGCCAAGCCTGGCGAAGGCTGGGAGACCTTCACGAAAGCAGGCGGAAGAACGAAGTTCGATCGCGTGGCCCTGCTCAAGAACGTGGAGATGTCGATGAACGGCGTGCGCGATTACATTGTAGAGGTTTCCATCCCGCTTCATGAATTGGACCTGAAGCCCAAGCCCGGCATGGTGCTCAAGCTGGATTGGGGCGTGCTCTCGACCAGCGATGGGCGACAGGTGAAACAGCGACAGTATTGGTCCAACAGTGCCGCGACAGGGACAGCCGATGAAGCGGTCGAAGCCCGACTGGAGCCGCACCTATGGGGCCAGGTCAGGTTTGCGGAGTAAAGGGAAGGCGATCATTCCTGCGAAGTGCCCGACGGGTCTGTATTTCATCGGAATCTACGACCCGCAAGCGATGCATCAGCTTGCGAGTCATAGAATCAAACAAGCAATGAGCAGCCCAGTCAGCCCGGAAGGGCGCTCATGAAGGCTCGATACAGAGCCGGGCGAGTCGCAAGTTTCTAGTCACTAAAATAGGCTCGATATTGTGGGTGTCGCCAGCCATCATTTGAAAACTATTATGTCAACCCGACTTCATACCCTCGCGCCGCTTTTGACCCTGTTATGCATGGTGGCCTCCTCACATGCAGCCGTGCCATCGTTTGAGAAAAATATCCAGCCGTTTCTGAATGCCCACTGCGTTCAGTGCCACAACGACAAGACGCAAAAGGGCGATTTTCGGCTCGATGTTCTGTCAAAGGATGTCGGGCTGAAGGATACTTCCCATTGGGCGGAGGTCATCGAAAAGATCAGCTCCGGCGAGATGCCGCCCAAGGCCCAGAAGAAGCGGCCGACGGCTGAGGAAAGCGCTGTCATCGTCGAATGGCTTTCAGCGCGGATCAAAGAGGGCGAAGCGGCCCGCATGGCGCGGCGGGATCGCGTGTCGTACAACCGGCTGACGCGCGATGAATATGTGAACACGGTGCGCGATCTGATCGGCGTGCATTACGACGCGACGGACCCGGGCGGCCTCATCGAAGACCCGCAGTGGCACGGCTTCGAGCGCATCGGCTCGGTGCTGACGCTGTCGGCGACGCACGTCGAGAAATACATCACCGCGGCCGAGATCGTTCTCGCCGAGGCTTACCC
>Ga0163153_10001784_pt1 | contig 33236 bp, 36 predicted proteins | sample OliLakLV19MP6IB1_FD_148629 | JGI IMG/M metagenome (GOLD analysis project Ga0163153, IMG submission 148629) | Freshwater microbial mat bacterial communities from Lake Vanda, McMurdo Dry Valleys, Antarctica - Oligotrophic Lake LV.19.MP6.IB-1 | ecosystem: Environmental > Aquatic > Freshwater >... | reverse complement strand
GAGTTTTTTGAGGATTTCCTCGGCGAGCACAAGCTGCGGGTCTTTTTCGACGACTTTGCCGTCAGCGGTTTTAAATTCCTCTTTAAAAAGACCTTTCCGGAGGAAGATCATCCTGAGCTTGACCTGGTCAGGAGTGACGAATTTCTCGATATTTTCTTGGTAATATTGCTCCACCTTGTAGGGGGAGATGTAACTGTCCGCATTTACATTCTGCTGGCGCATGGCCTGTACGGTCATATTTTTCTTTAAATCTTCCCTGTACTCTTCCAGTGACATATTTTGGGCTTCCAGGGTTTTAATGAATGCCGTGCGGTTCCCGTCGTATTGGGTATCGATGGTCTCTTTGAGCTTGGCATCGATATAACGCATGGGCAGATCAAACCCCATGGATTTAAATTCCTGTAAGATCAGCTGGCGTTCGATCAAAGCGTTCAGGGCCTCTAAGCGGAGTGCTTTTACGCGTTTGACCATTTCTTCAGGGTTATCGCGGAGGCCATCGCGCAGGGCCTGTTCCTGTCGTTCAACCTGTTGTTTAACTTGGGAAAAAGTAATGACGGAATCATTCACAATGGCCGCAATCCCATCGACGACGTCCTGTGATTTTGCGGCAGGACAAGTAAATGAAATGACTATCAGTACGATAGGCAGAATGAATGATGGCAGCTTTGAAAATGGTTTCATGCTGGTGATTAAACCCTTAAGGCAATAAAAAAGTTTCGTTTCCAAGTCGCTGATTGTGACAAAATCAGATTAAATTTCAATATCTGATAATGCTTTTATCGCGGGTCACCCGATTTCACGGATTTCAGGAAAGAAATGATTTCTTGGACTTGGTCAGTGGTTTTCACTGCGTTTAAGCGAGGAAACTTATTTCCAAGCATGATAAAATCCCCAGATTTTTTGGCGATTATTTTTCCTTCTTTAATGAGTAACTCGGACAATTTGCATTCGGCACTGAGGATTTTGACATGGGTCAGAGCAATGAGGTTATTGATTTCAGGAGGTGATTTCCCGAAACGATCGCGGATTTCATCGGTCAGGTTTTCGAGGTCTTTCGAGGATAAAGTCTCTGCGAAACGCCGGTAAAGGGTGACCCGTTCAGCCGTTTCGGACACATATTTTTTGGGGATCCAGGCATTAAAGGAGAATTTATCTGAGTAAGCCGCCGCCTTTTCGTTTTCCTCGGTCACAGCAAAATCAATACGCACGGGGACATCTTGCCGGATCGGGGGAGCCTCTCCCCGGAGTCGGGCCACGGTGGTTTTGAGCAAGTGACAATACAAGTCAAAGCCGATGGCGGAGATGTGCCCGCTTTGTTCGGTGCCAAGGATATTACCCGATCCCCTGATCTCCAGGTCGCGCATGGCTATTTTGAATCCGCTGCCGAGCTGGCTGTATTGTTTTATGGAGCTGACCCGTTTGCGGGCATTTTGCTGGAGGAGCATGTGTCGGGGCAGGAGAAGGTAGGCAAAGGCTTTATTTGAGGAACGTCCCACCCGTCCGCGAAGCTGGTACAGGTCGGCAAGTCCGAAACGGTCAGCGCGGTCTATGATGATGGTGTTAGCATTTGGGATGTCGATACCGCTTTCGATAATCGTCGTAGAAACCAAGACATCTGTTTTACCACTGACGAAATGGTACATGACGGTTTCGAGTTCATCCTCGTGCATTTGTCCGTGGCCGACATCGATTTTGGCATGCGGGACGAGTTCCTTGATCCGGTCACGGACGTGGAGGATATTGCCGACGCGGTTATGCAGGAAATAGACTTGCCCACCTCGTGCGAGCTCTTTTTCAATGGCCTTTTTCACGATCCTTTCGTCATAGGCACCGATAAAGGTCTCGATGGACTGGCGGTTGACCGGTGGGGTCTCGATCAGGCTCATGTCTTTGACTCCGGCCAGGGAAAGATAAAGGGTGCGGGGAATCGGGGTCGCCGAAAGGGTGAGCATATCCACGAGGCGGAATCTATCCTTGAATTTCTCTTTCTGTTTCACCCCGAAGCGTTGCTCCTCATCAATGACGACGAGGCCGAGATTTTTAAACTCCACGTCACTGGAGAGGATCCTGTGGGTGCCGATTAAGACATCGACACTGCCTTCGCGCACCGCGGCGATGATTTGTTTTTGTTCGGCGGGTTTCTTGAACCGGTTAAGAGCCTCGATCCGGATGGGGTAATCGGCGAATCGCTCTTTAAGAGTCTTAAAATGTTGCTCTGAGAGAACCGTGGTCGGGGCGAGCATGACGGACTGTTTTCCTTCCATGGCGCATTTAAAAATAGCACGGATGGCGACCTCAGTCTTTCCGAACCCCACGTCCCCGCAGATGAGCCGGTCCATGGGTTGTTTCGACTCCATGTCCCGTTTGCTTTCGAGGATGGCTTTTTCCTGATCGGGGGTTTCCTCGTAGATGAAGGAATCTTCAAATTCTCTTTGCCATTTGGTATCGTTTCCAAAGCTGAACCCCTCGACCGTTTGCCGCTCCGCCTGGATTTTTAAGAGTTTGGCGGCGTAATCAAGGACGGAACGTTGTGCGGAGATACGGGCTTTTTCCCAGCGTGCACCGCCGAGGTTATCGAGTTTGGGATGGCGTTTGCCGACCCCGACATATTTGGTGATGAGGAAAGCCTGATCGAGGGGTACAAAGAGCTTTGCACTGTCGGCAAAGATGATACAAATGACCTCTTTTTCCGAGCCGTCCACATCCATTTTTTGGAGGCCTCCATAAATACCGATGCCGTGGCTGAGATGGACGACATAATCACCTTCGGCTAATTCACTAAAATCCAGGATCGAAGTTTGTTTGCGCAGTTTATTCAACCGCTCGATGCGTTTGATCCTGCGGACATTCTGGTATCGCCCGAAAATCTCCGAGTCGGTCAGGACAGCCATTTGTGCGGAGGGAAAAGAAAATCCGTGGGTGACGGGTGCCACACACATCCGGGGCAAATTGCTCTTGGCAGTGCTCGCGATTTGCGCCTCGTCGAGGATCTCCTGGAGGCGTTGTAATTCCCCTTCATTATTGCCGAAAATAGTAACTTTCCATCCGTCTCTAAGCCATTCGCCGAGTATTTTAAGAAAAGTCTCCCGCCGTTTCTCAAGGAGGAATTCATCATTGCCCGAGTCCAAGAGGAAATCATTATTAAAGAAGTGGAAGCCATCGCCACAGCTGGTGAATGCCGCCAAGGGCCCGGTATTATCGAAGGAAGGTTGCGAAGTCAGGAAGACTTGGGCAAATTGCGCGAAACGGGCGTTTTTCTCCGAGGACTCTAAGATGATTTGGTCGAGGGTCTGGATCTCATCAATGACGAGGACAGTGCCCGCTTCGAGGTAATCCATCAGGCAAGATTCATGGTCTTGAGTGCTGGACCCTTTATCGTTGCCGGAGTAGGAGACGAGGCTCAGGCTGAACTCGGGTAATTTGCCCAAGGAGACTTGGCTGTCGGGATCGAAGGTCCGGATCGACTCGATTTCATTGCCGAAGAACTCGAACCGGACAGGAAACCCTGAATTATAGGCGAAGATATCAAGAATGCCCCCGCGCCGTGCGACTTGTCCCGAGTGGGCGACCTTGGCGACGGACTCATAACCGGATGCCATCAACCCCTCAAAGAGAGACTGTTGGTCTGTAGTCTGACCGGTTTTGAGTAAGAGCAAATTGTCCTTGAGCCGATCCGGTGCTGGGGCAAATTGCGTAAAGGACTCGGCCGTAGCGACGATGATGTGGCCGGATGGAGAGGGTGCTTTTGCCAAGTCAGAAAGGATGGCCAGTCTTTCCGCCTGAGTGTCAGAGTCCAAGAGAGCGACGGATTCGTCGATATCCATGTCCCCGATGTCAGTGACTTCGGGATACGGAAAGATTTTCCGATCGATGCCACAGGCCTCAAAGAGGGCGGAGAGTTCGGAGGCCAAATGCTCTTGCTCACGCACAGTGGCCGCAATAACACAGAGTGTCGATGGGGTGGGGGAGTCATCCTGCACGAGCAGGCTCAAGGCCCCGGCTAAGGCAGGTTTTGAGTAAGAGGATATGCCTGTCAGGGCATAGGACTTCCCGACACTGATGTGATCCAGGCAGTCCCGGAGCAATGGTGTCTTCGCGATTTCACGGAGTATGAATATGTCTTTCGGATGCAAAAGAGTACTGGAATCAACCATGTTCTCTCGTTTTTGTCAAAACGCATGCTTGCTAAAGGGCGGGGGAACCCTATTTTCCAGAGGATATGTCTTTTGAAATAGGCACCCCCCTTAAACAGAATTCCCTCCGTGTCATGCTCTTGGGTAGTGGCGAACTCGGCAAGGAAGTGATTATCGAGCTCCAACGCCTCGGTGTGGAGACCATAGCCGTGGACAGCTACGGCGGAGCCCCTGCCCACCAAGTCGCCCACCGCCACCATGTCATCGACATGCTCGATGGTGAAGCCTTACGTTATATTATTGAGAAGGAAAAACCCCAGATTGTGGTGCCTGAAATCGAGGCGATCAGTACCCCGACACTGGTGGAACTCGAAAAAGAAGGCCTGAGAGTCATTCCGACAGCTAATGCTGCTTTTTTAACCATGAATCGTGAGGGGATTCGCCGGTTAGTTGCGGAAGAACTCAAGCTACCGACGAGCCGTTATGAGTTTGCCAGTAGCTGGGAGGAATACCAAGCGTCCGTGAAAAAAATCGGTGTGCCATGTTTCGTGAAACCGATCATGAGCTCAAGCGGTAAGGGACAGTCTTTTGTCAAGAGCCGGGAGCAAATTGCGGAAGCATGGGATTACGCGATAAAAGGGGGCCGCGGAAGACAGGCCCGGGTTATTGTCGAAAGCCCTGTCGATTTTGATGATGAGATCACCCTGCTGACGGTCAGTGCGGTGAATGGTATTTTCTTTTGCGACCCGATCGGCCATATCCAGATCGACGGGGATTACCGTGAAAGCTGGCAACCCCACCCGATGAGTGCTAAAGCCTTGGCCGCCTCACAGCAAATTGCTTCGACGGTGGTCAAAGCCCTTGGCGGATTCGGGATTTTCGGGGTGGAACTTTTTATTAAGGGTGATGATGTCTGGTTCAGTGAGGTCAGTCCTCGCCCGCATGATACGGGAATGGTGACCATGGCGACTCAGAACCTGAGTGAATTCGCCATTCACGCCCGCGCCTTGCTCGGGTTACCACTCCCCGGGATATTTACGATCCGGCCCGGGGCCAGTGCTGTGGTGCTCTCTGATAAAGACGGCCCACATGTTTCTTATTCCGGCATCGACGAGGCTTGTGCGGTTCCTGAAACCCAAGTCCGAGTCTTTGGTAAACCTAATGCTCGGAAGAATCGCCGGATGGCTGTAGCCCTCTCGACAGCGGAGAATACCGATACCGCTCGGCTACGAGCTAAAGAAGCAGCTTCCAAAATCAAACTAATAATCCAAGGCTAACAAAAAATTATGATCAAAAAGATCCAATACAACGGATGGGATGCCATCGAAGTGTCTAATCCCGCCTTGAGCCTCGTCGTCACGCAATCGGTCGGACCGCGTATCATCTCAGCAAAAACACCGCAGGGGGAAAACTTCATGATGAATCATCCCGACCAACAAGGGAAAACCGGTGGGGAAGACTGGCAGATTTATGGCGGGCACCGCCTGTGGCATTCACCCGAGGCTGATCCAAGGACATATTGCCCGGATAATGCCCCTGTGAAGATAGAAGAAATCAAGGGCGGCGTCCGCACGATTCAAGATGTCGAAAAGGCGACTGGCCTCGAAAAACAAATCGACATTATCCTCGATGAAAAAGAGGCGAAAGCCGAGCTCATCCATCGTGTTTATAATCGCACGCATTTCGATATCGAGCTGGCTCCTTGGTGCTTGAGTGTTTGTGCGCCCGGGGGGTACGGTTTTGTCCCTTTTGGCGGGAAAGCACGGCCAAATACCTTTCTTAATGACCGTATCCTCTCTTTGTGGCCCTATACCGACTTGTCGGATAAAAGGCTCAAATTCTCTTCGAACGGGATTATCCTCAAACAAGATGATGCGGCCACAAGCCCTTGCAAATTTGGGGCGACATCGAATTACGGTTGGGCAGCCTATGTGCTTGGGCATGAGGCGTTTATTAAAACTATCCCGGTCCAGTCTTTGGAAGCGGGAGCGGCTGTTTACCCGGATAATAATGTCGCTTGGGAATTGTATACCTGTAATCTATTTTTGGAGCTCGAAACCCTTGGGGCATTAGGCAAAATCGCCCCCGGACAATTTGCCGAGCACCGTGAGATATGGGAATTCGTCCCGCTGGACTCTACTGACGTGCGTGTGAAAGAAATCAAGGCGGCAGTAGTTTAATAAGGATTTTTAAGAAAGACTCTTTATGGATTTTATGGGCTCATTTGGTTGGGCTGAATGGTTATTGGTCATTGTCGTGACGCTACAGGTCGCAGCTATTTCTTATACCTATTCTCCCCGGTGGAAAGCTTTTATCTATGCTTTGCCTATTCCCTTTAGTGTCGGCCTATTCGTGGTGAATCAGCCGATTAATGCCACTAACGTATTGGGATTGCTCCTTCTATTGGCCTACATCCATTTGATCCGACTTTTCCATATCAGTTGGCGCTGGAATATCACTGTTTCCATCATTGTATCCGCTGTTTTTTATATAGTCGCCGGGAGTGTGATCAATCCCCTCCTACCCGATAACCAGACGACATTCCTGATCGCTCTGGCGACAACGGCGGGTATTGCCGCGATTATGATGCAAGTCCACCCGCACCGAGATGAACCTGGGCATAAGACGACTTTACCGATTTATATCAAGATTCCCGTGATTGTCGTTATTGTGGCTATCCTTGTGGGGATGAAACAAACCTTGGGAGGATTTATGACGACTTTTCCGCTGGTGGGAATCCTCGGGGCGTATGAATCGCGGCATTCCCTTTGGACCATGAGCCGGCAATTCCCGCGGATGATCCTCTGTATATTGGCCTTGATAGTGGTGACCCGTTTTGCCGGACATGTCATGCCCCTGCCATTTGCATTAGTGATTGGTTGGCTGGTCGCGCTTCCTTTATTATGGAAGATTTCAGTCAAGGATATGCATGCCTTGGATACAAAAAATCTCGCAAACGAGCCGGAATCTGACAAAGGGAATAATTAGATATCTTATGCAAAAACTCACATACGTTCTTCTCGGGGCAGGCGGTATCGCGGGCCATCATTATCAATGTTCCAAACAAATTGATGATTTAAAGTTGGTAGGAGTTTACGATCCGTCAGAGGCGGCCATGGAGTCTTGGCTAAAAAAGGAACCTGCCATCATTATTCATAAAGACCCGGCTAAACTACTCTCCCTGACAAAACCGGATATTGCCTTCATTTGCAGCCCGAATGTCGCACATGCAAAATTATCTAACCTCGCTTATAAAGCTGGTTGCCACGTGATTTGTGAAAAACCTATGGCGATGACTGTGGCTGAATCCCTCGAAATGGAGAAAAATCGTAAAACGGCACGTAAAGAGGGTGCGATTAATTTTAGTTACCGTTACATTCCCGCTTTTCGTTTAGCTAAGGAAATTGTTGCTGCGGGTGAGCTCGGTACGATCCAACGCATGAATGTCCGTTATTTGCAAAGTTTTCTCGGGGCAGAGTCCGTTCCTTATTCCTGGCGTAATGACTCCAAAATCGCAGGCTTCGGTGCTCTTGGCGATCTCGGGGTCCACATGATTGACGGCGCGGGATTTATTTCAGGGGAAACACCTGCAAAAGTCGCGGGTGTCGCCCAGACATTGATTCCCTATAAGACGGATGCACAGGGGAAAAAACAGAAAGTAACGACGGACACAAACTCAAGCTTCATTATCCAGTATGCCTCCGGTGCCGTTGGTGTATTTGAAACCAGCCAAGTCGTTCCTGGATATGGAAATTTTTTCCAGATAGAGATTTCCGGCGGTAAAGGACTTATCCGTGTCCTGAGTGAGGACGGGGATCATATTACCCTTTACGCCAGCCAGACGGTTTCCCATTATGATACATGGGGGGTGGAATCATTCCCTAAAGTCAAAATCCCCACCGGATTTGCTGGTAAACAACCGAAGAGCTGTTTTGAGGCTTTCGTACGCAAACTGCGCGGGTCCAAGGATAAAAACGATGTACCCGGGTTTGATGCGGGGATTTCTGCGCAGAAATGTATAGAGGCCATCCATCAATCTATGAAAACGGACAAGTGGATCACGATTAAATAAATCAGCCTCTATCCATAGAGATGATAGGCTGTCGGCAAAAGGGGTTTGTCTTCAGGGCACGATGACGGTGAGGGCGGATTTCTGGACTGAGAAATGAACCGGTGAAGTGCCGCAGTATTCCCCGTCGATTTCGAGGGCCGTCTCTTTTTCGGCGGTAATTGAAGCTGATTCGGCTTTAACCGTAACGACATCTTCCATGTGTTTGAGCGTTTTAAAGAGAACGCCGTTAAAATACCGGATCAAGTCGTGGTGTTTTTGGCTTTTAAAAAGGCAGATGTCCAGTAATCCATCGTCGAGGCGAGCATCGTGGAAGAATTCAAACGAGCCCCCATAATAACGGCCATTTCCTACCAAGGCAAAACAACCTTCGTGTTTTTGACCATCCGGGAGCGTGAGGGTAATCCGTGGGGCTTCTTGGGAAGCGATCCGGATGGAGTTAAAAATATAGCTCATCGGGCCCCATATTTTTTTAAAGCCAAAGGTCGTTTCTTTAATGGTTTGTGCGTCGAGGCCGACTCCGGCAAGCTGCACAAAGTATTTATCATTTGCGCGGGCGAGGTCGATCTTGCGGGTTTTGCCCTTGACGACGACATTCCAAGCAGCATGGAGGTCGAGGGGGATACCTGTCTCGCGTGCAAAAACATTCACCGTTCCTAAGGGTAAAATGCCGAGGCGGGCAGGGGAATTAGCTAGGCCATTAACGACTTCATTAAGGGTTCCATCCCCGCCAGCAGCCACAATTGTGCGAAACCCCTGTTCGACGGCTTGGCTTGCTAAGACAGTGGCATCCCCTGCTGCCCGGGTGAGCTTGACCAAGGCCTGTGAAGAGAAACGGTCGAGATTTTTCTTTAAAGCCCGTGCGCGTTCCCCCTTAGCCATGGGATTTAGGATGATAAATATTTCGTTGTGTAGGCTTGAAGCCATATCAGAGCACGCTATGTTATAAAGTCTTATGAAAAAAGCACTGAAAATTATTGCGATTCTTATTCTTGTATTGCTGATCGCAATTGCGGGGTTCGGAGTGTGGGCGTATTCCTACCTGACCTCAAATCAGTTTAAACAAATGATTGTGGATAAAACCAGCGAGGCGCTGGGTGTCAAAGTCACGGTGGAAAGCTTAAAGTTTTCGATTTTCAGCGGGTTCCAGCTTAAGGGAGTTAAAATCGCCAATCCACCGGGCTCTCGGAATCCAGATTTTTTTCAAGCTGATTCTTTCGAGCTTAATTATAATTGGCGGGCGTTACTGGATAAGAAACTCGAGATTAATGACGTGAGTGTTCAAAAACCAATCATTAGCGTGGAGCAACTTGCTTCAGGACAATGGATTTTCCCAGGGATGAACCGCCTGCCGCATGCTCCCGAAGGCCAAGCCTCAGGATCAGGGGATACACAAATGACTCAAGCTCCTCAATCCAGTCCGGTGACTATACAAACGCAGGATTCAAAGGGGATACCAGTTTCAGTTAAAAAATTCGAGATCCAGGATGGGGCCTTATCGATTTATGACATGAGCGGAGTGAGTCCGATTTCATTCAAAGGCATGACATTACATTCGAGTGTGTCGGTGGATAAGGGGAAAGCAGATTTAAAAGGTGACTTAAAGATATCCAACCTTGAGATCATCCGCTTGGGACAAGTGTCCGGAGTGGATTCGCGTTTTGAGCTCAAGGATGGGGTGTATACGATTTCAGAGGCATCCGCCACGTGTTTTGGGGGACAGATCTCCGGCCATGGGACTTTGGATATTAATCAAGTGGAGCAAATGCCCCTTGCCTTGGATATCAAAGGGAATGGTTTGGATATGAAATCACTCTTGGCGGCATTAGGCAACCAGACAGACCAGCTCAGTGGGAAACTCAATATAGAAGCACAATTGACGGCTCCGATGACCCATCCGTTGGATTTTCAGGGAAAAGGTTATTTGGATATTAAAGAAGGAAAAGTCACTGGGGTTCCCATGCTCCAGCTTATCGGGTCGGTTTTTAATATATCCGAATTCCAGGAAATGAATCTTACAAAAGCTTATACTGATTTTTCCGCTGCAGAAAGGGTTATTACCCTCAGTAACTTGATCCTGACCACTCCCGATATCCAGATTAAAGGTGGTGGGACGATTACGGTCGATAACCAGTATGACTTGAAGCTGGTTATGAATATGAGCAAAGGTCTTTACGAGAAAATGCCCAATGATATCCGTGAAAAACTTTTACCCAATGAGGATGGATCCTTTACGACGCCGGAATTCCGTGTGTATGGCCCTCAGGACTCACTCAAAACCGATCTCTTGGACAAATTACTTGTGCAGGATGCCGCCAAAAAACAAATCCAAAAGCTGAATGAAAAAGCGGGTGATCTTCTTAAGGAACTCTTTAAGTAACAGTAATTTTAAAGTTTATGAGAATTATCGCTGGAATCGCCCGTAGTATCCCCTTGTTCACCCCAAAGGATGATTCTGTCCGTCCCGCGATGGACTCCACTCGAGCAGCTATCTTTTCGTCACTCGGTGATGCCGTTGTCGGGGCTGAATGCCTCGACCTTTTTGCGGGGACAGGCTCAATCGGCCTCGAAGCCCTCAGCCGGGGAGCGAGTACATGTGTATTTGTCGAAAAAAACAAGATGAGTCTGGGGCTTCTCAAGAAAAATATGGAAAAGACCAAACTGGAAGGAATGGTTTATCCAACGGATGCGGTGGCTTCGCTTGAGCGCTTTTCAGAAAAAGGGGCAAAATTCGATTTAGTTTTTGCTGATCCACCCTTTACCAAACGAACCGACCTGAAGAACAATTTGCTCTCAAATCCCGAGCAGAGGCATTTTGCCCGTGAGCTCTTGGAAAATAAATTTCTCCCGAAGATACTGAAGCCTGGGGGCTTTTTTGTATTGGATAGTTATGATCATGACCGTTTCGAGGTTCCGGCACCCTGGAATATTTTCCGCGAGAAAGTCTATGGACAGGTGAGGGTGCGCTTTTTGATTTTGCAATCCGCCTAAATTCATGCAAATTGCCCCCGATGAAAAGAATCGTAGTTTATCCTGGAAGTTTTGATCCTGTTACCAACGGCCATCTTGATGTAGTCGAACGGGCCTCCCGTCTTTTTGACGAAGTGATTATTGCCGTGGCGGTGAATTCTGATAAACACCCACTTTTTACGATGGAAGAACGTAAAAAAATGGTATTGGAATCAACTCGTCATTTGCCGAATGTCTCGATTGATGGTTTTGACGGTTTATTGGTGGATTATGCGATGAAAAAGGGTGCCTGCGCTTTGGTCCGGGGGTTACGCGCGGTCAGCGATTTCGAGTTTGAATTCCAGATGGCGTTAATGAACCGCCAAATCCAACCAGCCATTGAAACCATGTTTTTGATGCCAAAAGATACTTATGCTTATTTGAGCTCCCGTATTATTAAAGAGATTGCTCGGTTGGGTGGTGATATAAGTGCTTTTGTACCTGCCCATGTAAAACAAGCAATTTTCGAAAAATACAACGGGTAGGTGCGGCTGTGATGCCTCACATTCCTATTCGTTGATCCGGTATCCGAGATAACCGCGTTCCTTGATGATATTAGCGACTTCTGGAGGGACAGATTCTTCCCATCCATCCTTTCCTGATTGGATGTCCTTGAGCAAGTTGCGGGAGAAAATCTTCAGGTAGTCGGGGTTATATTTCTCGATTCCGACTATACACCCTTTTTTCAGGAGGTGGTTATAAAGGTCTTGGACACCAGCAGGAGCCTCAAAGCTCGCTGCAGTCACGAGTTTACCTTCATCATCCAAGTAGGGATACACAAAGACTTTAATATCGTTTTTGAAGAGGCGTCCGAAACTTTCTAGAATGCCCCCGTCCAGATTTTCATAATACTTTTCATCGAAGAGTTCATTCAGGCTTTTTGCGCCAAGGGTGATCCCGATGGGTTCTTTTGTGAAACGGCGCAAGTATCCAGCGAGTCGGAAATATTCAAAATAATTCGAGATCAGGACGGTTTTGCCGACTGAGGCAAGCATGTCTGCACGGGCAAGGAAATCCTGGTAATCGATGGATCCATTATTCGATGTGGACATCAGGTTCTTCATGGTGATTTCCATGAGGACGAGTTCCTGCTCTTGATTATGCGCCTGTAAGTCGGTGATGAATTGCTGGTGGGCTGAGTGGAGGATATCGATATTTGTGTGACTGACCGGGCGGAAACTGCCACGCTCCAAGATAATCGGTTTTTTGTAAAGGACCTCTGAGGGTTGGAGGACTTTACCATCGGGGGAGAACATCGCGGCATTGGTCAGGCCGATTTGAACAAGTTTCAAGGACAAGAGGCGATGATCCACACCGTCGAAGATCGGTCCGGAGAACTCGATCATGTCCACCTCGGTCCTTCGGATGGAGAGGCTATCGAGAAGGCTTTCGAGGATAGTGTCCGGTGACATCGTATAGTAGAAAGCGGCATAGATGAGATTCACGCCCACGATCCCGAGGGCTTGTTGCTGGGAGAGGTTATCCTTGTCCCACATCCGGACATGGAGGATGATCTGGCTGGGGGGAGCTTGGGGGATGGGTTGAAAACGGATCCCCATCCAGCCATGGCATTCGCTGTTGCCTTTATAACCCTTTGCCGCGACGGTATTAGCAAAAGCAAAAAACTGGGTGGTTGCCCCGCGTTTAGCTTTGAGGCGTTCGATATTGAGCTCGTACTCATGGTCCAGCATTTTTTCGAGGCGTTCCCGACAGACGTAACGCTGTGCTTTCCCATAGATAGCGTCACTGACTGTCATATCATAAGCTGACATACTCTTGGCGACCGTTCCTGCCGCCCCGCCGACCTGGAAGAACCAGCGGACGACTTCTTGGCCAGCACCGATCTCCGCAAACGTACCGTATTTTGCCAGATCGAGGTTGATATCCAATGCTTTTTGATGGGTGGTTTGAATCGCTCGTTCCATAATGATCAGAGTAAAATTGAGTTGAGTAAATAATACATATTATTACAAGAAACCTTTTCAAGGAAAACAATTCAGTTTAGAAGGAAATTCGTGCAACGGTTCAGAAAATTTCCGGGTATTTCCCAAAATGCTAACAATGGCCTTTTCGGCGGTAAAATGATTAAGGTCAACGGCACTTGGGGTTGCCTCCTCCTTTTTTTCCTCTGGCCCCTCATTATTCTGGTTTTACTTGGGGTAGGACTTGTCCTTTTAATCTCATCATTTTTCCGTCGCCCGCGTAATTTGTATTCCTCCCGGCAGTCCCGTCCTACCCAAGGGCAAGGGGATGTGATCGATGTCGAAGTCATCCGTGTGGATGACGAGATGCCCAGTGCGAAAACGATCACAATTGAAATGCCCGAGAATGACGATACTCGCAAATAGGGTGAGAAAGCATTGTGTTCCTCGTCATCATCCTGTAAAAAACAAGGCATGGTAAAAATATTATTTCATTGGTTGGTTACGGCTGTCGGGGTCTGGGTCGCTGCTTACTTAGTTCGTGGGATTTCCTATGATTCCACGACGGCCCTCGTGATAGCCGCCTTGATCTTGGGGGTGCTGAATGCTGTTTTAAAACCCATTCTCATGCTTCTGACCCTACCATTTATCCTGGTGACTTTGGGGCTTTTCCTGCTGGTTATTAATACAGTGATTTTTTATTTACTCGGGTACCTGCCCGGATTCCACGTCGCGGGATTCCTCGACGCATTTTTGGGTTCTATCATCGTGAGTATAGTGAGTTTCTTCTTTTACGCCATTGCCAAAAAAGACTGATCAAAATAGGCCTAGAATCCTAGATTTGGAGCGATGTCTTCATCCAGGCCCGGTTTGATTCCTTTATCGGACAAGTATGAAGCCACTAGGGCGATCATGGCAGCGTTGTCAGTAGAGAAAAGGGGAGGGCAAAGGAAGAGTCGGATATTTTCACGGGCGCAATTTGCTTCAAAGAGGTGGCGGAGGCGGGTATTGCAGGAGACTCCCCCGGAAACTGTAATGACTTTGACCCCGTGATCCATTGCTGCACGAATGGTTTTCGAGACTAATACCTCGCAAATGGCTTCTTGGGCACTGGCGCAAATGTCGGCAAGGTTCTTTTGGATAAAGTCTGCCGGTTGTTTCTCAAGAAAATATCGGATGGCGGTTTTGAGCCCACTGAAACTAAAATGATAATTTTGATGTTTGGACAGGCCCCGGGGAAATTCAAACGCGTGCGGATTTCCTGAGGCACCGATTGTATCGACCATGGGCCCACCGGGATATTCAAGGCCGATTAATTTTGCGACTTTATCAAAAGCTTCACCAGCGGCATCGTCGAGAGTCGACCCGATTTTTGTGTAATCATCGGACGAACGCGTATGAAGAAGGAGGGTGTGACCTCCGCTCACGATCAGGCTTATATTCGGGAAGAGTGCCCCAGCTGGTATCTGACCCGAGAGAAGCGGGGATAAAAGATGCCCGTGTAAGTGATTGATCCCGATAAATGGTTTCCCGAGAGACAGGCTCAGTCCTTTGGCAAAGGATAATCCGATGAGCAGCGAGCTGGCCAGCCCTGGCCCCCGTGTCGCGGCCACCAGATCAATTTGCCCAGGCTCCATTTGTGTTTCCTCGAAAGCTTTGGCTACCAAGGGAGAGATCATTTCCAAGTGGGCGCGTGAAGCGATTTCGGGAACAACTCCGCCGTAAGGTTTATGCCTGAGTATCTGAGAGGAAACGAGATTGATACGGACATTTTTTTCGGAGTCCACGATTGCAACGGATGTTTCATCACATGAAGTTTCTATCCCCAGTACATTACTCATGGGATAACCGGATTATTTATTCGCCGTGGAAGGAGGAACAGGTGTGGCAGTCGGAGCATTTGACTGAGTGCGTTTTGCGAAAATCTGGATACCCCGGATGACATCCTTAGCCCTTTCGAGCTGGGAATCATTAACCTTCTTTTTCGCCGGAGCCGGGGAAGCGTCCACTGCGACGGTATCTTCTTCAAAGGAGGGCATGCGTGAGATGATAAGGTCGCGCTCTTCCTGCTCGGTAATCGGAACAATGATATCCGGGGTCACCCCGTTTTCATGGATCACCCGGCGGTTAGGCGTATAATATTTGGCAGTGGTCAGGCGGATGGCTGAACCATCCTCATTAGGGAGTACACTTTGGACAGATCCTTTACCGAAGCTCGTTTCACCGACAACAACAGCACGTTTGAGGTCCTGGAGGCATCCGGCCACGATTTCACTGGCACTAGCGCTGCCGCCATTAATCAGGATGGCCATGGGGTAATCATTATGTTTCTTGGTGCTTTTGGCCTTGTAAAGTTGTTTATTGGCTCCGTCACGACCTTCTGTCGAGACTACGGTTTGTTCGGTAGGGATAAACAAGCTACAAATATCCACGGCTTTATCCAAGAGGCCACCGGGGTTATTCCTCAGATCGAGAATAAGTCCTTGCATTCCCTGTTTTTCGAGAGTTTCAATAGCTTTATTAAATTCTTTGTCTGTGGGATCATTAAACTGGGTGACACGGATATAACCGATTTTATCATCGGATAAGGGGAACTCTTTTTTTCCGTTAATATCTTTGACGCTATCGACTTTGATGATTTCCCTTACTAATTCATAATCTTGTAATTCTTTGGATTTCGGGCGGTAGATTGTTAGGGTTACTTTATCACCGGGTTTACCACGGAGTTTTTTAACCACATCACCGAGGGGCATGTTGTCGGTTGTTTTTCCATCGACCTTCATGATTCTATCCCCAGAAATCAGGCCGGCACGTGCGCCTGGAGAATCCTCCATCGGACTGACGATGACGATGGCACTATCTTTAACACTGATGACTATCCCGAGTCCGATGAATTCGCCTTGTACAGATTCCCGCATATCCGAAAAAGAATCTGGGGTCATGAATTGACTATGGGGGTCAAGGGAGGAGAGCATGCCTTGCAAGGCCGAATAGATCAGATCCTGATATGTGACTTTATTTCCATCGACGTATCCCTGACGGACCGTTTCCAAAACCCGTGTAAAAAGCCTAATATTCGCATAACTATCATCTTTACTCGCGGAGTTATCCTCTACAGCACTGATTAAATTTAGCTTGAACCCCAAAAAGAGGTTAAGAACAGTGATTGCTATAATAGCACAAGTGATCCGGGAGATCTTCATGATGAATTTAACAAGTCACAATACCTTAAGATTCAATTAAATCCAGACTATTTCAGGAATATTTTACCTAAAAAAGAGGAATATCTTGGTGATGAGCCACATTTTGTGGAGTTTACCGAGAGACATATCCTTTTGGAAGATGGGAAAATTCTCTTTTTCAAGCTGTGTCAATAATTTATGATAAACAGCTCTCATTGATTCGGCAGCGACCATGGAGCGGCGATCTCCAGGGGCGAGATTGAGGGCGGCTTTTTGATAATAATCTTGAGCACGGTCGTATTGGAACCGGGCTAATTCAAAAAATGCTGGGGATTCTTTAAATGACAGGAGATCGGATTCGGGATAACCCAGGCGGTTTAATTCCTCCGAGGGGATGTAGATGCGTCCATTCAAAGCGTCTTTTTTGATATCCCGGAGGATATTGGTGAGTTGGAAGGCCAAGCCTAAGTCAATCGCGTATTGTTTTGCACTTTGGTTACGATAACCAAATATCTCGATACTTGTCAGCCCGACGACAGAAGCGACCCGGTAACAGTATTGGTAAAGCTCGTCAAAGGTGGTATAGCGGTGGACTGTTAAATCCATCTCGACCCCGTTAATTAATTCTTCAAAATAATCACGGGGGATAGTAGGGAAATCGTGGAGCATGGATTGGATATCTCGGCCCAGTGCGGTCTGAGCTTTCCCAGCGTAGCAATTTGCTATTTCACGGCGGCATTCATCAAGCTGTGCCTTTTTTGCATCGAGACTGACCTCGGGATCATCGGCGATATCGTCGACCACGCGGCAGAAAGCGTAATAAATCACCATACCCCGTTTGCGTTTTTCCGGCAGGAATGCAAAACAAAAAGCGAGGTTTGACCCGCTTTTACGGGTGATTTCAGAGGAGTTGAGTTCGAGGTAATTCACTTGGGGAGTCAGGTTAGGGGAAGCCATGGGAGGACGGAAGTTGAAAAAAAGTCAAAATAAGATTAGATTTATCTTGTTCATACACACAAACGACTGATAACAATATTAGGATATTATGCAAGCAACTCAACAAGCTTTTCAACAAGTCATGACAATGCTCTCCGACCAAGGACTGCCATTAACCAAAGCCCTCCGTATTTCTATCGAGGATGGTGGCTGTAGTGGACGCCAGTATGTGATGAAGATTGATGATCCCGGTGACTCAGATTTTGTCCTCACAAATAATGATGTGAAGATTATTATCGATCCCATTAGTCATGATCTGCTCAAAGACTGTATGGTTGATTACGTGGATACCCTCTCCGATAGTGGTTTTAAAATTCAGAATCCTCTGGCCAAAAGAAGTTGTGGGTGTGGTAAATCTTTTGAGGCGTAATCCCTGCTTTTTAGGGAGGATTTCTCTATAATTCCATTTTTCCAGCTTTTTTCAAGGCCAAGGAAAGTGGAAGTAAAATCGAGATAATACTCAGGAAGATCATTATTGTCATCCCGATGATTCGTAGTGTCGAATAGGAGTAGCCAGCGCCGTTTGTCATGGCCTTTCCGATGGCTTCCATTTGTGAGGGGATAGCAAGGGAGGCGATGCACACAATCACGTAAATAAAGGTGAGAACCAGGCAAAGTGTTCCCCCGAAACCCGAAACGATCTTTGCGGGGTTATCTTCTTTGAAATTTGGGTACAGGACTCCGAGCCCGACTGACAGGCTCGATAATGCTGCGGTCATCAGGATAATGACAAGGGTGAACTGGGCAATTTGCCATGTGGGAAGACGGAGCACAAAACAGGAGATCAAGGTTAATGTCACTACAATGAGGCCGCTGCCGATGACACTGGTCCAGAATTTTTGCCAGATGACCCCTTTGAGTCCGATGGGGGAGAGTCCCACCAACCAGAGACGGCGTCCTTCCAGGCTGAATTGAGGGAAAACAAACCGTGTGGTCAGGGTGCCCAAGGTCATTGAACAAGCGGCGAGATTCATGTGTGCAATAAAATTACTCCAGAATCCGGCCTGCACATCTAAACGCATTTTTTGGAGGTTAATGACATATATTCCCATAATCCCGAAAAAGACGGCAAATTGCAGCCATTGTTGCGGGTCACGGAAAAAGGTTTTTGCATCTTTCCAGAGGAGGGCAGAGGCCGGACGTCCCATAAAGGGTCGCACGATTGTCCGGACCAATGCTAGGGGGGTGAACCATGCATCTGCGTCTGGAGTGATTTTTCGGGAACGTGTAAAAAGACTCATCCCATAAGCGCGTGTATGGACTGTATTCCAAGCAGGGGCATAAAGTTTGGACAGGAAAGTAAAGGATAACATCTGAAAAAAAAGGGCGTTACTCAGCAGAAGCAGGAAATAATAAGTAACAGAGATAAAGGCCCCATCCAGAGCGGAGAGTAGTCCTCGTGACAACCAATAACTCGGCCAGAGCGGATGAGTCAGGAAGCGGGTATTATCCAGTAATTGGCTCATGATATTGGTTGTTTTAAGGGTGTCCTGGTCGAGTGTGGGTGCTGTAAAAGCATGATAAATAAAGGACAAAGATATGATGGCCAGCGTGGACAAAAATAGAGCCAAAAGCCATCTGTGCCGGGTCAGCCATACAAAGATAAACAGGGAAACGATCCCAAATACGCCACACAAGAAAACAAACGTAAGAAGGAAAAAAGGTAGAATTACATAATAGCCCCAAGTGGCGGAGTAAACATTTCCATAAGCAGCCATGAGTGGGATAATCAGGAAAATAAATGCCCAAGCTGCCAAGACCAATGCTTCGATCGACTTATAACGGAAAAGGACACGGTGATCGACGGGGTGGGGATAAAGCCAAATGGTTTCTTTATTCCGGAAAAGGGTCGTATAACCAATCACAGCCGTACTGATCACAAGCATGATCATAAGTGCTCCAAAAGTAATAAATACCATTCTTTCTAGAACGATGGTGCCGACGAGGGGAAATTGTTTATGAAGATAATTGAGTGAACGATATGCAAGAAAATAAGCTCCCGCCAGGTATAGAAGGCAAAAAGAGCTGATAACGCTGGCCATAAGCTTGGATGAATGGAAAAGCTCATGAATCTGGCGCGACACCAAAAACTTATTCGTCCTCATGAGGAGCTTGAAAAATAGGATTGTTTCCATGAATCACCCATAGCAAAGACCAATTCAGGATTATTTACAAAAACAATTAAAAAACTTTGTCACTTTTCAGATTTTCGGTTAAGTAAGGGGCCTATGTCAGCTGTAATTCATCGAAGGGATTTTTTCTCTTTTTGCACATCGCTAGACTTGAATAAGCGACGGATGCTTGGACAATTGTCCAAAGTCATACATTTCCCCCCTAATGTGCTTATCTTTAAGCAGAATGAACCCAGTGATGCATTGTATATTATTAATAAGGGTGTCGTCGAAGTTTATATCGAAAGCCAGGACGGAAAACGTAAACAATCCCTCGGGTACCTCTCCCGCGGTGACTGTCTGGGTGAAATCGGAATCCTCACCGGTGCGACCCGTTCCGGGAATGCCCGCACTTGTGAAGCTTGTAGCCTTCAATATTTTTCGGAGGAAAATTTTTATAAGATGATCGAGGTGGTCCCAAGCTTTTTCCATTATCTCTCGACACTTTTGGCTGAACGGCTCCGCAAGACTTCCCACATGGCTTTGATGAATAGTAACTGCTTGGAGCTGAGCGGAAACTTGGCAAATTTCGATCTGGTCACGCTTTTCCAAACGATCGAACACAGTTCAAAGACAGGTGAACTCAAGATTTTTGATGCAAACTCCAACGAGATGGGGAAATTCTTCTTCAGCAAAGGTACTCCAAACCATGCAAGGTTCGGTCGACTTACCGGGATCCAAGCGGTTTGGCAGCTTTTTCTCATGCCTGATTTAGAGGGGAATTTTGCTTTTTATGTTACGGATAGTTCTCTGGACCATGATGCAGTCATTGAGAACCAGTATTCTACGACAGAAATCCTGATGAATGCGCTCCAGATGCGTGATGAATTCCAAGAGATGTGTGCCCTCGATGAAGATTCAGAACAGCCATTTGTTCCCGTAGGGGAGAGTCTGAGTGTCGTAGATAAAAAATACGGGTTTGTCCAAGAAGCGATTTTTGCTTACATCAAAATTTCTCCCAAAACAGTTAAACAACTTTGTGACGAATTACTTTTTTGCCATTATTATATTTACTCCGCGGTACAGAGGCTGGTAGAGACTGGTCAAATCAAATAACTGACGATAAAATCGCTCCCACTTCCAAGAAAGGCAGGTATCCATGTCCCGTAAAGTCAAAGTAGCCGTAATGCAGACACATGCCTCACCTGATCCCCGGGATAATTTAAAACGCCATTTGGCCTTGGCAGAAAAAGCGGCTAAAGCGGGGGCGCAAATCATTTGTACCCAAGAGATGTTTACGACCCAGTATTTCTGCCAGGAGGAAAATCATAAATATTTTGAGTTTGCCGAAGGTATCCCTGACGGGCCGAGTACTAAAGCTTTTTGTGAACTGGCGGCTCAATACAAAGTCGTGATTGTCGCCGCCCTTTTTGAGAAACGGGCTGCTGGCGTGTATCATAATACCGCCGCTATTATTGATGCAGATGGCACCTATCTCGGGAAGTACCGCAAAATGCATATACCCGACGACCCACTTTTCTACGAGAAATTCTATTTCACCCCTGGGGATCTCGGATTCAAAGCTTGGCAAACAAAGTACGGTAAAATAGGGGTTCTGATTTGTTGGGATCAATGGTATCCAGAAGGGGCCCGCCTGACCGCTATGCAAGGGGCGGAAATTCTTTTTTACCCGACGGCGATCGGCTGGCACCCCAGCGAAAAAGCTCAGTATGGGAAAGCCCATCATTCTTCTTGGGAAACTATCCAGCGTTCCCATGCCATAGCAAATGGTTGTTATGTCGCAGCAGCAAATCGGATCGGCCACGAATATATCGAGGGTGTCGGTGGGGATGGGTTGGAGTTCTGGGGGCAAAGTTTTATTACTGATACCAGTGGACAGATTTTGCAGAAGGCGAGTATTGATCAAGAGGAAATCATCATTCAGGAGCTCGACCTGGATACAGTGGACACCGTCCGCACTCATTGGCCATTCCTCCGTGACCGTCGCATTGATGCCTACGGTGACCTGACAAAACGTTTAATTGATTAGATGATAGACGATATTTTGGTTTTTACTCATGAGTGAGTAGTCATGGAGGGGATATTCGCCAGCAAATTCCTACGAGTCTTTGTTGTTTTGCCGGAACAAATAAATTATTTGTTTGTTATAAAAGATCAGGCAATATGCTGATCTGTAATTTAAAGGGATTATTATGTCTGATGCAGTAGAGATCAAACAATTAACAAAAAAATTCAAGCTCGGATGGCGCAGGGGAACCATGACAGCCGTGTCGAATCTTGATTTGACTGTGTCTCAAGGTCAGGTATTTGGCCTATTAGGTCCGAATGGATCAGGCAAAAGCACGACAATTAAAATCCTACTTGGGTTAGTATCCCCGACGAGTGGGTCGGCGTCTATTTTTGGGCAACCTTGTCATAAGGTTGAGACACACCGATTAATCGGTTATTTACCGGAAAATCCCTATTTTTATCATTACCTGACTGGGTATGAGACTCTCCAGTTTTTTGGTAAATTAGCGGGATTATCCGGGAAGAAACTTAAAGACCGATGTCAAGAGCTCCTCGAGTTGGTCGGGCTGGCTGACGGCCGTCAAAAGAGGAGGTTGAGGGGATATTCCAAAGGAATGCTTCAACGGATCGGACTGGCCCAAGCCCTTATCCATGATCCGGAAATCCTCTTTTTAGATGAACCGACGGCGGGGGTCGATCCGGTGGGGTCACGGGAAATTAGGGATATGATTCTGACACTCAAGGAGCGTGGAAAAACAATCCTGCTTTGTTCCCATTTACTCGAACAGGTACAGGAGGTCTGTGACCATATCTGCGTACTCCATTCTGGAAAAAAGATTTTGGATGGAAAAATGGAGGATCTCGCACCGGTTCATAATCGGTATTCGATTACATTTGAGGGGATTACTCCCGAGAACCTTAAAAAGATCCAAGACCAAGTAGCCCTCTTAGGCGGGAATGTGTTGGAGACAGGGCATCCAAAGACAACCTTAGAGAAACTGTTTTTAGAAGCAGTGGAAAAAGCGGGGCCTTCTTATGAAAGCTGAAAAATCAAAATATCATTTATTAATGGTTTCCCCGATGAGAATCAGGGTGATTGCATTAAACACCATGACGGAGTTAATCCGGCAGAAGGTTTTAATCTTCCTCCTCCTTTTCTCCCTCGGTTTCATTTCTTCGGCAGTGATCTTCACCCAGTTCACATTTGAGGCCCAATTTAAATTTATTAAGGATTTTTGCCTGGGCGCAATGTCCCTCATGGGGATGATTTTGGCGATTGCAGGAACGGCATCCTTGATTCCGACAGAGCTTGATAACCGGACGATTTATACACTTTTGGCAAAGCCGGTTTTAAAACTTGAGTTTATCCTTGGAAAATATTTGGGGAGTGTCCTGATCCTTGTGATGGCCCTTGTCCTGATGAGTATCACATTTACGGGAGTTATTTTTTATAAGGAAAAGGAACTGGTGGGGGAATTGAGGCGAAATTATCAAGCGTCGGGGAGTCAAACCGCTGAGACACAAGCGTTTATCAGGTCAGAAGAGCAAAGGATATATAAACAGTCACGAGACCCGGAAGTCTTTAAGGCTATCCTGTTGATCTTTGTGAAAATAATATTAGTCGCAGCTATTACGATGGCCATTTCCAGTTTTTCAACGTCCATGATCTTCACTATCCTGATGAGTATTGTGGCAGTTACTATTTGCCACCTGCAATCGATTGCCCAACAAGCATGGGGAGGATCCATGGATATTGTAAAAAAGATGTTTGTCGGACTGGTCATTGTTATTTTTCCTGACCTGAATAAGTTTAATTTGGCAGATGAACTGGTGATGGGGAATTCTTTGCCATGGTCAGTGGCAATGACCACTTGCGCCTATGGTCTCGTGATGACGATTGCCTTCCTGATCGTCGCTTGGCTCTTTTTTGAATTCAGGGAGCTCTAATATAGATATCATTTTTCTATGACACTCACTGAAAGAATTTATCTGCGGAAAAAGTCATTTATTACAGGGGTGCTCCTTGTTATTATGTTTTTCTGCATAAAAATGTCCTTAGAAAATCGTCTAACAAAAGAATATCAGTCGTTGGGTTTTGGGAATATATCATCACTCCTGAGTGTCCGTGAGAAAATTAGCCAGTATATGTTCGTGGCTCTTATGGGGGGATTCCGGAATGTAGTAGCAAATCTCTTATGGATATCCGCCCATAACGATTGGGAAAACCATCTCTGGTTCAAACAAAAAGAGAAATACCACGTGGTTAATACGCTTCAGCCGAACTCGATCTATTTTTGGGATAATGCAGCGTGGCATTTTGCTTGGAATAGCTCCTATGCTGCCTCAGTGGATCCGATGGAACCTAAGGAAGCTGTCCGGAAGAAAAATCAAAAGGAGTGGTTTGATCTCGGGGAAGAAACCCTGAAGAAGGGGATCGAGCACAATTCCCAGAGTTGGGAGCTTTACTCCGGTATGGGTCGGTTACTCTCGGATAAGCAGAAAAGGCCATTAGAAGCGGCTGTGTATTACCAAAAAGCATCAGAATTACCCGATGGCCCACTTTATTTAAAGAGGCAAGTAGCTTTTAAGTTATTGGATGGGGGGAATGACCAGGAGGCCTACGAACTCATGAAAAAGCTGTGGTTGGAGGATCCTAATAACCAAGTGCCCACTTTCAAGAAGAGAATTCCGGAGTTGGAAGAAAAACTTAAGATTCCAAAGGGAAAAAGATTATTTGCGCAGTAACGCGTTATTGCTAGTATAAGGAAACGATGAGATACGCAATATTTGGGGATATACATGCCAATCTTGAAGCTTTAGAGGCCGTGATGGCTGATGCCAAGGCTTCCCGAGTCACCCATCATTGCTGCTTGGGTGATGTGGTGGGGTACAATGCCAATCCCCGCGAGTGCCTAGAAATCGTCAGGAATATGAATTGCCCTGTCGTCAAAGGTAACCATGACGAACAAGCCAGTAATGATGATGATTTTGAGGGGATCAACCCCTTGGCCAGTTTTGCCATGCAGTGGACAAGGGATCAACTAAACGCGGACGAGAAGCAATACCTGCGCGATTTAAAGATGGTTCGCCAAGTCGGTGCCTTTACCATTGTCCATGCCACCTTGGACACTCCCCACCGTTGGGGATATGTCTTTGACCAGCTTGCTGCCGCCGCGAGTTTCAGTTACCAGAATACTTCCCTCTGTTTTTTCGGTCATACCCATGTGCCTTTGGCATTCACCCGGGATATGTCCGTCCATGGTGGCCCTTATGATACAGTCCGTATGGAGCTTGGGAAAAAATATTTCATTAATGTCGGTAGTGTCGGACAACCCCGCGACGGTAATCCTAAAGCCTCCTATGCCATTTATGATACCGTGACGCAATTGGTCCAGCTAAGGCGTATTGATTATAATATCGAATTGACCCAGCAGAAGATCCTCGATGCGGGCTTGCCAAAGCGTTTAGCGGAAAGATTAACTGTGGGAAAATAGGTTAAAACCTGTTTTTGCCTGTCTAATCAATAGATTTCCCCGGAGAAATTCGTGAAGATTCTGATCATTAAACCGAGTTCATTCGGGGATATTATCCATGCTCTCCCGCTTGTTGATTCACTCAAAAAGAATCTTCCCAGTGCCCATATCCACTGGCTCACAAATACCGTTTATTCATCTTTTCTCAGGCATTGCCCCCTTGTAGATAGGACGCTTGATTTTGACCGTAAAAAGGCGAGTCCATTCCGTAATCCCGCACTCTTCACAAAGTTTCTATTCCGGACTATTCCATTTGAAGAATATGATCTGGTTATTGATATCCAGTGTTTACTCAGAAGCGGCCTTTTCACTTGGGCATCGAGGGGCAAACGCAAGCTGGGCCTCCAAGATGGACGGGAGGGGTGCAAATTGTTCTATCAGGATATTGTCCGGTGGTCCCCAGGAAAAATGCATGCCATCGACCGTTACTTGAAAGTCATTGACCATTTGGGGCTAAAACAAATGCCCGTTGAATACCCCCTAAAATTAACACCGGGTATTCCTGATAAACTTTTGGGCAAATTGCCCGGTGAATTTATCGTGATGAATCCTTTTTCACGCGGTGATTATAAACGCTGGCGTTTGAGTGGGTTCGCTGCGGTCATCAAACAGATGCCGGATGTGAAGTTTGTTTTGATCGGGGAAGAGTCCAGTCTCAGGGAAAGCCTTTCCCTTGAGTCGCCCAATGTCACGAATGTGGTCGGACAAACTGGACTCATTGAGCTAGCCAAAATCATCCAGGCGGGAAAATTACTCCTGACAAATGACTCAGGACCCATGCATTTGGCTGTGGCACTCGGGAAACCGTTGATTGCCCTTTTTGGTGCATCCGATCCTGTTTTGACGGGGCCTTATGGTTATCCACCGGAATCGGTCATCCGTTTTGAACCCGGTGAATCCCTAGCTGAATGTCCATCAGGTGGGATTAATGCCCATCGTACAGCATTTTCCGACCGGGTCGTCGAGGCTTTGCGTGCCCAGATCAATACCAAAATCGGGGCGTGACATTCTTCTCGGCAGTATTTTTGATTAACAAAATTTAAACAGGAGAAAATGAATCATGTTCGGAGAAATTAAGAATACACAAGGTGAAAAACTCGATTACATCTACCACAAGGGTGGTGAACTGAAGCAAATTGTTGTGATCGGCCATGGTGTCACAGGGAATAAAGACCGTCCCTTTGTTGTGGCTCTCGCTGAAGCTCTCGAAAAGTCAGGGGTGAATGTCTTGCGTTTCTCATTTAGTGGGAATGGCGACTCAGAAGGGAAATTTACGGACTCAACCATCTCCAAGGAGGTCGAGGACCTCGGGGCAGTTCTGGATACACTTTCAGGATACGAAATTCTTTATGTCGGGCATAGTATGGGAGGTGCGGTGGGAGTTTTGCGTACCAGCCAAGATAATAGGATTAATGCCTTAGTTTCCCTTTCCGGAATGGTGGATACGGCGGAATTCTATAAACGGGAATTTGGCATGCTCAAGGCGGGGGAAGGTTTTATGTGGGATGAGGAGACTTGTCCGCTTTCCCAAGCTTATGTCGATGACATGCTCCAAATCGGTAATGTCCTGGCACAAGGCGCCAAAATCAAAGTACCATGGCTCCTCGTCCACGGGACAGAAGATGATGTCGTCCCCATTAAGGATTCAGAAGACATTTTTGCAAAGGCTCATGAACCAAAGGAACTCTTTACGATCCCGGGTTCTAACCACGTTTTTTCAAATGAACACACAGCCCCGATGATCGAGAAGGTGGTTCCGTGGGTGAAAAAGCAATTTGCTCATTAATTTATTTTAATCGCGATGCGATATATAAAAAAGCCCCGCAATTTGCGGGGCTTTTTTTGTGCGAAAATGGGGTAGAGGATTTATTTGGAAATAATTCCATCCTTTGACATGCTGGAGACTAAAGTCCCGACGAGGGAATTTACCGTTGATTGGGATGCTTGGGGGTTGAATGATTGTGATTCCCCGGACCAGATCAGATTATTGTTTGCGGTGGAATAAATTTTTGTCGAAATATAGACCACTTTTATATTTTCAAAGTAGCCGGGGGTTTGCACCATTGTGTATTGGGTCATGACGTAAGGATACATACCGTAATAAACAGGTTGCATGTATGTGGCCCCCTGGACATATTCGGTTTTGTGTTCTTCTTTTTCTTTTGTCGTGACGATCACAGCCGAGTAGCGGTTAGCTTTAACTACCTTTTTAATATTTGATTCAGTGGGGGCTGCTCCATTCAGCGCTACATAACCTTGAGTCGCTGTGATGCCTCGTGAACGTAGGGAGTTCACAAAAGAGTCCTCAAACATCCTGGCCACAGTACTGTTATTACCCAGACCGATCACGAGGACGTTATTCAGCGCACCGCCGGCATAGCTGGGTGATTTCCAAGTCCCAGTCATTTCCGTATTCCCGCATGCGGAAATGAAAAATAGGCCTGCCAATAGAAAGAGTGTTAAGATTTTATTCATAACAAAGTTTCAGTTTAGTATCAGATTTTGTCAATGAATATTCAGAATCAGGGTTTCGGCTGTTTTGTGAGGAATGGGTTTTATTTCAGGTCAAACACCAAGGCTTCTCCTAAATCATCGGACTCAAAAGTAGCTAAAGACTCCTCTTCGAGGGTTGCTGCATCGCCGGCCTGGAGGCTGAGACCATTGATAGTGAGAGTACCCTTGGATACTTGCACCCATATCCCGCGCCCGGAAGCGATGGGTAACTTGAGACTTTCACCGGCTGCCGGTTTACACAGATAAATCCGAGCATCCTGCGCAATTTGCGCGGAATCTCCAGCCCCATCAGCGGAGACGATCAGAGTTAGGTTATCTTTTGCGGCAAATTGCGCGGGTTTCCATTCGGCATAACCCGGGGTGAGTCCGGTTTTCTCGGGATGAATCCAGATTTGGAGTAAATGGACGGGGTCTTGGTTGGATGCATTAAATTCACTGTGCCGGCTGCCGGTTCCCGCACTCATCGTTTGGATTTCACCGGGATGAATAATGCTGCCGTTACCCATGCTGTCATGATGCTGGAGTTGACCGGAAATGACGTAGGTGATGATTTCCATATCTCGATGGGGGTGGAGCGGAAAACCCATGGATGGCTGGACGATATCCTCATTGATCACGCGCAAACTGCGGTAACCCATGTCTGCCGGATCGTCATAATCAGCAAATGAGAATGAATGATAGGAATTCAGCCAACCGTGATCGGCATGGCCGCGTTCACGGGAGGATCTTTTGATCATCATATTTGTACCTTTCAGGAGTGCCCAGTGTCTCCACGGGCCCATAAAGGATATTCTGTTATTAGCCTCAGGCCGCCTTTTTAAAGTGGTGAGTAATCAGCGCGTCGATCGAGAAACGCCCGGGGCCTGTGATAAAAAGGGTCAGATAGATCGCCAGATAGACGAATGCTAATTCCCCGGTTTGTTCGCCGGAAAGGGCGAGTTTATGCACAACGATAAATGCGATCGCCATCGTCGCGATTAATTGGGTCAGGGCTAAACGACTGCAAAAACCAAGGATGAGCGCGGTAGAGCAGAGCAGTTCAGCAAAAACCGCCAAGGCCAAGCTTGTTTTTACATCCAGACCGAGTACTCCCATGAATTGGGGGTTGTCAGACAGGAGGTTTTGGAATTTTCCAAGCCCATGATTAAAGATCATGAGGAGGCCGATCCAGAGTCGGAGGAGGAGGATGCCAAAGTCGGCAAAGAGCAATTTGCGGCCTTCGGTCATCCAGTGTGCGTATTGGGCAAATAGTTTCATAGGGTTATTTTTGTATGGGGGTTTTTGAGTATGGGGGTTTTTGAGTATGGGGGTTTTGGTTTTACCAGTTCACTACCAGTGGGGCAATTTGCTGACGGGCTGTTTCGATAGCCTTATCTTTTCCGATATCCGGGACATTGATTCCTTCCGCATTGACGAAGGTAATATCCGTGACCCCGATGAAGCCGAAAACAGTCCGGATGTAGGGTTCTTGCTGGTCATAAACGGCAATGGGGGATTGAGCTGCATAAGCCCCACCACGTGCTGTCAAAACACACATCTTTTTACCAGCCGAGACAAGGCCTTGCCAACTGCTATTAAAGGTCCTTCCGATCCGGACAATCTGGTCGATGTAGGTCTTAAAAATCGAGGAAATTCCGAAATTATGCATCGGTACACTCATGACGTAATAGTCGGCGGCGAGGAATTCATCAATGAGGACATCAGAGATTTTCATGGCTTGGACAGCCTCGACGGATTCTTTTCCCGGTAAGTGATAAGCTCCCAATATCCAGGGAAGAGTGACATGTGGGGGGATCTCTTTGGCGAGATCACGGTAGACGATATTCACATCCGCATGGTTGGTCTTCCATGCGTCGATGAATTCATGGGCGATGGTGCGGGAGATCGAACGATCTCCGCGGGGACTTGAGTCAATGTGGAGGAGGGTTTTCATTATAAGGGCAGGACTTTGGGTTATTTTGGTTAAAAGCTTTATATCAAGTTAAAATAATGATTAGGGGATAGGGACTGAGGTGCCGAGTTTTTTGAGGAGGGACACCAGTGAGGATTTCTCTTCATCGGTGAGTCCTGAGACAGCCTTTTCCATACGTTGTTCGTGGGCGGAAAATGCTTGGACGATCAGGCGGTGCCCTTTATCAGTGAGATACACTAGTGTCTTGCGGGCGTCATCGGGGCATACAGTTCGCCGAACGAGTGAACGTTTTTCAAGCCTGTCAATCGATGTGGTGATGGATCCACTGGTTAAAAGTATTTTTTTGCCGATTGTATTCACCGGCAGCGCCCCTTTGTGTAATAAAACCTCGAGAACCCCGAAATCTGACAGGCAAAGGTCAAGGGCTTGGATGCTCTTGCGATCATAGGATTCCATGGCTCTAGAGGCTTTCCACAAGACTAACCAGAGATGAACTCCTTTGACGTTTTCTGTCACCATAGAATGACATTATCACGGATTACCTTGATGTCAAGACGATTATCGAATGTTTTCTCTATTTTTCTGTAATCGTGAGTCGTGGGTGGTATAGATTGATGACATTGAAACATCTTTTTAAACCACGCGAACAAACATTGGGTGAAGAAATTGCCAATAGCATTAGCCACGGGGTCGGGTTAGTGGCGGCATTGGTATTGGCGCCCATACTCATTATTTTCGCTTTTCAAAAAGGGAACTCACATACGGTTATCGCTGCGGGCATTTTTGCTGCGACTGTGATCCTGCTTTATTTGGCATCCACACTCTACCATGCCCTTCCGCATAAAAAGGCTAAAAAAGTTTTAAGAATCTTCGATCATAGTGCGATTTTCCTTTTGATTGCAGGCTCTTATACTCCTTTCACTGTGGGTTTATTAAAGGGGGTCTGGGGATGGACACTTTTTGGTGTCGTCTGGGGGCTGGCCATTGTGGGGATAGGCCTCAAAATCGGTTTTGGCACCCGGTACCCGAAGATATCAACGACGCTCTATTTATTGATGGGTTGGCTTGTGGTTTTTGCGATAAAACCTCTCTGGACACAGATGCCGAGGGAAGGGTTTTATTGGTTGGTCGCCGGCGGCTTAGCTTACACTTTGGGCGTTTTTTTCTTTGCGGCGGAACGGATCAGATATAACCATTTTATCTGGCACCTCTTTGTCTTGGCTGGGACCACTTGCCATTACGTCATGATCCTTTTTTACGTCTGAGGGTGCCATGAAAGGGGGCGGGGAGTCTCCGTATTCTGGAAAAAAATCGCAAATGGCCGTTTCTTCGGGCGGGCATACTCACTCACTCAAAAACACGTGGAGTGGGCACTTATATGACAGCATGTTGTTTGAGCTCCTCAAGGGTGACAAATTCAAGTGCAGAAATGTGCGTGGCTTCGAGGATGATTGCGGGGGCGGATCCGGCGTTATAAGCCTCAGCCCAGCGCGTGACGCATAGACACCATTTATCTCCGGCCTTTAATCCGGGGAATTGGTATTCGGGCATGGGGGTGCTCAGGTCATTCCCTTGTTGTGCTGAGAACTCAAGAAACTCATCATTCATGACGCAACAAACCGTGTGTAGTCCCAAATCCCCCGGCCCGGTATGGCAATAGCCGTCCCGGTAAAATCCGGTCATGGGTTCATAACAACAGGGAATCAGGGGTGTGCCGAGGACGTTTGATGCTTGGGTCATAAGATTTATAACTTAGCATAAAACTCCTCTCCTGCACAAAGATAGTTATCAAAAATGATAGGGAGTGAGTTGACCCATCTTCACGACTCCTTTGTTCCGGGGTCATTTGCTTTTGAGCCAATTCGGGGCCGAGCACTATAAACAATGGATTCTCGACTTTTTCCAGTCGGCAGCAAACTTATAGACGTGAACATTCTAGTACTTCGTCAACTCCCTGTTCCCGGGAACCTATTGATTTGAGGATTTTCCTGAGCAAATTGCTCTGTGGTGAACTCGCTTTACCTGACAGTGCCGGATTTGACATGGGAGGACACTCTCCCCACATAATCTCTGCCAATCGGTGAAATCTGGGGATAAAAAACTCGAATCTTGACACCTATAAAGGTATAGTTATTATACCACTATGGAGTTTGAGTTTAACTCGGAAAAGTCCGAGAAAAACAGAGTCAAACATGGCATTGATTTTCTCACCGCACAGGAGCTCTGGCAGGATGAGGCACGGCTTATCGTCCCGGCACGCTCCGCAGATGAGCCGCGTGAAGCGATCATTGCCACTTTGGGCAAAGCCTGTTGGACAGGGATTTATACGATTCGAAATGAGAAAATCAGAATCATGTCAGTAAGGAGATCAAGAGATGAAGAAAAACAAAACTACGATCAAGGCTGCTGAACTGGATCAGATCTTCGACGAGGGCGGCGATATCACCGCCTATCTCGATTTGTCCAGAGCTAAGCGTCCCGGACTAGAACAGAAACGGGTAAACGTGGATTTCCCCCAGTGGATCATTGATTCGCTGGACTTCCAAGCTTCACGGATGGGGGTCACCCGGCAGTCCATCATTAAAGTCTGGATTGCGGAACGGCTCAAAGAAGAAAATAAGCTGACTTTTAAAGGAAGATAGAGAATCCCGTCTCCAACAATCCCAGTGCACTTCAGATGATACAAAGAAAACAGCCGAACAAGGCAGTCGACTCAACGGCTACCCGTGTCTGGATTGTCTTCACGGTTTGGGCGGCTGCGGGTTGGCTCACGCTCGACGAGGCGCTGCTGGAGGACGCTTACTTTCCAGACGAGCGCACCGACGGCAGCCGTGCCTTTGTTCCACTCACTACTCTGGTCGGCGCTCGCCTCGACTCTATTCGACTCACTCCCGACTTGGCGGAGCTTTTGTTCACGCAGTCGGATTCGCCCCGCGCCTTGCGCGTCCAACACGATTCAAGCCATCTGCCCGTGCATCGCGGATCGAAGCAGCCGAAGCTTTTGTCACCGACCGAAGACTTGCGCGACGCAGTCATCGTTTCACAGAGAGGCACCTTATGGCTGAACGGTGAATCCCAAAGCCCGCAACGGCTGACTTTTAAAGGAATGGAGAGAACGGGGGATGTGGGAGTATCCTCCGTTCTTTGCATTCAGGGGTTGAACAACTCGGGGCACTTTTGCCATATGAGAACCGATAAATCTGAGGATTTATCTGAGCAAATTGCTCTGTGGTGAACTCTCTTTACCTGACCTTGCCCGATCTGGCGTAGGGGGGGGCGAGAGGCCCTGCAAAGTTTAAAATCTGTGGCAATCTGTGTATGTCTTTCTGGAGACTGCATGTATCTGCGGAATAACAAAAAATCTCCCGACTCCACGCGCTAAGGACTCAGGAACTCTTTTTTCTCATTTTTGGATTGTCTCTGACCGCCGGAAATGGTTTGATTCCCGCGTGCCGCCCACCATCGCCCATCAAGGTTTCAGAACAATTTGCGCCGTCGTCCCCCGTTCCACCTTCAAATTGCCTATTCTGCATTTGTTTCTCCGTCATTTTAAAAGCTTTTATTCACAACAAATTCCCTATCAATCATCAACAACGATTTCCTTCTTTCTGGATAGGCAGAAATACCAGGAGATAGGCAGAATTATTTCTGCCTAATACATGTTAGCATGAAAAGATTTACCACGGCACTGTTGCTTCTTTTCGTAACACTTCTCCACGCAGAGGACAAAATGACACCCCTTGACAAGGCATACGAAACGGCACTCAAAGACCAGACGAAGGCTGGTGAGTTCTACAATCTCTTCCTCCGTTCTGATATCTTCA
>Ga0163153_10001782_pt1 | contig 33278 bp, 28 predicted proteins | sample OliLakLV19MP6IB1_FD_148629 | JGI IMG/M metagenome (GOLD analysis project Ga0163153, IMG submission 148629) | Freshwater microbial mat bacterial communities from Lake Vanda, McMurdo Dry Valleys, Antarctica - Oligotrophic Lake LV.19.MP6.IB-1 | ecosystem: Environmental > Aquatic > Freshwater >... | reverse complement strand
GCGTGTGCGCCGATGAGCGGCGTGGACGGAGTTTTCGGGGTGGGAGATTTGCGGGCACGGGCAGACATAGTGAGTGGCGGCCCGTGACGGGAACGAGGCAGAAATCAGCCGGAGCGTAAAGCGCGCGGCGGTGGTGGATTGGTCGGGCGTGGTTTCTGTCCGACAAATCAGGGCAACCTCAGCCAGACCCTTTTCTGCGCCCTTCACCGGAATTACGCTCACCGAGAGCAATGCCATGTCTCCAGCGAGTTCCGTCTCAGGCCACTACCTCAATCATCCGGACTCCAAATATTTTGCCACGGGCAAGTTGGCCAAAGATCAGATCGAAGACTATGCCCAGCGCATGGGCATTGCTGTTGATCAAGCCGAGAAGTGGCTAGCGCCCTACTTGGAATACTAAGACGCGACGGAAATCAACATTCGCAGCCTGCGCCCTTTTTCAGCACTCCGGTGTTTGCACGAAATCTGGCCAGATTTTGCCGTAATTCTCCATTTCTTGATGATTACACACTACCGTGAGGTAGGCCCCGCGAGGGGTGTGTTTGAGGCGACTCATCGCGGTATAGATGAGCGCCATTTGTTGGTCCTTGAGCGCACCGGGGATGGGGGCATCCACCTCGATCACCAACGCCCGGGATTCGAGTCCTTTGAAGCTATGGATGGTGGTGACCTTGACGCGGGCGCTGCCTTTGTAGAAAGCGACTTTCAGTCGACGAGATTCCCGGCGGTCGTCTGGGGCAAAGGTGTGAATACAGTGGATGCCCTTGGCTTCCAGTTGGCGGACTAATTCAAGACCCTGGCGTTGGGTGAATACGACGACCGTGATATCGGAGATGGGTAAGTGCTCGACGTCATTAGCCGTGGCAAGGCGCGCCGTGGCAAGGCGCAGAACTTCCGCCAGCACGGTAGAGGTGGTTGGAACCGGGTAGGTCTGCACCCAGCGGGGGAAGCAAGGTTGGAAATTCAACTTCAGTTGGCGTTCCCGCGAGATAACCGGCAGGTCGCGGGTATCATCAGGGAGGAAGAGTTGCGCGAAGTCAGCCAAGAGGGGGATAAACTGTGAGGGAATCCGGTAGCATTCCTTGAGCTCGGACCAATCGCCACGAAAGCCGCAACCATCCATTGCCTCGTCGGTAAGCTGACGGGCGGTGCCGTAGATGTTCTGGGATTTATCGGCAACGAGGAGGTATTCACCGCCTTTGGCCAGGGAGCGGCGGAGCAAGGCAATCCACGCAGGGCGGAAATCCTGTCCTTCGTCCACAAGGATGGCGTCGTAGTAGTCGATGAGGTCGGGATGGCTGGAGATGACTTGATTGAGACTTTGAGCCATCTTTTCGTTGAGAAGCGCCTCAAGCTGATCGTGATCGAGAAGCTCTTTTCCGGCTTTCTCTTCAGCGGCGGTAAAATGGGCGGGCCACAAAAGAGCGGTAGGTCTCGGTCTCTCCGACGATGAGGAAAATTCGTTTATACCAAGCGTGAAAATTGAGCCAGACGATGTCCTTGCGCGCATGCACCCCGGGTGGCATCGGCCAACGCACAACGAGGTCTTGGAGGTAATTGAGTAGGGTGAGATTGTAGCTCACGATGAGAACCTTTTTACCTTCGGCGACCAATCTGGCCGCACGGGCGGCTAATACGACAGACTTACCGGAGCCAGCGGCGTCTTTGATGCGTCGGAAGCCGGTGGGCGTGCGGGTTTCGGCATAGTCCTTCTGTTTGGCTTCGAGTTCGGGTGTCTGGCGTTGTTCAGCGGAGTATTCGGGCTCGACCAACCAATGGCGAAGCTCATCGGCGATAGTCGCGGTCATGCCGGATTGGCTGGTGCTGAGAGCGACGCGGAGAATCTCGCCGAGATCGTCGGTCGTGAGATCGTCGGAACCCGCGATCGTGCAATTCATCGGGTAAGTTTTCAGGTCGAAGAAGTAATCAAGCGAAGGCCGGAGAAGATCCACGACCGCAGCCTGCAGTGCGTAGGGGAAGATGACGGCGCAGGAAACCAGGCGGTAGATGTCCACGCCGGTCAGGCTCGGGCAGTAGAGGGTCTGTATCTCGTCGCGGTAGAGATTAAGTTTGCTGACGGGGTTGTTCTTCTCGTGGGATTTCCACCCGGCAGGGGTTTGTATCTCAAGGTGAGGTGCCGCGCCCTTCCGAGCCTGCATCCGGTAAGATATGGCATCCAGATTCCAGTCCTTTACCTCTAAAACAATCACGCCAGCGCGTGGGTGGAGCAGGACGAAGTCAGGGCATAGGCCGTTGAGGTGGGGTTGGACATAGATTTCCCAAGCGGGCGCAAGTTTGGCGTCGAGCCACTCGAAAACTTTGAGTTCCCCTCGCTCCAAGGGATTGCGGAGACGATACAGCTCAGCCCGTGATGGGGAAATAATCCGTAAGGGTTTCATGCACTCTAGTTGCGTGGGCGGAAAAATGGGTCAGGCGGCGGATATTGATGTCAGCGGTCGCCGCGTTTTTCAATCAATGACCTCAACGGTCGGGCAATTACACTACAAGACGGGCGGTTGATGGGTTATGGTCCCTCGTTTTCTTACGTTGGATTGCATCGGAAAACTCGGTGTTGAACGCTATTTCGAGAATTGCGTGACGAACTCATGCACCGGCATGGCCTCGAGTTTCGCGCGGTCGGTGAAGAGGGATATCAGCTGCGCGGCTTTGTCGGCGCCGTAGTGGGCGGTGAAGGCGGCTTTGGCTTTCTCGGCAAGAACCGGAATGCCTTCTGCCCGGCGACGGCGGTGGCCGATGGGATATTCGATGACGACCTTGTCGGTCTTAGTGCCGTCTTTGAAGAAGACTTGCACGGAGTTGGCGATGGAGCGTTTTTCCGGGTCGAGGTAATCCTTGGAGTAGGACTTGTCCTCGGCGACGACCATCTTGGCGCGGAGGGCGTCGATGCGCGGGTCGGCGGCGATGTTGTCCTCATAGTGGTCGGCGGTGAGCGCGCCGTAGATCATGCCGATGGCGGTCATGTATTGGAGGCAGTGGTCGCGGTCGGCGGGATTGTGGAGCGGGCCGGATTTGTCGATGATCCGGATGGCGGACTCGTGGGTGGTCAGCTCGACGCGCTCGATCTGGTCGAGGCGGTCGCGCACGAGCGGATGGAGTTTCAGCGCGCACTCGACGGCGGTCTGCGCGTGGAATTCGGCGGGGAAGGAAATTTTGAAGAGCACCTGCTCCATGACGTAGCTGCCGAGCGGGCGGGCAAGCTTGAGCGTGTTGCCTTTGAAGGAGACGTCCTGGAAACCCCAGCCCTTCGCGGTGAGCACGGACGGGTAGCCCATCTCCCCGGTCATCGCGATGAGCGCGAGGCGGACGGCGCGGCTCGTGGCGTCGCCGGCGGCCCAGGACTTGCGCGAGCCGGTGTTGGGCGCGTGGCGGTAGGTGCGGAGCGCGGAGCCGTCGAGCCACGCGTGGGAGATGGCGTTGATGACCTGGTCGCGCGTGCCGCCTAGCATGACGGCCGTGACAGCTGTGGAGGCGATGCGGACGAGCAGCACGTGATCGAGCCCGACGCGATTGAAGGAATTCTCGAGCGCGAGCACGCCTTGGATCTCGTGGGCCTTCACCATGGCGGTGAGGACGTCGCGCATGGTCGGGGCCGGTTGAGAGTGGAGGGCTGAGAGGTGAGAGCCAAAGGCGGCGAGCGGCTGGCCAGCCGCCTTGTTGCGGCTGATCCAATCGGAAACCGCCAGGATAGCGCCGAGGTTGTCGGACGGATGGCCCCACTCGGCGGCGAGCCAGGTGTCGTTGAAGTCGAGCCAGCGGACAATGGTGCCGATGTTGAACGCGCCCTGCACGGGATCGAGCTCGTAGGCGGTGCCCGGCACGCGGGCGCCGTGCGTGATCGTGGTGCCGGGGACGACGGGGCCGAGGAGCTTCGTGCAGGCCGGGTAGGCGAGGGCCATGATGCCGCAAGCGAGCGTGTCGGCGAGGCACCAGCGGGCGGTGTCGTAGGCCTCGTCGCTCGCGATCTTAGCGTTGAGCGCGTAGTCGGCGAGGTCAACGAGGAGCTGGTCGGGGGCGGGGCGGATGTTGGAGATAGGGGAGGACACGGGGAAAAAGTTGAGAGCTGAGGGCTGAGAGTTGAGTGAGAACACAAAGCGACAAAGCAGCGAAGCCTTAGCTTCTTTGCTGCTTTGTGTTCAGGTCCGTGACTCGAGCGGCGGGAAGGGCCGGGGATCGGGGCCGGTGTAGTTGGCGCCGGGGCGGATGATCTTGCCGTCGATGCGCTGCTCGATGATGTGCGCGGCCCAGCCGGCAGTGCGGGCGATGACAAAGAGGGGGGTGAACATGGCGGTCGGCACGCCCATCTCATGGTAGGCGACGGCGCTGAACCAATCGAGGTTGGGGAACATCTTCTTTTCGTTCCAGAGGAGCGTCTCGATCCGCTCGGCGATGCGGAAGAGGTTGAGGTTGCCCGTCTCGGTGCAGAGGTGGCGGGCGATCTCCTTGATGATGGCGTTGCGCGGGTCGCTGACGGTGTAGACCGGGTGGCCGAAGCCGATGACGATCTCCTTGCGGGCGATGCGCTCACGGATGTCGGCCTCGGCCTGATCGGGGGTCGAGGAGCGCTGCTGGATCTCGTAGGCGACCTCGTTGGCGCCGCCGTGCTTGGGGCCGCGGAGCGCGCCGATGGCGCCGGTGATGGCGGAGTGAAAGTCGGTGGCCGTGCCGGCGATGACGCGGGCGGTGAAGGTGGAGGCGTTGAACTCGTGCTCGGCGTAGAGGATGAGCGAGCGGTCGAGCGCGCGCACGTGCGAGCCGGTCGGCGGGCGCTGGTGCAGCAGGTGGAGGAAGTGGGCGGCGATGGAGTCGTCGGCCGTGTCGACCATGATGCGTTTGCCGTGGTGCGTGAAGTGATGCCAGTAGAGCAGCATCGACGGGAAGCAGGCGAGCAGGCGGTTGGCGAGGTCGCGGGCGCCCGGGGCGGAGGCCGCGCCGGCGCCGGCCGAGGGAAGTTTTTCATGCTCGAGCGTGCCGAGGAAGGAGCAGCCGGTGCGCAGGACGTCCATCGGGTGCGCCGTGGCCGGGATCTGCTCGAGCACGGCGCGCAGCGGGACTGGCAGGCTGCGGAGCTTCTGCAATTTTTCGCGGTAGGCGGGCAGCTCGGCGGCGTTGGGCAGGTGCTCATGGATGAGCAGATAGGCGACTTCCTCGTAGGTGGCGTGGGTGGCGACGTCGGCGATGTCGTAGCCGCGGTAATGCAGGTCGTTGCCGGTGTGGCCGACGGTGCAGATGGCGGTGTTGCCGGCGATGACGCCGGAAAGCGTGACGGATTTCTTGGCCTTGGGGGTGGGGGCGACGTCGGACATGGCGGGTCGGTTATTTCGGCGGGGTATAGCCGAGGATGTCGTAGAGGTCGGCGCGGGGCTGCATCTGGCCGGCGACGTTCTGCTGCGTGCCATCGCGGCGGATGGCGGTGTAAACCTCGCGCGAGGCGGCGGCGGCGGCGCGGGAGGCGGAGAGCGGATAGAGAATCATCGCGAGGCCGGTGGCCTGGAGTTCGTCCCGGGTGAAATAGGGCGTCTGGCCGAACTCGGTGAGGTTCGCGAGCACGGGGACCTTGACCGCGGTGGTGAAGGCGCGGAAGTCGTCGAGCGACCGCAGCGCCTCGGCGAAGATCATGTCGGCGCCGGCGGCGACGTAAGCCTGGGCGCGGGCGAGGGCGGCGGGGACGCCCTCGTTGGCGGCGGCGTCGGTGCGGGCCATCACGACGAAGTCGCGGTCGGGTTTCCCCGCGACGGCGGATTTCACCCGCGCGACCATCTCGGCCGTGGAGACGAGATGCTTGCCGGGCAGATGGCCGCAAAGCTTGGCCGGCACCTGATCCTCAATATGCACGGCGGCGGCGCCGGCGGCCGCCATCTCGCGGACGGCGCGGGCGGGATCGTCCCAGCCGGTGTCGATGTCGACCAGCAGCGGCAGGTCGACGCGCTGCGCGATGCGGCGGGCGTCGATCAGCACGTCGGCCAGCCCGGTCTGGCCGGTGTCGGGCCAGCCGTAGCTGTGGTTGGCGACGCCGGCGCCGGAGAGGTAGAGGGCGCGGAAGCCGGCGCGCTGGGCGAGGAGGGCCGCGTAAGCGTTGATGGCCCCGGCGATTTGGAGGGGGTTTTCGGCGGTAAGCGCCGCACGGAATTTCTGGCCGGGGGTCATGGGCATCGGGAGAGGGAAAACGGCTAACAAGTTATGTCACGGTAGGGGCGATGTCGAGACGGCGGGCAGGGCGGCCGGGGGCCGACTGTCATTTAAGCGTATAGGCGGAGGTGCGTCGTGTTGGCTCTTGCCCAAGTGAGCGACAAAGGGTGAGATTTGCGGCTATGAAAGTCGTCATTCTTTGCGGTGGCCGGGGCACGCGCTTGCGGGAGGAAACGGAATACCGGCCCAAGCCCATGGTGCCGATCGGGAACCGGCCGATTCTCTGGCACATCATGAAGACCTACGCGCACTACGGCCACCGGGAGTTCGTCCTCTGCCTCGGTTACAAGGGGGACATGATCAAGGATTTCTTTCGCAACTACCTCTGGCACACTTGTGACGTCACCCTTGCCCTCGGCCAGAAGGCCACCCCGCAGTTCCACCACGGGCACGGCGAGGAGGACTGGAGCGTCACGCTGGCCGACACGGGTGAGAACACCATGACGGCGCACCGGGTGAAGCAAATCCAGCGCTATGTGCCCACGGGTGAGCCCTTCATGCTCACCTATGGCGACGGGCTGGCGACGATTGATATCAATGCGCTGGTCGCCGCGCACAAGAAATCCGGTAAAATCTGCACGCTCTCGGCGGTGCATCCGGCCGGCCGCTTCGGCGCGCTGCGCATCGAGGGCGACGGCCGCATCCAGACTTTTAGTGAAAAACCCCAGTTTGAGGACGCGCATGTGAACGGCGGCTACATGGTTTGCGAGCACCGCATGTTCGACTACCTGCCGAACGATCCTTTGATCATGCTCGAGCGGCAGCCGATGGAAAAACTGGTGCGCGACGGCCAGCTCAACGCCTATCAGCACGAAGGTTTCTGGCAACCGATGGACACCTACCAGGAGATGCAGCATCTCAACGACCTGTGGGCGGCCGGCAAAGCGCCGTGGAAGGCCTGGTAAGCATGGCCTTCGGCGACATCTATCGCGGCAAGCGCGTGCTCGTCACCGGGCACACCGGCTTCAAGGGCTCCTGGCTGTGCGAATGGCTGCTGGCGCTCGGGGCGGACGTCACCGGTCTGGCGTTGCCGCCCGCGACCACACCGGCGCTGTTCGACGAGCTCGGCCTCTCCGGGCGCATGAAGGACCGTCGCGGGGACATCCGCGACCTGGCCACGGTGCGGGCCACCGTGGACGCGGCGCGGCCGGATTTCGTCTTTCATCTCGCGGCCCAGCCGCTCGTGCGGCTGTCCTACGCGCAGCCGGTGGAGACCTATGCCACCAACATCATGGGCACGGTGCACCTGCTCGAGGCGGTGCGGCTCGCCGGCGTGCGCTGTGCCGTCGTGATCGTGACCACGGACAAGTGCTACGAGAACCACGGGCGCGCGCCCGCCTACCGCGAGGACGAACGGATGGGCGGCCACGATCCCTACAGCTCCTCCAAGGGCGCCACCGAGCTCGTGGTCGCGGCCTACCGTCGCTCATATTTTTCGGCCGCTGATTCGCCCGTGCAGCTCGCCTCGGCGCGCGCCGGCAATGTCATCGGCGGCGGCGACTGGGCGTTGGACCGCATCGTGCCCGACTGCATTCGCAGCCTGCAGCGCGGCGAGGTCATCCCGGTGCGCAACCGCCACGCCACGCGCCCGTGGCAGCACGTGCTGGAGCCGCTCAGCGGCTACCTCTGGCTCGGCGCGGCTTTGGCCAATCCCCAGATTTGCTTCGCCATCTCCGCCAAGCTTCCGTCAGGTCTCGCTGCCTCGGTTTCGCTAAGCGAGAACCGCGGACAGACACCGGGAGGCCAGCTGGCCTCAACGGCGAGATCTCAGGTTTCAGATTACGCTTCCGCCTTTAATTTCGGCCCGACGCCCGAAGCCACCCGGCCCGTGGCCGTGCTGGTCGAGGAAGTGCTGAAGAGCTGGCCCGGCAAGTGGGAGGACCGCACCGATCCCAAGGCCGTGCACGAGGCGACCCTGCTCAGCCTCGCCATCGACAAGGCGGAGCGCGTGCTCGGCTGGAAGCCGGTGTGGGATTTCGCCACGACCATTACGCACACCGTGGAGTGGTATCGCGCCGTCTCGGCCGATGCCGCCGTCGCCGCCGGCCACACCCGCCGGCAGATCGCCGCCTACGAGGCGGCGGCGCGCGCGCTCAACCTGACTTGGACCTAATGAACCAGACCCCGGCAGAACTGAAGGCGGAGATTCTCCGTCTGACGCGCGAATACTCCACGCTGACCCACGGCGCCAACCGCGCCGGCACCGACAACCCCACGCCTTTTGTCGCCGGCCAGACGACCGTGCCCTACGCGGCGCGCGTCTTCAACGCCGACGAGGTCGAGGCGGCGGTCGGCGCGACGCTAGACTTCTGGCTGACCCTCGGTCCGGAGGGCGCGGCTTTTGAGTCAGAACTCGCCGCGTTGCTCGGCGTGAAGCACTCGCTCTTGGTCAATTCCGGCTCGTCGGCCAACCTGCTGGCGTTCTCCACGCTGACCACCCACAAGCTGCCGGCGGCCAAGCGGATCACGCCCGGCGACGAGGTCATCACCGTGGCCGCCGGTTTCCCAACGACCGTTGCGCCGATCATCCAGGGTGGCGCGGTGCCGGTCTTCATCGACAACGATCCCGCCACCGGCAACGCCCGGGTGGAGCAGCTCGAGGCGGCCTTCGCCCCCGGCAAGACCAAGGCCGTGATGATGGCGCACACGCTGGGCAATCCCTTCGACCTCGGCGCCGTGCTGGAATTCTGCCGGAAGCACGACCTGTGGCTCATCGAGGACAACTGCGATGCGCTCGGCTGCACCTATTCGATGCCGATCGAGCGCGCGAAGGCACTGGGCTTCACGGAAAACTCACCCGGCATTCCGAGCAACGGCACGCACATCACTCGCTTCACCGGGGCGTGGGGCGACATTTCCACGCAATCGTTTTATCCGCCACACCATCTGACGATGGGCGAGGGCGGGGCGGTCAGCATCGTCCATCGCCCACCGCTCAAGACCTACGCGGAGAGCTTCCGCGACTGGGGCCGCGACTGCTGGTGCGCGAGCGGCAAGGACGACACCTGCGGCAAGCGCTTTCAGTGGCAGCTCGGCGAGCTGCCCAAGGGTTACGACCACAAATACATTTACAGTCACCTCGGCTACAACCTGAAGCCGCTCGACCCGCAGGCCGCCATCGGCCGCCAGCAGCTGAAGAAGCTGCCGGCGTTCATCGAAGCGCGGAAACAGAACTGGGAAACGCTGCGCAGGGGCCTGGCCGACCTCGGCGAGTTCTTTGATTTTTCGCTGCCGACCCACGCGACCGAGTGGAATCCTCAGGTCTCAGGTTTGCTTGCTCAGCCCCCCGCCGGGCACCCGCTTCATTCGGCCTCCGGCCATGGCTCTGCCATGCCATCTTCGCCTCCCGGCTCCGTCAGGTCTCAGGTCTCATCTTTTGCGTGGGACGCCACGGGTTGCCGCACCGATTGCTCCTGGTTCGGCTTCATGCTGCGGGTGCGCGCCTCCGCGTCGTTCACCACCACGGATCTCGCGCGTCACCTGGAGGCCAAGAAGATCGGCAACCGCATGCTTTTTGGCGGCAATCTGCTCCGGCAGCCCGCCTTCGTGCAATTGAAGAAAGACCGGCCGTCGGCCTTGCGCGTCGTCGGCAAAATGACTGGCGCCGACGAGCTGATGCAGCGCGCCCTTTTTCTCGGCACCTTTCCCGGTCTCACGCCGGCGATGCTGGAATACGAGATCGCCGTCATCCACGAGTTTGTCCGCTCCCGCTGATGTCCACCGCCCTCCCGCCGCTGCCGGTCGAAGACCTCGATCATGTGCTGGCTCATACCGGCCAGCTCTGGGCCGGGGCGCGCGGCGCGACGTTCTTCATCACCGGCGGCACTGGCTTCTTCGGCACGTGGCTGCTGGAAAGTTTTGTCCGCGCGAATGACACGCTCGGGCTGGGCATGCGCGCGACCGTGCTGACCCGCGATCCGGCGGCTTTTGCGCGAAAGGCCCCACACCTGGCGGGGCGCGGCGACATCTCCTATCATCAGGGCGAACTGCGCACCTTTGCCTTTCCGGCCGGTCGATTCTCGCATCTCATCCATGCGGCGGCTGACACCGGGGTGTGGACAAAAAATGAGTCACCGGCCGGACTGATCGAACGCATCACGGCGGGCATGCGCCACCTGCTTGATTTTGCCGCCGCCGCGGGTGTCAGGAATTTCCTGCATGTGAGCTCCGGGGCGGTCTACGGGCCGCAGCCAGCCAGGTTGACCCATTTACCCGAGGATCACCCGGGCCTCACGGCGCCGCTGCCCCCCGGCGCGGCCTGGGCGGAGGGCAAGCGGGTGGCCGAGCAGCTGTGCCTTGCCCACGCGGCGAAGCACGGCCATGCGCTCACGATCGCGCGCTGCTTCGCCTTCGTCGGGCCGCATCTCGATGAGAACTACGCCATCGGCAATTTCATCCGGGATGCGCGGCACGGCCAGCCCATCCAGGTGACCGGCGATGGCACTCCGCACCGTTCGTATCTTTACGGCGCCGACCTCGCCATCTGGCTGTGGACGCTGCTTTTCGCTGGCGCGCCGGGCCGGGCCTACAATGTCGGTTCGCCGGCCAGCCTGAGCATTGCGGAAGTGGCACGGCGTGTCGCCACAGCGTCCGGCGAAGCACTGTCCGTGAAAATCGCCGAGGCTGCCGCGCCCGGCCGGCCGGTCTCCCGCTATGTCCCGGATATAAACCGGGCTGAGGTTGAACTCGGCCTGCGCACCTGGGTCGCGCTGGACGAAGCGATCTGCAAAACCATGGCGTGGCAGCGCAGCGCGAAGGGGGTTCTCTCGTCATGAGCGCCAAAAAAATCGGCATCGCCATTCTGGGCACGGGTAACATCGGAACGGACCTGCTGGTGAAGGCCCTGCGCTCCCCGGTGCTCGAGTGCCGCCTGTTTGCCGGCCGCAACCTGTCGTCACCGGGCATGACCAAGGCCAGCCTGCTCGGCGTGCCGGTCTCGGCGAAGGGCTTCCAGAGCATCGTCGACCGGAAGGACGAGCTCTCGCTGGTCTTTGATGCGACCAGCGCCATGGACCACCAGAAGCACGCGCCGCGACTGGCCGAGATGGGCATCGTGGCGGTCGACCTCACCCCGGCCAAGGTCGGGCGGATGTGCGTGCCCGCGGTGAACCTCGCCGAGTGCCTGGGCGAGGCCAACGTCAACATGATCACCTGCGGCGGCCAGGCCTCGATCCCGATCGCGTACGCCATCAAGGCCGCCAATCCCGGCGTGGAATATCTTGAGGCCGTTTCCAGCATCGCGTCGCGCAGCGCCGGGCCGGCCACGCGCATCAACCTTGACGAATACCTCCAGACCACGGAGCAGGGCCTCCAGCTTTTCGGCGGCTGCGCGCGGACCAAGGCGATCCTCAACCTGAATCCCGCCCAGCCCTGCGTGCACATGCAGACGACCGTGATGGCGAAGATCGCCCGGCCCGACCTGGAGCGCACGCGCGCCGCGGTCGCCGAGATGGTCGCCCGCATCAAGGCGTACATTCCGGGTTACCAGCTCATTTTGGAGCCCATGCTCGAGAACGGCCGGCTCGTGGCCATGGTGCGCGTCGACGGGCTCGGCGACTACCTGCCGCGCTACGCCGGCAACCTTGACATCATCAACTGCGCCGCGATTGCTTTTGCCGAAGCCTACGCCCGGCAACGGACCGCCCAAACCTGATCCCCATGCCCGACGGCAAACCCACCATCACGGTCTGCGACGCGACGTTGCGCGACGGCTCGCACGCCTACAGCCACCAGATCACGCTGGAACAGGTGAGGACCTACGCCACGGCGGCGGAGGCGGCGGGCTTTTCCTTTCTCGAGGTCGGCCACGGCAACGGCCTCGGCGCCTCGTCGCTGCAGGTCGGTGAAAGCCTGGTGCCCGAGGGTGAGATGCTGCGCGCCGCCAAGTCCTGCCTGAAGCGCACCAAGCTGAGCGTCCATGTGATTCCTGGCTTCGCCACCATCAACCGCGAGATCGCCGGCGCGATGGAGGCCGGGGTGGAGCTATTCCGCGTCGGCTGCCACTGCACCGAGGCCGACATCACGCAGCGGCACCTCAGCCATGTGCGTTCCGCCGGCCACGAGGCCTGGGGCGTGCTGATGATGAGCCACATGGTTTCCGCCGAGGTGCTGCTGGAGGAGACGAGGAAGATGCAGTCCTACGGCGCCCAAGGCATCGTGCTCATGGACTCAGCCGGCGCCTATTTCCCGGCCGATGTGACCGCCAAGGTCGGCCTGCTGGCCTCGAAGTTGGAGGTGCCGGTCGGTTTCCACGCGCACAACAACCTCGGGCTCGCCGTGGCCAACTCGATCGCCGCGCTCGAGGCGGGTGCGCGCATCGTCGATGGCACGGGCCGCGGCTTCGGCGCCGGCGCCGGCAACGCTCCGATCGAGCTGATCGCCGCCGTGCTCATCCAGCAGGGCTACACCACCTCCCTCGACCTCTACAAGGCCCTCGACGCCGGCGACCTTGCGGCGAAGCTCTTCGCCGGCTCGCTGCCCGAGTCGAACGGCGTGACCATCGTCAGTGGCATGACAGGCGTGTTCTCCGGTTTTTCCAAACCCGTGCAGCGGGCGGCCAAGCAGTTCGGGGTCGACGGGCGCGATATTTTCTTCGAACTCGGCCGGCGCAAGGTCGTCGGTGGCCAGGAAGACCTGATCCTTGAGGTGGCCGACCAGCTCGCGCGGCGCGCCAAGGAGCCGGGCCAAACCCCGCCGGCGCCATGAGTCCCGCGATCACCCAGGTCCGCGCCGACGCCGACGCCGTGTTGCAGGGCCGCCTCGAGCAGCTGTCGCCCCTGCGCGGACAGCACCTCTTCATCACGGGCGGCTCCGGCGTCCTCGGCACGTGGCTGCTGGAGCTCGCGAAGGTCTTGAACGAGCGGCATGATTTCGGCCTGCGCGTCACCATCTTCAGCCGCAACACCCAGGCTTTCGCCGCGCGCTGGCCGCACCTCGGCCGGGAAAAGTGGGTCACGCTGCAGGACGGCGACATCCGTTACTTCACGGAGCTGCCGCGCGACGTGCGCTATGTCATCCACGCCGCCGCGCTCACCGACCGCCGCGTGTTTGCCTCGCACCCGAGTGCGGTGGCGGAGACCAACACGGTCGGCACGCTGCGGATCCTGCGCGCCGCCATCCTGCTGGAGGATCTGCAGAAGGTCGTGCTCCTGAGTTCGGGCCTCGTTTACGGCGCCCAGCCGTGGGACTTGCCGCGCATCGACGAGGATTTCGGCGGGGTGCTGAAGTGCAACGACGTCAACGCGGTCTACCCTGAGTCCAAGCGCCTCGCCGAGGTAATGGCCCAGTGCGCGATCAGCGAGAGCAAGCTTCCCGTGGTGACGCTCCGGCCCTTCGCCTTTGTCGGCCCCTACCAGTCGCTGCAGTTGCCGTGGGCGGTGACGGACTTCATCCGCGACAGCTTCCGGGGCGGTCCTATCCGCATCATGGGCGACGGGGCAACCGTGCGCAGCCTCATGTATTACAGCGATTTTGCCTACGGCGTGCTGCTGGCCCTGGCCGCGGGCCGGCCGCGCACCACCTACAATCTTGGCAGCGAGGAGCCGGTGGAACTGCTCACGCTGGCGCAGAAGATCACCCGGTATTTCTCGCCCGTGCCTGAGATCCGCCTGCGCCTCGGCCAGGCGGGCCACGACCGCAACCGGCTGGTGCCCGACATGACGCGGATGACGCGGGACCTCGGCTTCAAGCCCACCGTGTCGCTCGACGACGCCCTCCGTAAAACCATCGAGTGGCACCGCCTCGCCCAAGGCTGAGCGCGCAATCCTTCCATGCAACGCAAAGTCAGCGACCTGATCGCGGAGTTTTTTGAAAAGAAGGGTGTTAAGCACGCCTTTGGCATCATCGGCTCCGCCAACGCGCATATCTTCGACTCGATCTTCTACCAGTCGAAGATCGAGTTGATCTGCCCGCACCACGAGCAGGCCGCCACCATGGCGGTGCAGACCTACTGGAAGGTCAGCGGCCAGCCGACCTTCGCGCTGGTCACCGCCGGGGCGGGTTCGAGCAACGCAATCACCGGCGTGCTCTCGGCCTGGGCAGACTCGATTCCCTGCCTGATCATCTCGGGCCAGGAGAACGCCCGCTACATCACGCCTGATTTCGACCGCCGGATGTATGGCATCCAGGGTTACGACAGCCCGTTTGCCGTCAGTAAGATGACTAAATACGGGGCGCGCGTGATGGTGCCGGAGCAGACGCTCTACGAACTGGAGAAGGCCTGGCACATTGCCACCACCGGCCGGCCGGGCCCCTGTTGGGTGGATTTTCCGCAGAGCGTGCAGTCTGCGATGGTAGAGGAAGCGGCGCTGCCGCACTACACACCCGAAGCCATGTCCCTCGCCGTCGCCCCGCTGGCGGGCGAGGCGTTGCAACGCGAAGTGGCCGCGGCGCTGGCGCGGTTGCGGGGGGCGAAGCGGCCGCTGCTCTGGCTGGGCGTGGGTCTCCGCATGGCCGGCGTGCAGGCCGAGGTGAAGGCCTTCGTCGAGGCGCTCGGCGTGCCGGCGCTCCTGACATGGTCGGCGATCGACCTGCTGCCGGCCGGGCACCCACTGGTGGCGGGCAGCGCGGGCGTCTACGGCCAGCGTGCGGCGAACTTCATTCTCCAAAGCTGCGACTGCTTGGTGACGATCGGCACCAGGTTGGCGATCCCGCAGATCGGTTATGATGTCAGCGAACTCGCGCGAGCGGCGACGCACATCACCGTAGTCGACATCGATCCCACGGAGTTGAAGAAATACCCGGAGCGGATCAACCACCCGGTGCGCGCCGATGCGGGCGATTTCATCCGCGAGATGCAGCGGCAGGTGTCGGTCACGCCGCGGCCGGTTCTGCGCGAGTGGCTCGACTGGTGCGCGCAGACCCGCGCGCGCTTCCCGTGGATCGGGCCCGAGCACGCCGACAAGGACGGCTTCATCAATTCCTACCGCTTCATGGACCGGCTGGTCGGACAACTGAAGCCCGACCAGGTGATCGTGACGGACATGGGCACGGCGTTGCTCAGCGGCCACCAGGCGCTGCGGATCACGCCGCCGCAGCGGTTGATCACCTCGCTGGGCCTTGGCGAGATGGGGTTCGGCCTGCCCGGCGCCATCGGGGCGTCGTTCGCGTTGAACCGCGGCGAGGTGCTCTGCCTGAACTGCGACGGCGGCATGATGATGAACCTGCAGGAGCTGCAGACCCTCGCGCACCACTGCCTCCCGATCAAACTCATCATCTTCAACAACGACGGCTACCTGATGATCAAGCACACGCAGAAGGCGGTGCTCAAGGGCCGCTATGCCGGCACGGACGCCAAGTCCGGCGTGTCGTGCCCGGACTTCAGCAAGCTGGCGGCCGCGTTCGGCCTGCCGGCGTTCCAGATCCGCACATGGGCGGACTTCGACCGCGAGATGCCGAAGGTGATGGCGGCGGCCGGCCCGGTCATTTGCGAAGTGTTCATGGCGCCCGAGCAGTTCTTTCATCCGAAGCTCGGCATCGCGGTGCAGGCGGACGGCACGCTGGTCTCGCCGCCACTCGAGGATCTGTCGCCCTTCCTGCCGCGCGACATGCTGCGGGCGAACCTGCAGGTGCCGCTGCACCCGAAGTCGGAAAAAATCCAGCCGGGCTGAGCTTGGCGGGCGTGGTGGCTTGGCGCGAGCTCGCTCGCTGGCCCACGGCTCAGAAGTTGAGCCGTTCCCGCTCCACCACCAGCGGGCGCTTGGTGACCTTGGTGTGGACGGCGCCGATGTATTCGCCGAGCACGCCGATAAAAAACAGCTGCACCGAGCCGATAAAGAAAAGGCCGACCACGATCGGAGCCGTGCCGAGGCTGAAGTTGTCCCAGTTCATCAGCTTGTAGACGAAGTAGCCTGCGCTCACGCCGAAGCAGAACAGCGCCATCAGGAAGCCGACCATGGTGGCCAGGCGCAGCGGCACCTTCGTGTGGTTGGTGAAGCCGAGCATCGCGATGTCGAACAGCGTGTAGAGGTTGTTCTTGGTGAACCCGCGTGTGCGGCGGGGCTGGATGAACGGCACCCGGACGACCGGGTAGCCGATCTCCGAGATCTGCCCGCGCAGATAGGGGTAGGGGTCCTCGCAGGCGCGGAGGTGCTCGACGAGCGCCCGGTCATAGAGGCCGAAGCCGGTGAAGTTGAGCAGCAGGTCGACGTCCGCGAGCCGCGCCACGAGCTTGTAGTAAATCTTGCGGACGAGGAAAAACACGGGCGACTCCTTGCTCTCGTTCTTCACGCCGGCGACGGCCTTCCAGCCCTGCTCCCAGAGGGGGATGAACTGCTCGATCAGCTCGGGCGGGTCCTGGAGGTCGGAGGCGAGGAAAATGACGGCGTCACCCGTCGCCTGGAGGATGCCGTGGTAGGGCGAGCGGATGTGCCCGAAGTTGCGGGCGTTCAGGATGACCTTGAGGCGCCGGTCGGCCGCGGCCAGGCGACGCAGGATCTCCGGCGAACGGTCCGTCGAGCAGTTGTCGACGATGAGGAAGTCCCAGTCATACTGCGGGAACTTGGCGGCCACTGCACCAATCCGGCGCAGGAGTTCCTCGAGGTTACCCTCCTCGTTGTAGCAGCCGCTGACGACCGTGATTTTTTTCATGGCTTGGATGTCGGCTGGGGAGGCGGACCCGGGGGAGAGGCGCCGTAGACCTTGAGGCCCAGGGTGTCGGCCAGCTCCTGCGGGACGGCGATCTCCAGCATCTCTTCGGGGAGATAGAGCAGCGGGATGTAGCGGGCGCGTCGATAGAAATCATTGACGGCATCCCAGCGGGCCTTGTGCAAAAACATCAGCGGCCGGACGCTCTGGATATAACTCCAGCGCCGCCGGTTGTCCTCATTGTCGGCCAGGCCCGACCAAGTGACGTAATATGGCGTGGGGTTGGCGCGGCTGGTGACGAAGCAAAGAAACAGGGCGTCGTTGCCGATGAGCGCCGCGGGCAGGTCGGGCTGGTGCCAGAGGACCGGGGCGAGCGCTTCCGCGATCCGGCGGTAATTCTCCGCCTGCTCCGGCGCGACCTTCATGCCGCGCATCACGGCGGGAGCGGTGAGCGTCACCAGCGGCCGGGCCAGGGCTTGTCGGGCCGATTGAAACTTGGCGTAGACGGCCGGGAGCAGGGCGGCGGACAGCACGAGTGCCATCACGGGTGCCGGCCAGCCCACCCAGCGCCAGACCACGAAAACCACGAGGCCAAAGGCCGGGGCCAGCGACCACGCGATGTGCCAGGAGTCAGGCACGGGATAATATTGCAGCAGCGCGCCCAGCGATACTGCGGCCAGGCTCGCGATTAGGAAGTATTCCGGCGGCCGGCGGACGCGGGCGATGAAAGCCCCGGTAATGCTGACTGCCGCTTGGATGAGGACGATGAGCGGAAGCAAGGCGGTCCACCCGCCTTCGCGTAGCGCGAGTATGTGGAGCGTCCACTCATGCTGCCAGGCGAGGAGGCTGCAAAGGACAACATAATAACCGGCGACGACACGCCCGGAGAGGATTCCCGGCCGGAAACGCCCGACCAGGCGCGGCGCCGTGGCGGCCAGCAGCAACAGCAACAGTCCGGCCCCGGCGCGCGGGTGCACGAACACGGTGACAAAATTGTGCCAGTCCACGTTCACGCTCCCCAGCACCCATTTGCGCGGCCAGACGAAATTCTGATACCACCACTCGGGCCCGGCCCCCGCCAGCAGGATGCCGCCCAGCATAAGGGCGTGCACTGACCCGAAACCCCCGAGCAGGCCGGTCAGGGTGGCGCGCCGCGAGCGGCCGGCGGGCGTCCAGCCGGTCCACCAAAGGGCGAACCAGATCGCGATGACGCAGCCCGCCATGATCACGCCGACGGGCTGACGGCACCAAAAAACCGCCGCGGTAGCCGCGCCCAGCCAAGCCCCCCAGCGCACGGGTTGCTCACCCGCGATCATCCGGAACAGGGCATAAAATCCAATCACCTGGAACAGCAGGGCGAATACCGACGACCAGGGGAGGAGCATCCAATATTGGTCGAGCCAGTTTTTTTCGTAAGCGGGAATAAACAACATGAACAGCCCGCAAGACAGCACGGTGAGCGACCGGGGAAGGATCAGCCGCCAGGCCGCATACAGGAAAAACAGGGTCAGGGCGTAGGTGGCCACGGTCAGCAGACGGAGAGCCAGCAGGGTGGGTTGGAACCACAGGGCCATGACCTGCAGGTAGGTTGTGAGCGCACCGTATTGCGAGAAGGTGTCCCGGAACAGCACCTGGCCTGCGAGCACATCGAGCGCCGGCTTGAGCATGATGCCGTCATGATGCGGATCCACCCCCAGCGGGGCGAAGGGCGTCAGCAGCGCCGCCAGCACCGCGGCCAGCAATCCGGCGATGAGGGCATCGCGTCTATTCATGGCGAGGGGTGGTAGCTGGTATTTGCCAGACGGGGCGGCGCATCTGGCCATTTTCTGTGGGTTGGACCGGCAAAGGGGAAGTGTGAAAGGCGCGGTTCGCCCGTCCCGGTGTCAGCGTGGTCCTTTCAGTAGCCGCCAAGCTTCGCGCCCCAGGTAGAGCAGGAGCGCACGCCACAGGCAGGCCACCAGCGCCCAGGTGAACAGCTGGCCGATCTGGATCGTCACCTCGAGCAACCGGTGCGCCACGGCCGGCGCCAGGGTGCCGGAGAAGACACTAAGATTGATCGCCAAGGTGGCCCCACCCTCGAACCAGAGCACCGCCAGCAGCAGCGTTTGCGTGGCTCGACGCCAGCGTTCCTCACCCTGATCGAGCTTCGCCCGCCAGAGCCAAGGCAGCAGCCAGAGCGCAAAGACCATCTTGTAGAGATAGGAGGACCCGTGCAGGAAACAGCCCACGATCATCACGGCGCCACAGGCGAACTCCCGTTCCCAGGTGCGGGCTGCAGCGATGGCGGGTGGAGCCTTCCGCGCCGCGCCGCGCCACCAGTTTACGGCTCCCGCCAGCAACAGGAGCCCAGCCGCCAGCCAGCCCCACGGGGCGGCGGAAGCGAGACCAAGGTTGCGGAAAATTGTCGGCGCACCGAACGCAAACAGCCAGGCCGGGGCCGGCTGATGGCTGGCCGCGGTGCGCAACGCCTGCTCCAGCGAAGGCCACGCGAGCAGCAGCACGAGCGCATAGAGCAGGCACCAGCCGGCGAATTCCCGCCGCGTGCGGGCATCGAGCAGCAGCACCACTGCCGCCAGCGGGAAATATTTCAGCACGGCGGAGACCGCCAGCAGCAGGATGGCCAGGGCGCGCACGGGCGTCCGTCCGTCGCGCAGGCCCAGGAGCGCCAGACTCATGAGCACAAAGACCACGAGGTCGTGATTGGCGCGGTTGACCAGGAAGAGCAGGGGCGGGGACACCAGCACCAGCAGGAGGCCGGCGCCCTGCCGCCATCCCGCCGGCCGCAGCAACAGCGCGGTGCTCGCCAGCGTCACCCCGAGCAGCAGCGTCCCGAGCCAGGCAATGTCCTCGCGCGTCAGACCCAGACGCCCGCCGGCCAGCCACCATGAGCTGAAGCCGTGCGGCCGGTGATACGGGTCGAGGGGATTGCTGACATAAGGATCGAGCCCGAGCTGGGCGACCTCACCGGCCGAGACAAGGTTGCGCAGATCCAGGAATGGTTTGTCCGCCTCCCCAATACCGGTGAGCAACCACACTCCGGGAACATAAAAGCACGCGACCCAGATGGTCGCAGCCAGCAGGGCCGTCAGAAAAGGGATTTCCCAAGCGGGTCGACGGGGCAGCGGGTCGGGATTGGTCAAGGCTGGCGGCCTCCGGGACCGGGAGAAGAATTCATGGCAGGGCGTGCTTGGTGATTGTTCCTGGAGAAAATGGTGCCCGATGACTTGGACCCGCCCGCTTTTTCAGGTCACGGATATTAAGTTGCGCCCAGGTGTCCCATGGCGGCTCATAGCGTTCCAGAACTCATTGGTGATACGCAAGGAGACGTTTGGGAACTTTGCCGGGTTTTGACCCGAAACAGCCCACGGTGGACAAGACGGCAGGAATTCCGGGAACCTCGCAGTGGGCACGGATACGCCTTACTCCACTCCTGGCCTTGGTCGATGCGGCCGACGGCTGCCATCGGTGGTTACCGGTTCAGTTTGATCAGGATTCAGCTCGTCATATTCTCGGGCGTGGGTCTATTGCTATATTTGTTATCAGACGCCGCTATTACGCTCCATGAGAACTGCCATCACCCTGCAATCATTCCGGTGGATTTTGCTGTCCGCAGGCTTGGTCGCCGGGGCACAATTGTTCGCGGCCGACTGGCAGTCGTTGACGAACAATTCGCCTTTTGGCCAGTCACCCGCGTCCGGCCCGGCTGCAGCCCCGGATGAACTGGAGTTCCGCGGCGTCGTGCAGGAAGAAGGCGTGTATCTCGTCAATCTCTTCAATCCCACGACCAAGACCTCGCAGTGGATTCCCGTCCAGGGCCGGGCGCCCGGACTGGAGGTGGGATCCTACGATGCCCGGACCGACAAGCTGCAGGTGACGCAGGCCGGCCGGCCGCTGACCCTGGCGCTGAAACAGGCGCGGGTGACGCTGGTCCAGCCGGTGGCCGCCGCCGCGGCGCCGAACGCCGAGAATTCCGCCGAGGCCGGCCAATCCGACCGGACTGCGGAGGGTCGCGGTGGCCGGTCCGGCAATGGCGGCGATCCCGCGGCGATGATGCGCAATCTCCCGCCGGAGGCGCAGGCGATGATCCAGGAGTTCCGCCGCCGCCGCGCCGAGCGGTCCGCCCAGCAGACGGCGCCGCGTCCGCCCCAGCAGTGAATCGTTTTTCATGAAGCGACCAGCGTCCCTCTTTGCCCCCCGTGCCTCGCGCGGTTTCACGATCCTCGAGATCCTGGTCGTGCTGGCCATCATCGGCCTGCTGGTCGGGCTGGTCGTGACCAACACCGACAAGATCTTCGGCCAGAGCCAGGAGGCCGTGGCCCGCATCTTTGTCCGCGATTCGCTCAAGACGCCGCTGGTTCGCTACCGCATCGACCTCGGCGACTATCCCTCGACGAGCGAGGGCCTCGCCGCCCTCATCACTGTGCCGGGCAGTGCCGCCGACAAATGGCGCGGTCCCTACATGGATGTGGCCGGCGGCAAGCTGCCCGTCGATCCCTGGGGCCAGCCCTATGAATTCCGTTACCCCGGGGTGAAGAATCCCGGCGGCTACGACCTGTATTCGAAGGGTCCCGACAAGACGGCCGAAACCGCCGACGACATCGGCAACTGGTAATGGCCTGTCGCAGCTCCAGCGGGGGCCTGCACCGTTTTGCCCGGCCGGTCGCATCCAGGCCACCCGGTGCAGCCGGCCTTGCCGCGTCGAAGTCCCGCCCCCGGCGGGCCGCAGACGGGTTCACGCTGCTGGAAATCGTGGTCGTGCTCGCGCTCTTTGGCCTGATCACCGCGCTCCTCATCGGCGGCAGCGGCGCCCTGCTGCGGGCGATCGGCCGGGAAGAGGTCGAGAACACCGCGCTCAACGCCATCGCCAGCGCGCGACATGAGGCGGTCCTGGCCGGCCGGACGCTCGAATTGCGCCTCGACGAAAAGACCCGCGTCCTCGACTGGGGCGCCGGGCGCGCGACCCTGGCCGGCGAGGATACGGTCCGGTTGCTTCCTCCCGTGAAGACCTCCTCGGTGCTGATCGGCGGACGCCTGGAAGAAGCCGCCATCACCGGGGTGCGTTTCCATGCCGACGGCACCTGCGATCCGTTCCGGCTGGAGATCGTCCGCGGCCCGTCCGGCCGCATTCTGGTGATCGATCCCTGGACCTGCACCGTGCTGGCACCCGGCGACAAGACACGTTTCCGCTGACATGCGCGCGTTCGGCCATCTTCATCGGAAGGGAGGCGGGACCCGGGCCTTCACCTTTCTCGAGGTGCTCGTGGCGCTGGCGATCTTTGCGTTCTCGGGCCTCGTGTTGGCCTCGGCCTACCTGAACGTTCTCGTGGCCCAGCACGCCTCCCTGCAGCGCGACGCGAACGCCGTGGACTGCCGGCTGGTGCGCGAGGCCCTTTGCGCGGAGCCGGCGCGGGAAAAAATCACCGGCTGGAACAACCTCGAACTGCCCGGCGAACGCACTGCGCGCTGGCGGGCCACCGTCACGGCGACGCAGCTCGCCGATCTTTTCGATGTCACGCTGGAGATCGAACTGCCCGGCGGCGAGGACCGGAAGGCGGCGACCATCACGGAAAACTGCCGCTTGCTGCGACCGACCTGGTCGCAGGGCGGCGAGGGCGACACCCTCCGCGCCGACGCCCGCAGCCGGCTGGCGAAGCGCACCTTCCAATGAGCGGACCGAAGGCATTTTCCTCTTGGGGGCGGGACTATCAGTCCCGCGGGTTACCGGTTGCGCAGCGCCTGCCTTGCGGGACTGATAGTCCCGCCTCCAGCTACGGAGGATGGTTTCGCCACGCAGGCGGATTCACCCTTGTCGAGGTGCTGCTGGCCCTCGCGCTGCTGGCCGCGCTGCTGGCTGCGCTCAACCAGTTTGTTTTCGCCATCACCGAGGCTTCGACGCGGAACCACGACCGGTTTGTCTTCACGCAGCACACGCGGGCGGTGACGCGCCACATCGACGAACTCCTCCAGACCGCCGCGAACCGCGCCCGGGCCAGCGGCGCGACCGCCGGCACGCCGGCGATCGCGGAACTGCGCCTGCCCGGGGGCGGCACCGCGGAATTGCTGACCTTTGACCTGCCGGCGGGCGACCGGTTGTTCAGCTGGCCGGACAAGCCGCTGCCTGAAGTCCGCTGCGCGCTGGCGTGGCGCCCGGACGAGGGCCTGGTGATCTACTGGAAGTCGCGCCTCGAAGAGGACTTTGCCACGGCCGACCCGCGCATGACGGTGGTCTCGTCCTTTGTCACGGCCCTCAGCTATGACTACTACGACGAGACCCTGGAACGCTGGACCAACGAGGAGGCAGTGCAGGAAGACGGCACCGGCGCCTACGTGTCGCCCCGTCGGCTGCGGCTGCGGTTTGCGCGCAACGGTCAGGAAATCGAGGAAGTCATCCCCCTGTCCGTCAACCCGGAGGGCCTGCCGGTCTACTGACCATGAACTTGCTCTCCCCGATCTTTCGTCGCCGCGGCTCCGTGCTGGTCGTCGTGCTGGTCACGCTGCTGTTCGCCGCCGTGCTGCTCACGCGGCTCATCGAGACCGGCGCGCCCGACCTGCTGATTGCGATGCGGCTGGCGGACCGCGACCGGTTGCGCGCCGACGCCTACGGGGCGCTGGAGACGACGCTCGCGGCGCTCGTGGATTTCCGCACGGTCGATGGCGGGCTCTACGCTCCGAGCCAGGGCTGGGCTGATCCACTGGGCTACGCCGGCTACACGCCGCGCGAGGGCGTGACCGTGGCCGTGACCTTTGAGGATGAAAGCGCGAAACTCTCCCTCCCGCGCCTTAATGCCGACACGCTCAACGCCCTGCTGGTCCAGCTGGGCCTCACGACCGCGGAGGCCGCCCGCGTAGCCGATGCGCTGCTGGGGTGGACGCGCAGCGGCCACATCGCCGCCGAGTCCGCGACCAGCGACCGGGCGTACACCCAGACGGACCCACCCGCGCAGCCACCCCACCGCTCGCTCCGGTCGTTTGAGGAGCTCGCGTCCGTCGCCGTGGCGCGGGAGTTTTTCTTTAATGAGGAGGGAAGGCCGAAGCCGTTGTTCGACGCGTTCCGGCAGGCCGTGTCGCTCTACGATTTCAACGGCACCAACCTCAACTCCGCCGGCGAGAGCGTGCTCCTTGCCTCGGGTTGGGACACTGGCCAGAGCGGTCAGCTGCAAAAATACCTGGCCACCCCCGTGAGCGCCACCAGGACGCGGCCCTACCTCCGCTCGCTGCAGGAGGCGCGCACGCAGGTGGGCAATGCCGCCTCGCGCAATTTCGGCGCGCAAATCCAGTTGCTGCGCATCCACGTCACCGCCCGCCAGGGCGCCGCACAGCTGCGATTGTCGGCGCTGGTCACCTGGGCGGGGCAGGCCAAGCTCCCGTCGCCAATCGCCGTCGCCCCCGCGGCTGCCGCCACCCCGGTCCCGCCGGCGCCGGCGCCGGCCGCCGCGAATACGTTGCGCTATCCGTTCACTGTGCTAGAGCTGTCCGAGAACACCCTGCCCGAACCTCCGCCTCCGCCTGATGCGCCTGCTGCCTAATTTCACCCTTCGCTCGCCGGTCGCGGCGCGGTTCGTGGCGTCCGACCGGTTTTTTCTGCGGTTCGTGCCGCTGGCGCCGGATCTGCCGGCGCTCGACCAGGCCGGGCTGGCACTCGAGGGGCTCGCGCCTTTTCCGCCCGCCCAACTTTACTGGGGCTGCTGCGTTGCGCCCGACCGCGCGTCGGCGCTGGTTTATGCGGCGCACCGCCGGCGCTTCACCGCGGAGGAGACGGCCGACTGGGAACGCGCCGACCTCGCGGTGCCGGACCTGCTGCCGTTGCTCGGCGCCGCCCCGGCGGGACCGGCCCTCATGATCGTGACGGGGCCCGCTCATCTGGCCGGGGCCGCCTGGGCCGCCGGCGGCAGCGCGTGGCCGGCCGCGGTGCTCGCGCGCGCCTGCGCCACGTCACCCACCGAGCAGGAGCGCCGGCAGTTCGCCGCCGAACTGGCGGCCCGCGCCGGAATGGCAGACGTCCCGGTCACGTGGCTCGCGGGCCGGCCGCGAGCGCGTCGCGAGGGTGACAGGCTGATTTTTGAGCAAGTCGATGTGGCCGACGCCATCCTGGCCGGCACCACGACCCGACAGCAGGAGCAGGACGCGCTGGACGTGCGCGACCGCGCCTTCCTCGAGCGCCGCCGGACCGAGCGCCGCCGGGGCGAGTTCCTCTGGAAGGTCTTGCGCACCGGCGCGCAGGCGGTAGCGCTGGCGCTGGTCTTTGAACTCGGGTCACTGACTCTTCTTCTGCTTGATCGGGCCCAGCAGACTCGCCTCGTGGCGCAGACGTCCGTGGTGCAGAAGATCGAGACGGCCCACGGACTCGCCAGCCGCATCGACGAACTGACGCACCGGCGGCTGCGCTTCTTCGAGATGCTCGCTACCGTCAACGAGCCGCGGCCTCCGTCCATCCAGTTCACCCGCACCGGCACCAACGGGCGAAACGCCCTCGAGATCGAGGCCCAGACCGGCAGCGCGGACGACGTCGGTGCCTACGAGGCGGCGCTCCGCAATCTCCCAGCCCTCGAAAAGGTGCAGGTCCGCGATCTCCGCGCGCGCGACGGGGTCACGACGTTCGGGTTGAGCCTTGCTTTTAAGCCTGACGCCGCGGCCGGCAACGGAGGTGCGCCATGAGAACTTGGTTTGAAGCCCGCCTCCGCCGCGAGCAGGTGCTGGTCACGCTGTTCGTGGTGCTGGCCGCCATGATCTGGCTGTTCAGCGCAATGGGCCGGGTGCGCGGGCGGGTGGCCGGCTGGCGCTCCACGCAGGCGGCACTGTCCGCGCAGCAGCTCTGGCTCGACCGCCGGGAGGACATCGAGACCCGTTCGGCCGCGGCGGTCCGCAACCTGGATCCCGCGCGCACCTATGACGCGACGAAGCTGGTGGGCACGGTCAATTCGCTGGCCACGGCTGCCGGGCTGGGGGTGGCGATCGATCCGCCGCAGACGCAGCGCACGGCGCAGTTCGCCTACCACACGACCCGGGTTACCTTCCGTCGCACCAACCTGCCGGCCCTGCTGAAATTTTACGACGAACTCGCCCAGCAGGCGCCCTACCTGAACCTCGAGTCGATCGCGTTGCAGACCGACCGCTCCGCCGCCGGCGCCCTCAACGCGACGCTCCAGATCTCCGCCACGCAGATCACCAAATGATCAGAGCCGGAAGCTGGCGCTGACCTGGAGAAGGGCGATCACGATGGCGTAGGCAAGGAAGGCGACGAAGCTGAAGGTGAAGGCGAGCACGATGCCGGAACTCACGCGCACGGCCGTATCGAGGCGGCGACTGAGACTCACCTGATAGGAATGCGCGATCTGCCGGAGGCTGGGGGCGAGGTTGCCGGTCTGTTCGCCGACCGTCAGGCGGTCGAGGAAGAGCGGGGGAAACAACCCCGTGCGGGCGAGCGAGGCGCTCAGGCTGGCGCCCTCGATTACGCGGTCAGTGGCCTCATGGAGGATTTCCTGGACCCGGGTGTTGTTCACGGCGCGCTCCGTCAGCCGCAGGGCCTCGGCGGTCGTCACCCCATTCTCGATCAGGACGGCCAGCGTGTGGGCGAAGTTCAGCGCCGCGGTCTGCACGACGAAGTCACTCGCGATGGGCAGTTTAAGTTGCCAGGCATCGGATTGGCGCCGGCCGGCGGGCGTCTGCCGCCAGCGGAGAAAAAACACCACGCCGATGACCAGCGCAGCGGCGAGAAAGGGGCCGTAATAAAGCAGGAAGTTCGTGCCGCCCACCAGCAGGCGCGTGGCCAAGGGGAGCTTGCTGCCGAGCGAGCTGAGGATCGTCTGCAGCTTGGGCAACAGGTAGAAGAGGAGGAACAGCCCGAGGCCGGCGCTCATGCCGCAGATCAGCGCCGGGTAGGCGAGGGCGGCGAGGAACTTCTGCCGGAGGTCGCGCTGCTCGGTCAGGTGCTGGATGAGCCGCTCCAGCACCTCGCGCAGGTTGCCCGTGGCCTCGCCGGCGGCGATGAGGTTGACCGTCTGGCGGTCAAACACCGCCGGGTATTCCGCCATGGCGAGCGAGAGCGTGCTGCCCTCGCCCAGCCGCGACCACAGCGCGGTGCAGAGGGCTTTCAATCTGGGTTCCTGCAGGCGCACGGCGAGCAGGCGCACGGCTTCACCGGCCGACATCCCGGCGCCGACGAGATCCACCAGCGCCTCGAGGAACGGCAGGCGTTGTTTGGCCGTGAGTTGCCGGGATGAAGCCGTGGGGCCGCGGTCCCCGGCGATGGCGCCGCGCCGCGCCGCGCCGCCGGTCTCCTCGAGCCGCACGACCTGCAGGCCGCGAGCCTGCAGCAGGCGCAGCGCCTCGCGCCGCGACAGGGCGTCGAGCGTGCCGTCCGTGGAGGCGGATCCGGGGCCGCGCGCACTGTAGATATACCGCGGCATCGGACCTAGTCCCCGCTGGTGCTGATCGTGCGCAGGAGCTCCTGGAGGGAGGTGTGGCCGGACTTCACGCGCTCCCAGCCGGACTGCTGCAGCGTGCGCATGCCTTGCGACCGGGCCAGCGCGCCGAGCGCCTTGCTCGACTCCCGGCGGACAATCAGGTCGTGCAGCGGCTTGGGCGACAGGATCTCGAACAGGCCGATGCGGCCGCGGAAACCGGTCTGCCGGCAGCTGCGGCAACCGACGGGCACGGCGAGTTCGCCCACGCCGGCGACCTCCGACGGGTCAATTTGCAGCGACTCGAGCGTGGCGCGCAGGCCGGTCAGGTCCACGGGCTCGCGCTTCGCACAGTCCGGGCAGAGCCGGCGGACGAGGCGTTGGGCGATGACGAGTTCGACGGCGGAAGCGACCAAGAAGGGCTCAACGCCCATGTCGGTCAGGCGGGTGAGGGCGCCGGGGGCGTCGTTGGTGTGGAGAGTGGAGAAGACCAGGTGGCCGGTGAGCGAGGCGCGGATGGCGATCTCGGCGGTCTCAAGGTCGCGGATCTCGCCGACCATGATGACATCGGGATCCTGGCGCAGGACATGGCGGAGCGCGCTGGCGAAGGTCAGGCCGATCTCGGAGCGCGTCTGCATCTGGTTGGCGCCCGGGACCTCGTATTCGATCGGGTCCTCGATGGTGACGAGGCGCAGCTCGGAGGAATTGATCTTCCGGAGAAACGCGTTGAGCGAGGTGGACTTGCCGGAACCGGTGGGGCCCGTGACGAGGATGAGGCCGTGCGGGTAGTCAAGGACCTTGACGATCTGCGCCTGCTCGGCCGGCGTGAGACCGATGCCGTCCATCGTGTAGGCCATCTTGCGCTGGTTGAGCAGGCGGAGGCTGACACTCTCGGCGTAGATGGTCGGGATGGTGGAGACGCGGATGTCGAGCGCGGCGCCGTTGGCGCGGAAGTCGATGCGACCGTCCTGCGGCAGGCGCTTTTCCGAAATGTTCAGGCGCGCCATGATCTTCAGGCGGGAGATGATGGCGTCCTGGAAACGCAGCAGGTTCTCCGGCAGCGGCACGGGCACGAGCAGGCCGTCGACGCGGTAGCGGATGGTGAGCTCGCCCTCCTGCGGCTCGAAGTGAATGTCCGTGGCGTTATCCTCGACGGCCTGGGAGATGACCTCGGTGACGAAGCGCACGACGGCGGCGTCGGCATCGGCCTCGAGCTCGTTGACGCCGGCGAGCGGAATGAGGCCGGCCTCGTCGGCGTCGTCGAGGCTGCCGGAGCCGACGCCGTAGTTCTCGTTGATGAGGGATGACACGCGGTCGGCCGGCGCAAGATGCCAGACCAGCGGGCGCGGCGTGAAGGTAGCGATCCAGTCGGCGATGATGGCGTCGGGAGGCCAAGGTGTCGCCAGGTGCAGAGGGTCGGAAGCAGCCGGCGCGGAGGTTGGATTGCCGGTTTGCACCGGCACGACCTGGTATTCGTGGGCGAGGCGGGCGGGGAAGAGGGGGAGGGCCGGGCGGTCGATTTGCGGGGCCTCGAGGACGGGCAGGCCAGTGGCCGCGGCCAGCGCTGCGAGGGCGCCGGTTTCGCCGAGGCCGAGGCCGGCGGCGAGCAGCGCGAGGCGTTTCTCGCGCAGGCTTTCCTGCAGAGCCTGGCGCGCCGGCTCCGCGAGGCGGCCCGCCAGCGCGGCGGGAAGGGAGTCCATCAGCGCCGAGGGCATGCGGGTCAGGGCTTGGTGAGGAGCGTGCCGGAAAGGGCGGACTGCACTTCCTCGCGCTGCGGGCTGCGCTGCAGGCGCTCCATGGCCTCGGCGTTGTCGGCGGCGGAGTTGGTCAGCACGTAGGGCCGGAGGAAGAAGACCAGGTCGGTGCGGGTGTGCTCCCGGCTGCGCCGGCCGAACAGGTCGCCGATGAGCGGGATGCCGGCAAGGCGGCTGGTGCTGCGGGACTGGGTCTTCCGCTGAAGGCCGCCGAGGACAACGATCTCGCCGCTGCGGGCGCTGACGAAGGACTCCGTGGTGCGGCTGCCGATGATGGGCTGGGCGTTGCCGTCGATCAGCACGTCGCCGAGGATGTCGTTTACCTCCTGCTTGATCTCCAGCTGCACGGAGCCGTCGTGGCCGATGAGCGGTTTCACCGTGAGTCGGATGCCGATCTCGCGATAGTTGACGTTGCTGGTGTAACCGCTGCCGATGTTGCCGGTGTTCACGCCGGTGTTCTGATAGCTGCTGATGACCGGGCGGGACTCGCCCACGAAGATGTTGGCCTCCTTGTTGTGCGTCGTGACGATATTGGGGACGGACAGGATGTTGGTGTTGGACTTGCGCGGCGTCGTGCTGAGGGCGAGCGTGGCGGAGAGGTCGCGGACGCCGGTGGTGGCGTCGACCAGCGTGCCGTTGGTGACCACCACGCCGGGCGCGGCGCCGGAAAAGCCGACCAGCTTGTTGGCCTGCACGGTCAGGCCCAGCGCCTCGATGCCGGTGGACGCGGCGTCGGAGAGGGTGATCTCGGCGATGACGACCTCGATGCGGACCTGGGCGAGGAGGACGTCGAGCTGCGTGACGATGTCCTTGATGAGACGGAGGTCCTCGACGGTGCCGGAGACGACGAGGGCGTTGCTGCGTTCGTCGGCCACGACGGTGAGGATGCTGCTGAACTGCTGGGATTCGGCTGGCGCGCCAACGTTGCCGGAGTTGAAGATGATGTTGGGGGCCGGGGCGGGCGTGGCCTGGGCGTTGGCGGGGCGGTTGGCGTTGTTGGCCTGGTTGTTCTGGGCCTGGCCGGCGGTCTGCCGGGCGAGGTTATTGGCCTGATTGATAGCGGCGAGGGCGGCGTTGCGGGCCGCGGTTAGCTGCTGGTTGGTGGTCTGGGCGCCACCGGTGCGGGCGTTGGCCGAGTTCTGTCCCGAAATGAGCGAGCTCAGCAGGGTGGCAACCTCGGTGGCGGTGGCATGCTTCAAAGGGATGACCTCCTGACGGGTGCTCGATTCGCCGGCGGTGTCGAGGCGGGCGATCAGCTCGTCGAAGAAGGCGTGCTGCCGCGGGTCGGAGAGGAGGATGATCTGGTTGGTGCGGTCGTCGGCCTGATAGACGGTGTTGGTGCCGAGCGCGGTGGCGGTGCTGCCGGCGAGGAGGGCCTGAAGCTTGGTAACGAGGGCGCTGGCGGTGGAGTTTTGGATCTTGTAGAATTTGGGCGCGAGACCCTCCAGGGCGGGCTGGTCGAGCTGCGCCAGGAGCGTCTCGATCCGCTGGAGGTTCGACAGCGAGTCGGTGAGGAGCATGGCGTTGGTCTTCTCGAAGACGATGGGGGCGCTGGCGGCACCGGCGTTGAGCAGGCCGGAGATCTGCGGGGCGAACTCGGCGACCCGGAGAAATTTCAGCGAGTAGAGCTTGCTGGCGATGCGGCCGCTGGGGGGCAGAGCGAGGGTAGAACCCTCGATGAAGTCCGGGGCCTCGGTGCGGGCGATGTTGAGCGGCGTGACCTTGAGGAACCGGGTGCCGAGCGGCGTGACGGCGATGCCGTTCAGGGTGAGCAGGGTTTCCAAGGCCTCGCGGGCCTCGGCCCGCGTGACCTTTTCATTGAGCGAGAAGGAGAGGGAGGTGGCGGGCAGGCCGGCCGGATGCAGCACGGTGCGGCCGGACCAGCGCTCCAGCATCTCCAGCGCGGCATCGATGGTGATATCGCCAAACTTGATCGGCCCGATGGTGGCCTCACCCGGCGCCGGGTCGGGGACGCGGGCGGGTTGGCCCCAGAAATCAGACAGAGGCAGAACCCAAAGAATGAAGAACGCGATGAGACGTAAGCTAGGTCGGGCCATGGAGTGGATCATACCAGACTGGAGGCAAGATATGGCGCGAACCCTTGATGAGTGGGCCACCAAAGGGAAGTGTCTTTGTTGATGGCTTTGCTCATCTGGGATCTCGATTTGGTGCCCGGGGTGGGACTCGAACCCACACTCCTTTGCAGGCCACGGATTTTAAGTGCCCGCCAAGGGTCCCAGAGCGGCCCACAGCGTTTCACAACTGACTGGTGATACGCAAGGAGACGTTGGCGGACGGTGTGGGATCATGGGTCGAAAAAGACCCCTGTGGACAAGAAGGCAAGAACCTCGGGGCGGATTTGCGTCCGGCCGTAGCTCTTCGCAACAGGTCCTCGCCATAACTCCGCCAAAAAAACCGTCCGTGCTAAAATCAAAAGTGAGCAACACATCCATCAGCGTCCCCAGCAATCCAAACAAGGAAGTTCTCCGTGGAGGCATTACCATTCAACGCATCCCGCGGAAAATCGGCACCAAGACCTATTATTCCAAGGCTTGGTATATGCGGATCCAGGTCAAAGGCCGCCGATCCTGGATCAAGCTTGGCGAGGACCGCAAGAAGGCCACCGCTAAAGCCTACGAGATTGCCGCGGCGGTGGGCGCTGGTGGCGTTTCAGCTCAGCTTGGAATTCAGCAAAGCAAGGTTCAACAGCCCAAATTCACTGTCGCGACCTTGGGGGAGTTGATCGACGGAATCGAACTTTCAAGCGGCGTTTTCGAAATGGCCACGGCCACCACGGTTCATGAATATCTTCTGTCCCTGAAGCTGGTGGTGCGTGAAGTGGCCGAACAGAAGCTTGGGCGAAAGATTGAGAACGAAGAAATTCTCAAGGTGCCCAGCACCAACATTACGGCAGCGCTGGTTCGCGATTTCCGTAATCTGAGGATTCAGGGAGTGCCTGAAGGACCTGAGTCGATGTCAACCAAGCGCACCGCGAATGGTCACCTCCGTAATGCCCAGGCGGCTCTCTCACCGCTTGTGATCGATCACCTGCGAGACCAGGGGCTGAGCATTCCGGATTTCACGCCATTCCGCAGCAGCCCCCTCTTCAAGAATCTGCGGACTATCTACGTCTTGCCGCCGGGTGAAGTAATCATGGGTGTCGCAAAGGCCATTCGAGAAGAGTTGTCTGCGCGTAGCACCCCGCTGTTCTACTTGGCAGCGTTGCTCGCCAGCCAGGCCGGCCTTCGGCGAAAGGAAATAGTGCATGCCAAATGGACATGGTTCGAAGCTGCAGGTCAGCCGGTGATTCATGTGCAGGAGGGACCTGGCTTTACGCCGAAGAGGAATCGACCGCGAAGGGTGAAGATCACGCGCTGGTTGTTCAACGAGCTCCAGAAATACAAGACTGACGCCGACGAATATATTCTGGCTGGCTCTTGTCGGTGGTGGGTGGACAACGAACTGCATGGCTTGGTGCAGTGGCTTCAACTCAAGGGCATCAATGCTGAGAAGGCCATTCATGAGCTCCGAAAACTGTTCGGCGCCTTTCTCGCCGGCTATTACGACCTCACGGTGGCGCAGCGTCAGTTGGGGCATTCGACGCCGCTGATCACAAACGATTTCTACTCAGGCATTGACCACTTTAATTACGCCTTGGCCAAAATCTGGGAACAGCCGGAACTCAGCGACTCACTTGAGGAGCTGTTAGCTCAAGTCGTAGCTGCCAATCAGGGCGAGGTTGCCCCTAGTGCGGAAAGCGCATTTGGCTTTCGTCGCTTCCATTAATCCAAATCGAGAATTGGGCATGGCGTCAGGTGATTAACCTGAAGGTCGCTGGTTCAAATCCAGCCCCTGCACCCAATTTGAAAGCCCTCCCAATGCTCGGGAGGGCTTCTCGTTTATGGGGTTGCAACGCGAAAAAACGCGGCGTTTGGAGAATGTAATGCAGGGCAATTGAAGGCGGTTCAGGGCAATAAATCCCGTAAAACCTCCGTAGATTAGCTGGCCCCCGAACTCACCTGTCCTGAGCCGTACCATTGGATTCATCCTTCGCCATGAGGTTTCGGCGCGCGGCCGTAGCTTTGCGGTGATGAAAAAACTGCACGTCTCAGACCTCCACTCATGCGAAGCATGGTTTCGCGGGTTGATTACTAACTCGCCTCACTACGACGTTGTTTGCATCGCGGGAGACATTCTCGACTTGGGTGACCGGACTCACGTTGTTGGACCACTCCGAGTGAGAGTCTGAGCGGGTTGTGGGTTACGTTTGAGGGTGTGAGGGGGAGCGAGAACCAAGGCAAGCTCCGGACGGAGGAAAGGCCCGGCTTGGCGG